>SMTZ1_10001035_pt1 | contig 27423 bp, 24 predicted proteins | sample DeeMarSWOR136_30_FD_25667 | JGI IMG/M metagenome (IMG submission 25667)
AACATGGTTTGACGGCAAATGAACAAACACAATTAATTGAGCATACCATGAAAGAAATCAACCATGACACATTCATTGGAATTGAGATTGGTGGATATGAAAATGAAAAAATCAGTTTTTTCCAACGGGTTTTTGGCGTAACGAAAAAACCCCGCATGACGGTCATCGGACCTGCACATCTTCTTAAAATGGTTCACAAGGACAATGATATGATCCAAACCACGATTATTCCTGGGAAGGGAGCAAGTTAATGCCACATCAATGCTTGAAATGTGGCCATGTGTTCGAAGAAGGATCATCACAACTGTTGAAAGGTTGCCCGAATTGTGGGGGGAACCGGTTTTTTTTCACGAAAGAACCTTTAAATGAAGTAGAACGAGATGTCATGAGTAAGGAAATTAGTCAGGACCTTACCACAAGAATCATGGAGCTTGCCGTCGAAAAAAATAAGGACACACTTAAAGGGACTGAGACATGGATAACCCTTAAACCAAAGGACCTTCGGAGGATAATAGAGGACAAAATTGATCAAAAAAAACCTCAAGAAGAACTCGCCATCCGTGAACCAATCAGTGAGGATGCACGCAAAGCGATTATTGATAAAATCAAAGCAGAGGTGGACCATTCGGATACACCAGAAACAATTGGGGTAGAACAACCAGGGAAATACCATATTGACCTGAAAGGGCTGCTAGAGAAAGAACCTATTGTGATTCAAAAAGATGGGACTTATACGATTCATCTTCCTTCTCTGTTTAAATTGCGCGAGGGAAAAAAAAAATAGGTTATTGTTCCGTTAGGAGGCCCTTTCCATTACCTTTTTATTGAAGTCATTGATTCAGCTTTGGTTGATTCTATGAAATGGTACGATGAGGTTGAATATATCAGGAACCAAGCGATGAAGAACAACGAGTTTTTTGCAAATTCTCTTCCCATGATCGCCAGTGAAAACGTGCTTTCGCCCCTCTGCCGGGAGATGCTTATCACCGATTTCCATGGAAGGTATGCGGAAGGGACTCCAGGGAACCGATACTACGAAGGATGCAAGTTCTTTGATTTTGTTGAAGAAAAAACGATGGAACTTGCAAAAAAACTTTTTGCGTGTAAGTATGCTGATGTACGACCGACCTCAGGAACGGTGGCTAACATGGCGGTGCTTAAAGCATTAATAAAACCTGGGGAGACTGCAACGGTCCTCGACACCGCGAATGGCGCTCATATCTCGTTTGGCAAGTACGGTGCTGCAGGAGTCCGGGGGATTAATCTTGTTTCATTTCCGTTTAGCAACGAGGAGATGACCATTGATGTTGATGGTGCGGTAAAACTTATAAAACAGGTCAAACCAAAACTTGCATTATGTGGCCAATCCGTGTTTCTCTTTCCAACGCCACTCAAAGCTATCGCTGAAGCAGCTCATGAGGTCGGTGCCTACGTGGTCTATGATGCAGCCCATGTGCTTGGTCTGATTGCAGGTAAACAGTTCCAAGATCCACTTCGAGAAGGCGCTGATCTGATGAATGGAAGTACTCATAAAACATTACCAGGACCGCAGGGCGGGATGATCCTTTCAGATCACACAGCAGACACTGAGGAGAATAAAGCCTTTTTACGAAAATTAGGATTTGGTGTGTTCCCAGGGGTTACATCCTCGTATCATCTGCACCATGTGGCTGCAAAGGGTATTGCCTTTGCTGAGCATCTTGAGTTTGGGGAGGCATATGCAGATCAAACAATTAGGAACGCAAAACGTCTTGCACAAGCACTCCACGAGCAGGGGTTCAAGGTGTTTGGTGAGAAGCTTGGGTTTACCAAGTCGCATCAGGTCCTCGTGGAGATTGGTCCAGGGAGGGGAAAGGAGGCATCCAAGATACTTGAGGATGCTGGGATTGTCACGAATATGAATATGATCCCTGGTGACGAAGACCCCCTTAATCCGTCTGGGCTTCGTCTGGGAACACCAGAGCTGACTCGTATCGGAATGAAGGAAAAAGAGATGGACGATGTTGCAAAGTTCTATGCACGAGCACTTCTGAAAAAAGAAAACCCCAAAAAAATCAGAGACGATGTAAAAGAGTTCCGCAAAGACTTCCAGAAGCTTTTCTATTGTTTTAAAGAAGGATTCCGTGGATACGATTATTACAAGTTGATCTAAAATGCGGGTGGCATTGACCGGGACCCCGGGAACAGGAAAAACCGCGGTTACGACCGGCCTTAAAAAACAGGGTTATACCATTGTTTCATTACATAGACTAGCACAGAAGAATAATTGCGTTGCAGGAATAGATAAAACAAGAAACTCGCAACTTATTGATATTCATAAATTAAACATCATCATTAAGAAAAACTTCGCAACAGACACCCTCGTTTTTTTCGAAGGGCATATTGCGCATCTCCTCTCTTGTATGGAAAAAGTAATTGTTCTGCGCTGTCATCCCAAAGAACTTAAAAAAAGACTTCTGAAAAAAAGATGGAGGATGAAAAAAATCATGGAAAATATAGAAGCTGAGATCATTGATATCATCCTTTGCGAAGCGGTGCAGCGACATTCCTCTAAAAATATTTTTGAGATAGATACAACAGAAAAAAGTGTTGAGGATGTTTTCCTATGTATATATGAGATTGTGGAAAAAAACTTTCGACCGACAAAGACATATAGTATTGGAAAGATTGATTGGTCAGAAGAAATCCTTAATAAACCGCGCATATAGGAGCGACTATGGTATTGGACAGAACACGTGACAAAGCAGATCCATTGCTTACGATCATTGGAAAACGGTTTTCTTCAGTCAATCCGGATATTCTTACCTGGTGTGCGCTTCTGTTTTCTTTTGTGGCTGGTGTGTTTTTTTATTTCTCAACTCCCAAAACCGAACTACAGAACTTTTTTTTGTTTTTTGCCGTGTTTTTTGTCATTCTCAACGGATTTTTCGATGCAATTGATGGGAAGGTTGCCAAGCTTACGAATAAGGCATCTACACGTGGCGATTTTCTTGATCATGCCCTTGACCGATATGCAGATGTTTTTATGGTTGGTGGTCTTTCGTTAAGCTCCTTTTGTCGCCCTCCCATTGGTTTGCTTGCAATGACTGGTGTGTTGCTTACCAGTTATATGGGGACGCAGGCTCAAGCAATTGGATATAAGCGGGATTATTCCGGATTGCTCGGCAGAGCAGATAGACTGGCATTGCTTATTATCTTCCCGATTATCCAGCATATTGTATTGCATTTTTCTTTTCAGTTCCCTTGGAATATCACAGTTATTGAGTTGGTTCTGTTGTATTTTGCTATTGTTGGGAATATCACTGCGATGCAGCGGTTTTATGTGACGTTGCATTGGTTCCGAGGTGCTACGAGTAAGGATAAATAATTTCTTCTATGGAATGGAAAATTTTTAAAAAAAATCGGGAAGGAAGGGGAAAACATTAAGGGGATTTATGAAGAATAAGACCCTTCCTCCTTTTCTCGAATAAAGGAAGAGTCACATCTCTATATAAAAGTTTCTATATTTTTTCATAACATCTGTTTCATTATTTTTCATAGTTTTTTAATTATATGGGTGGTTGACGTTTATATTGATTTTTATTTATTTATGAAAATATTGTTATTTTTGGATTTTTGAAATATGCAAAAAACATGAATTTTGTACATATTCTGTGATATTTCATTAATCTGTATTATGTTGTTAGATTTTTTATATTCGTTTAAGTAAATATAAGAATCTCTTGTATATTTGTTCTGAGGAAAATATCAAGGGCACTCCTTTAAAATGGCAGTCTTCACAGGTGTATCCTCTCGCAAAATAGGGAAGTTGTGTTGTTGATATCATCGAATGGGTATTCTTACTACCGCATAAAGGACATGCTATTATCTCCATAGTTCCATCAATGCTATGTAATAGCATAGCATATATTTAAATGTTGTGCAATCTAACTAATTCTCTTTATAAATCTCAACGTCTACCAAAGAAAAACTTACAAATAGGTTTTTTTAAGAACCTGCCAAAAATTAAAGAAGAACCCTTGCTTATTTGTCTAAGAAAACAATGCGGACTAACCAAAAAAAAGCAATCCTCATCTCATTAAACGACACTAACGAAGAAATCAAACAACTTGCAAAGACCCTTGGCTATACTATTCGTAAAGAATTTATCCAAAACAGAACAAAACCAGATGTCAATTACTACATAGGTTCCGGGAAAGTAGACGAAATAAAAGAATTTTATGGACAAATGGATACACCAATTGACCTTGTCATCGTCAACGGCGAACTCAAACCATCACAATGGTTCACCCTGGAAAAAAAACTAAAAACCAATGTCTACGACCGCATCCGACTAATCCTTGCCATCTTCGAAGAACACGCAGAACGCCGAGAAGCACTCCTACAAGTAAAACTCGCACAACTTCAATACGAACGACCCTATGTACGAGAGTTGATCCATCGGACAAAAGCAGGGGAACATCCTGGTCTTATGGCAGGAGGGGAATACCAAGTTAACGACTACTACGAGATGATTAAACGACAGACAAAAAAAATTCGTGAAGATCTTCAAAAAATACGAGAAAACAGAGAGTTACACCGACAGACCCGATCAAAAAGTGGATTTTACTCAGTCTCATTGGCAGGATATACCAACGCAGGAAAAAGCAGCCTTATGAACTTGCTTTCAGCAGAAAAAGTGAAAGTAGAAGAGCAACTCTTCTCGACCCTCTCGACAACAACCCGAAGCATAGCAACAAAAAACAAAGAAAAAAACATCCCAATCCTACTTACCGACACGGTCGGATTTATCGAAAATCTCCCCGCCTACATTATCGATGCATTCCATTCAACCTTAGAAGAAATAGAACTTGCAGATGTTGTCGTATTAGTCGTTGATGGAAGCGAAGCAAAAGAAATCGTAGAAAAAAAACTCCATGTATCAATCAACGAATTGCGAAATATTGGAGTGGAAGCTCCTATCATTATTGCCATAAACAAAATCGATCTCATCGATACAACAACCTTTAAAACCCTCCAAAAATCTCTTGCAAACACTGGTATCATCAAAACCCATAAAATAGTTCCATTATCTGTAAAAGAACAGAAAAACATCGAAAAGCTTCTTCAGATAATATATAATACATTACCCCATTTAGTAAAATTGACATTCCAGCTCCCACTACAGGAAAAATCACAGACATTCATCTCTGAACTCTATAAAAAAACCAAGGTACTTCACATCACCTACTCTGTTACAATAACCATCAAAGTCGAATGTAATGAAAAGATAAAAGAAAAGCTTATTGCATCCTGCCATGCTATCGATGGCATCGTCGTCTGAAAAAACAAAAATCTTAAACGTAGCATTGTATTTCATACAAAAAGAGAGAATGACATTATGAACATAAAAAATCATAAAAATCTACAGCAACTAATAACCATGATAGGACTGATCATCTTTGGGATTACCGGGCGGTATCTATTGGTTGGAACAGGACTGCAGCCGTTCCCGAATTTTGAAATCATCATGATCGTAACATTCCTTTCAGTGATGCTTATCCGGTCACCAGTAGCACTCATTGTACCACTTGTCACTATGATCAATAGTGACCTACTGATCGGAAACCCAATTTTTGTTGGAGATCAAATGAACAGGATCGTGTTATTCACCTACTCAGGATTTACTATCATCGCCTTAATCAATCTGTTCAACAAAGATCGCCTTTGGAAAAAATTCGGTAAATTCCAAATCAAAAGCATCGGTCTTCTGGCAGGACTCAGTGTAGGCTTTGTCCTCCTCTATGACATATGGACAAACATGGGATGGTGGTATTTGATGTACCCCCATGACGCAAGTTCACTTGCCCTAGTTTACACCGCAGGGTTACCGTTCATGATTTACCATATGATTTCCGGGATCGTCACGTTTATTGCCATCGGAGTACCTATCATTCTCTACGTTGTAAAGAAGAAAGACAGTCTTCAGCTCCAACCGCTACAGCTACAAACAATCCATAAGATCCCCGTATTACTTCTCGTTATTAGTCTTATAACACTCTCCTTTACAGGAACTGCTATGCAGGTCCCACAGAAAAGCGAGATATGGGTAGAAAAATCAGATCAAACAAGCGTTCGGATTATACTCATTGCAAACAGCTGGACCATTACAGATAACCTTGTTGCCTACCAAGGCGATACCGCTTTCTCACTTCTGGAGAGGTGCGCTGAGAAAAACGGGTTTTCTGTAGAATCTACCTACTATCCCCAGTTTGACTCCACCTTTATCGATTCCATCAACGGTGCAGTTAGTGGAACAGACGGAAACTACTGGCATTACTCTGTTAACGGAGAACATCCAACCATTGGTGCCGATAGATACATCGTTACTAATGGTGATACAATCAGGTGGAGTTACGAAGCCTTACCAATGTAAACAACTACGCCTTTCTTCTTTTTTAACAGGTTTTCGCATCAAGAGCTTTAATTTTATTACGGATTAGAGTAATGGTGAAAATAACAAAAAGAAACGCAAGACCCAATCCGGATAAAACCCCAACAAATTCGTATGAAACAAGAAAATTATAAAATCCATGCAGGAAAATCGCTAAGAAGAAATACGGTAGGAAACCAAGGAAGGATGACTTTTTCATAACGGTCTTCCCGTATCCATATCCGGTTAATGCGGTTGCGGACGCGTGTAGCAGACATCCTCCAAAACTTCGAAAAGCCATAAACACTGAAAACATGAGAAATCCTTCTGACAAAAAACTATACCCATAGAGAAGGTTTTCTGTCGCTGAAAAACCTAATCCTGCGACAGCACCATAAATCAAACCATCCTCCAACTCAGTGAGGTTCTTTTTTACTGTCCGAAGCTGTAGTGCTAGTGGTTTGGTGAACTCTTCGATAACAGGTGCAATGATGATTGTTATAAGAAAGGGAGTCATTTTACTGTGCGATGATGAAAACCTAAGGGGTATTTCCAAAAAGATTTCCAAAACCAACGCTGCGACCACAGCAATCGTTGCACCCCACAGGAAACAAAGAAAAATTGTTATCCATTGTTGTCTATGGCATCGTTCCGTATTTCGTATCCAAATCGTATATAGCAGGGGTGGGAGGAATGAAACAAAGACAAGAACCCCCCACGTCATTAAAGTCAACATGATATAAACAAAACAGAAAAGAGGTTATTATAGTTTTTAGAGTTTGTAATAATATTCACCAGTTTGTTTCTGCTGTCGGTCCATATATGACTCAGGTTTGTTAACCCTTGGTCGCTTTGTCTCCTCGTCTCGCCGGAATGTAATATCGACATTTTTTAAGAATCGATTCATCCCCTCATGAAGGCTAAATGGACCTTGTGCTCTTCCCTGTTTCCCTGGTATGCCATCAAATACAATTAATGAATCGCTGACCATATCAATGAAATATACATCATGGTCCACAATCATGGCTGATTTTGCTGATTTTTCAATGACCCGGCGAAGCATACGTGAGACAATCATCCGTTGTTGGCTGTCAAGATAGGCAGAAGGTTCATCAATAAGATAAATGTCTGCTCCTTTCACAATTGATGCAGCTATAGCCACCCGTTGTAGTTCTCCCCCGGAAAGCGTAGCAAGCTCGCGATCCTGAAGATATTTCAAATGTAGTGCATCATGGACCTCAGTCTGCAGGAATGTCGATGTGAATATCTGCGGGGCGAATTGTTCAAAATATTCCCGAACAGTCCCATCAAAATCAGGGGTTATATATTGGGGTTTATAACTAATCTGTAAATCATATTCTATTGTTCCTCTCGTAGGCTGAATTACTCCTGCAAGCATTTTGACAAATGTTGTCTTACCGATCGCATTTGGACCGACAATGCCAATAAGCTCCCCCTGATGGATAATCCCTTCCTCAACTGTGAGGGAGAAATCCTCAAATTCTTTTGAAAGATTGTTATAAGAGACAAAGATACGCAGACCCTGCTGTGGTTTAGGAGGACTTGCAAAAAATTCGATTCTTGTTCCGAAGCGAATGTTTTCCTCTTTTAGATAGCCAGAAAGATAGGTATTTATAGAATGTCTGACTCCGCGAGGGAACGTCACAACACCATAGGCTCCCTCAGTTCCGTACATGATATGGACGTTTTCACAGAGAAAATCTAAGACAGCTAGATCATGTTCAACCACAATGACTTTTTTTTCATTAGAAAGGTCCCGTATGATATGAGCCACTTTCAAACGTTGATAAATATCAAGATAGGAGGTTGGTTCATCAAAAAAATACAAATCCACGTCTTTGATAAGCGCTGCAGCAATCGAAACAAGCTGCAGTTCACCACCGGAGATAGTCCCCTTTTCTATTTCCTTATCTAGGATGTGTGCAATCCCAAGTTTGTTGACAACAGTATCAAAATTGTGTGTCGTATCCGCACTATTAAGCACATCCCTAATTTTTCCCTTGACTATTTTAGGGAGTTGGTCAACATATTGTGGTTTAAGCACACAGGAAAGGGTCTTTTCCGAGAGGGTTTTAAAATGCTCATAAAGCTCCGTTCCGGCATAATAGTCAAGTACAAGATCCCATGACGGTTTCTTCTTCTGATATTGCCCAAGATTTGGTATCAACTGTCCTGCAAGAATCTTAATAGCTGTTGTCTTCCCGATACCATTCTGCCCAAGGATACCAACGCAGTTTCCTTTTTTTGGGATGGGGAGCCTATAGAGTCGAAATCCATTTTTACCAAATTGATGGATAAGATTCTCTTTGAGTTCTTCAGCAAGTCCGATGATCTTGATTGCATCAAAGGGACATTTATTGATACAAATGCCACAGCCGACACAAAGTTCTTCGGAAATTATCGGTTTTCCATCCTCGCCCATGACAACGGTCTCGTCACCCGCTCGAACTCTTGGGCAGAATTTGATACATTCTTGCGCGCATCGTTTAGATGTACATCGATCTTTTAATACTATAGCAATTCTCATATCGGCGAACATCGACAAGATACATGTTCTTAAAAGGTTTTTTATCCTTAGATAATTTGAAATGTATTAAAAGAAAAATATTCATACAGTATTACATACGTGCATCATTATGGAGATTAATTTATTTCTATGGCCAATGCTAATACCATTGATTCTTCCCTTAATTTATTCTGTGCGATATAAAAGAGAGTCATTTTTCGATATAGGGAAAATATGTCTGGTTATGGTGCTGATTGTATTACTCTATTGGCCATTAATTACAAGTACCATTTTTTCGACATACACGTATATTGTTATAAAATTCCTTCTGTTTGTGGTTTTTCCGATTCTAATCTTCGTTTTGTTTCAGCACAATACCACACCTCTTCACCCTGACTTATATGGATTAAAAAAACAAGGTTTACAAAAAAGTCTTGTTTGGTTTGTTCTCCTACTTCCGGTGATGCTGGTAACAACACTCGTAATACAGTATTTTCACGGTGTGAGTTGGAATGTTGAATTGTTCGCCGGTATCATGAGTTTCTTTGAGGCGTTTACCGAAGAGTTTTTTTTCAGAGGCTTTCTTTTTATGTTTTTATTGCAGAAAACCAATACGAGAATAGCATACATAACCTCGTTAACGAGTTTTACATTGATGCACCCTCAAAATCTGATAACTATTTTTATTATCGGAACATTACTTCAAGGTGTTCTTACCCTTGAGATAACGCGACGATCGCAAAATATCATAGGAGCCTGGTTGCTGCATGGGAGCAATAGATTTTTTCAACTCGTGTTACTACCGTTATTTTTCTAAAGCGGCTTTTTTATCGTCCAAATGAATACCGTGGTGAGCCTCGATAGGAATGATTCCTTTGCTCAAATCGTCGTAGAAATGGAACTTTTCTAAAATCAGGCATATTAGCACGCTCTATCACAAAATCATCATTTTTTTGCACACGTCTGAAGTTATCATGATCTCGCTCCGTTAGAAGGGTGATTGCTGCGCCATTGGCTCCAGCACGAGCGGTTCTACCTATACGATGAACATATTCGGTAGGTGTTTTTGGTACATCATAGTTGTAGATGTAGGTGACGTTTTTAATATCAAGACCCCGGGCCGCGACATCTGTTGCTACCAGTACCTTTGTTTTTTGTGTTTTTAACGCATCCAATGAATGTGACCGTTTTTGCTGTTTCATTCCTCCATGAATCGCTGAGGCGCGAATGCCTTGGCGGGTAAGATTTTTTGAGACCGCATCAGATTCCCTACGTGTCCCGCAGAATACAATCGATAGTCCATCGGTGTTTCGGTTCAGGAGATAAACGAGAAGTGAGAACTTCTGATTCTGCTCGTAAATATCATAATAGATCTGTTTTAATTTTGTATGATCGACATAAGACTGGGTTTTTATGACTAGAGGGTGCCGTAGATGTTTTTTTACGAGACGAAGGACCTCCTCTGAGATTGTGGCACTAAACATTAATACCTGCCGTTGTTTTGGAATGTAGCAAATGATCTCTTCGACATCCTCGACAAATCCCATCTCAAACATTTTGTCAGTTTCATCAAGGACTAGGATAGTAACAAATCTCAAATCAAGAGTCCCTCGGTGGAGATGATCAAGCAATCTGCCTGGAGTCCCTATGATAATCTCAGAAAAACGGATATCACGGATCTGTGGTCCGATGCTCACACCACCATATACGCTTGTGGTCCGTATCCCAAGGTTTTTTCCATAGCTTTGGAAGACCTCAGTGACCTGAATGCAGAGTTCTCGTGTTGGCGTTAAGATAAGTACCTGCAATCCTTTCCCTGGCGTTATGGTATTAAGAAGAGGAAGACAAAATGCAAGAGTCTTGCCTGAGCCCGTCTCTGCTTGGCCGACAACATCTCTTCCTTTGAGGATTTCCGGGATGCATTTTTCTTGGATACGTGTCAATTCCTTGAATTGCTGTTCTTGCAGTTTTGCGAGTAATTTTGGATGTATGGGAAGTTGTTCACATTTCATAGTTTTTCACCTTAGTTTCTCATCATTTTTTACGTCTAGGTTTTTTTAGTCACTTTTCTTTTCTTATTTGGTTAAATTGTTTTTGAAAAAAATTTCTGATGAATTGTACCTACTTAGAATTTTACGCTTTCTTTACGTTTTTTGCTTGTAGACCTCGATCTGAGGTTTCAATTTCAAATTCAACCGCATCCCCCTCATTAAGGGATGTTTCCATAGCAAGAGCGGTCCGATGAAGAAAAACTTCTTTTCCATCGTCACATTGGATAAATCCATATCCCTTTCGCACGTTATACCATTTTACGTTTCCTTTCATATTGTTCACTTTTTCCTTAGAGTATATCTAGAGTTTTTTAAAAGAACAAAAATAAAAAAAATTTCGAACATTCGAATCTACGAAACGGTGAAACTCTTATTTCTATTCCTTTTTTAGCTGCTATAGTCTTCTGGCATTTATATAGTTTTTGAAGGAGCATTGGAAAAATAAATAGTATATGGAAATAGATATAAATATTATATATCTATAGATTATAAATAATATGAAAAATAAAATGATTGTAATCATTCTTTGTCTAATGATGCTTATTCCATCTTATATATTTTCGATAAAACCAATGTCTATCAATGCAACTAAATCTGCAGATTTTAACAAAAAAGCGTCCAATCAAATACAAAAAAACATCTGTATAGATAATCCTACCATAGAGAGAATAGATAGCAACACATCAGTAAAAAATCAACTCAGTTTTGCAGCATTTACCGATACCCATATCGGAACACGATATCAAAATCCACTGTATAGTAGTGCCGATTATCTAGATCGAATAGGAAAGGATTTGATGGATTATACAAATCCGCTTGATTTTGCCATACACCTTGGTGACATTGTTCATCATAATACCGCACAGGTGAACGGCATTAGGTTACCCGGGTATGTAAACCAATACAAAAATAATCTGAAAGCGTTTTTTATATCTCATATCCATTTACCACTCTACTGTGTGATTGGAAACCATGATGTGAATGATTACCAGTTGAACAGTGAAGATCCGCATAATCTCACAAAATCACTCATCGATGAACTGAGTATAAATAACCCTGCATATGCTATGATGCGTAACGGCTTACTCTTTCTAATTGTTCCTGAGTTAGGATATGTGACATGGACCCACCCCGTTCTCTATACATGGATTGAATACATTACCAGCCAATATAAAAATGCGACGACAATTATCTTTTGTCACCAAGCGATAGAGGATACCACCATAGAAGGAAGCTTGGAACCATATCGAGGCAAGCAAGATATAGACTGGTGGGTTCGTCTCTTTCAGCAAAACCCTCAAATAAAAATGTGGATCCATGGTCACAACCACTACCTTGATTGGTACATGAGTAACCAGACCACAGGAATTTCTTATCCTGTCAGAACCTTTGGCCATGAAATGGCATTTTCCTCCCCTTATCCTCAAATGGAATGGAGTTCCCATCACGAGGAGGATAGAATAGTTATTTACAATATCACTTCCTCAGGTGTCAAGACCGCAACATGGGAAAACAATGGTGTTGAGGGTTGCTGGGTATCTGAATATCTCCATTCATGGGATACACCTACCACGTTTGATCCAAATGCACAGGATTGGTACTCATTCCCGATGTTTCTGCAGGATAATGAAACACAATTAACAGATATGAAACTGCTCTCTCCAAATATCGTCCTGCAACTTATTGGCACCGTGCCCATGGAACTGTTCTTTGATGCACAGTTGGAATCACCCAGCGGTTGGGCTAATGAAGTAATTTTAGGATTTGGTAATGACCGATTAGGAAACGTTAAATGGACCAATCCAGGCATGACCGTTTATGGTCCAACACTTCTTACCTTCCCAGAGAAATATCCTTATAATAAATCCATACAAGAAGATGGACGTAGTGGCCAACCGTATCAATCGTTTCCTATGGGGACTATTTGTAATGCAGTTCCTGGTCAAACCTATTCTTTCACGATCACTGCCCGGTGTCGTTCCGGGAACGGCAGCATTAAGATGGACGTCAGCTGCAGTGATTGGGGAACAAGGTCACAGTACAGTGTTCTTTCTGGCAGTGAACAGCAGGTTTTCTTTCATAGTTTTGGATCAAATTATGAGACAATCTCTGGTAGGTACACAGTCCCTGAAGACAAGGATTCTTGGTTTTTACAGGGAACAGTGTGGTTCCTTAATTTTACTGATTATGATGTGTCATTATTTAGTGTGAAACGAGAACAAACAACTGATACGACCGATAATTTCTCTTTATGCCTCAGCAGCCGGTGGTATAACGTTTCAGGTTCGCTTGGTACGAATGAGTATGTCACCTTTTCTGTTGACCCAAAAGACCTTTGTGATAATGACGGTGTTATGAATTTCACCGCATTTATCCAGGGAAATCGGTACGGTATGGTTAATATCGTGTATTATGAGCCGTTATTGCTAGGGATGAACGCACGTTTCCGAATCAACGGTTACACTGATGACGTGTATAATCTAAGTCTAACAAAAACGATATCACGAACTTCAGCGATTGATATGGCTATTTGGGAATCAAAGATTTTCCAGGATTTCCCCCGTATTACTGAAGTGTGTTTCCGGGTTTTGAGGAAAGGTCTTACTGGTCGTATTCTCTATTTGGTCTTAACTAAAATGTTTCCGGATGTTTCTACGACGTTCGAAATGATTTCCTTCAGCACCAAATCGATGTATGAAGAGGTCAATGTTACTGCAGATGATGGTTCTGCTATCAAGCATGTCAGCAACAATGGAAATATATGGTTTACATGTCATTGTCCACATATTGAAAGCCATTTTGTTGAGGTAAAGATTCCGGCAAGGGATCCAATTTAAAATTTTTTAGTTACAGCCCTTGAATAATCTAAGAAATCCTTGTGATATCAACAAGCTTGTATGTAACAAAAACAACAACATCTGAAATACAACAAACAAAACAGGTACAAGACATAGTAAGACAGCTTCAAAAACTATAACTAAAAGTTCGAGAACAAGAACTAATTCTTAAAGAAAAAGACTTAGAAATTAAGACACTACGACAAAGCAACAAAGAAGGCAATATATCATACATATAAGACATAAGAAATCTTATGGTCTGAATGTAAGAAAAATTATGGTCTCTCCGAGAAAACTTCCTTCATTTATAAAGGAAAGGTGCTGGGTGTAGGCCGTAAGCCTCTTTCTGTTCTAACGGTATTTGTCTAATGCGCCCTACCTACGAGCAGTCTGAATAACTGATCCCGATGTTTGGGCTTGCTCCAGGAGCAGATTGGCCGTTTCACCAAATCCCTCGGAGATCTCATCATCAAATGAATCATCGCATAATCCAAGGGCTGTGTCGTTTCTGTTCCTCTGCTAAGACTCTCGCCTTACCTGCTTGCACAGGATCCTGATTCAGAGTGAGAGAGGACTTTCCTCAGCAACCATAGGGTCACCGTCAACCGTCCACCTACGCCCAGCAAAAAATTAAGTATTAACCCACGGTTATAAACTTTATCCATTAAATAATAGTAACTTTTTAAAATAGTATAAAAAATCCATTCATGGGAAACGAGATGTTGATTCTCGCTTATGAACCATCACACCATCGATGTATACCTGGGTTTTCAGAATGGTAGCGTTCTTAGCCAATGCAATAGGGACATCGACGGAGAGTTCCGCTAGTCGCTTCTCACCAGCAGCAATAGGCAGAATCGTCATCGTCTGCAGATTGTAGAGTTGGTCTCCATCATCATAGAAGGCTCCACGAATCTCGATAGAAGATGCTGCGGTAGTCCCAAGATTTTCAAGAATCATTCGCACACACACATAATCCTCACCCGTAGTAATCTGATAGCGGGTCGCGCTCTTCCAACTATGAATAAGTAATGGACGCTGAGAAATCGGACACACGGTCACGTTCGTAAGACCCTCATATTCAGAAGGCACCCTTCCAAGCGTCATATGCAGAGCGGTGGTTTCTAAAAAATAATACTGATCAATGTAATACGAATACCCAGGTATCGTCTCATTGAGTTGAACACCAACAGCCATATGCGAAGGAAGACGTAATAGTGAGACATTATATCCAAGATTATCAAGTAAGGCTGCAGTAAGAATCGCTTTATCCTCACAATCCCCTCGTTGTTCCTTCAGTGTTTCAAGAGGATAGCGTGGATACTCATAGGAGGCACTCTCCGGGTCATCGTTTTTATATTCAATGCTTTGAACAAATGACGCGATAAAATTGATTATCTCCACATTTGATCGTAGGTCTTTTAGTGCAAGGATCTGCCCAATGAGAAATTCTAAGAATTGATCATCATATGGATCAAACACGTATGCTGAATAATCGACGATATCGAATCGAGCTAAACTTTTATAATAATCAAAAAACCAATCGACCTGAGGAACACTTAGAATGTGCTGACCGAAATAATACCAAGTATACTCCCATGAGTCAACATAATTTCTTTTCAGAATCGTTGGACTAGATTGAATCAAAATATCTCCTGCATTGTCAAATACGGATATTGCCAGTTGGTTTTCTTCTGCAGCAGGCTCCAGCAGGGGTACAAAACAGGTAACTTGTGTTGTATCATATGGGAGCACCACGGAAGGAGGGAGAATTGTTTCTACAATAGATGTTCCTTGATGAACAACAATTTTATTTGGATATGCTGGTAGGTCGCCTGAGTTTTTAAAAGTAAGATGCAGCGCAATAATTGAGGATCTTGTCTTTTTCACCCACGCATCAACAGAGAGAGAGACAAACGAAAGATTAGCACCATTGAATCTTAGTTCGTTTTCAAAAATTGTGTTCTTTGATGGGTCAACCGCCTGTAAACGATACGTTCCTGGAGCAATACTTGTGCGATAGCTGGAAAGATACATACTTACGTTATGAACGCCATAATAGTACGTATCTGAGAAGAGGATGGTTTGTTGTGGATCGGTAAGCGTCACAACAGAAAGATCAGAGATGTTGAACTCTACGACTATGCAAGGAAACCCACTGTCATCATCAACAACAAGGGAAAGAAGTGTAAAGTGAGTTTGTTGAAGAAAGATGCAGCCTGAAAAGGAGCTAATCAACAGCACACAGATTAAGAAAATTACTTTGGCTAGCGACATAATACGCTCATTTTTCGTTCGATTACCGCACCGAGTCGTTTCATGCCAATGTCAATTTGTTCATTTGTTGAATAGGAAAAGTTTAGTCTCATGGAACTTGCACCACCACCATCCACGCAGAATGCTTTCCCATGAACATAGGCAACTTTTTCTTTAATTGCATCAAGGAACATGACTTCCGTATCGATTTGTTCAGGCAGCGTTACCCAGGCAAACATTCCTCCATTTGGTTTGTTACAGATGTATCCCTCAGGGAAATATTTCTTCATCGAATTCATCATGATGTCTCGTTTCGGTTTGTACATCTCACAGATCCTCATAATATGTAAATCCATGGAACCACTTTTTATAAATTCATGGGCTACATATTGGGAAAACGGTGCGGTGCAGAGATCCTGTGCTTGTTTGCTTAAAGCTAGTTTACGCATGACCTCCTCCGCTGCGATAACCCAAGCGAGTCGGAAGCCAGGGGCAAGTATCTTTGAAAATGTTGATAGATAGATGACTCGGCCTTCATCGTCAAATGCTTTGATTGGTTTTATTGAAGATGTATCATACCTAAGCTTGCTGTAAGGGTCATCTTCTATAATGACAAGGTTGTATTCGTGGGCGATGTCAATAAGCTTTTTACGTTGTGACTCAGGCATGACTGTTCCTGCTGGGTTGGAAAATGTTGGGACTGTATATATGAACTTCACAGGCATACCCTGTTTGACAAGATCCTTTAATTTCTCCTCAAGCAAATCCAATTTAATTCCCCCTTCGTCTAGGGGTACTCCTATGAGATTCGCTTCATAACTACGAAACGCATTTATACCACCAAGATAGGATGGAAGACCAACGATTGCGATATCTCCGGGATTAAGGAAAACTTTTCCGATCGCATCAAGAGCCTGTTGGGATCCACCGGTAATCATAATGTTCTCTGCAGATGCTCCCATTGTCATACCTTCTTTATGGCAGCGTTCCGCAATTTCATCTCGAAGCTCATTAACTCCCTGCGTAGTCCCATACTGGAGCGCGACTTTACCATGATTGTTTAACACAGTTTGAACGATGACCTTTAAATCCTGAATCGGGAAGGATTGTGGATTTGGTAAGCCTCCTGCAAAGGAGATAACCTCAGGATCTTGTGCCACTTTAAGCAATTCACGGATTTCTGATTTCCTCATCTTACTTGCTCGGTCTGAGTATAAATGATCAAAGTTTACCATGAAATTCACACAGCAGCAAAATAGACCTTTATTTTATATGTATTTCGTAAAAAGGTAGAAATAAGCTATGACCAATAACCACAACATTATTTGTCTTGTTTTTCTCGGCGGAATAACTCTTTGCAGTGTTCTTCGAACGCAGGCATGGTTTCGACGGTGTCCCAATCAAGATTAAAACGATGCATAAATAACATCAGTTCCTCATTGGAACTAATCTCTTTTTTACTTGAAAGAGTCATACAGCTGACTTCTTCAGGATCGCTATTCTCGTCGCCCATACATCTCACGGGATATTGAACACTCATAGGACTTATAAAGCTTTCTCTTATAAAAAAAAGATGATTCAAGATTTCCTTCTTTTTGAGGTGAGGAAGACTAACTCTCTTGTCTACATCACCTATGTCAATTTGATCATTTTATATTATCTTTTTTTATATGTCTCTTTAGAGGGATGCCTGATAAAAAAGATTATGAATAGTGAATTTATGTCTACCACACATCCGACATTGAAAGTATTGTTGTTGATCAGAGAATGCGGATGTGATCTAGTGGTTATGATTGAGGCCCTCCAAGCCTCTTGCCCGGGTTCGAATCCCGGCGTCCGCACTTCTGTATTTCATCTCTCTGCAGGGGTAGCCAAGCATGGCCAACGGCGCAGGACTTAAGATCGAAATAAAAGAAAGGTTCGTGTGATGAGACATCCTGTCTCGAAGGAGTCCGAGGGTTCAAATCCCTTCCCCTGCACTTCATTCTCTTTTTTGGAGGGAACTGGAACCCAGGGGGGTACACTCCCGCATCTAACATTATATTATAAATTTAAGAGGCGCAACACCGTTATTTTACTAGTAAGTACGAGTCAGAATCTCCTATTAAAATATCATATCAGTCTCACTCAAACAACTTATGAATATACCTATTACACACTCATGATGCGCCATCATTATGCCTTGTCCTATGATCGATTTATGTACCTATATCAAAGGTATATTATGAATATTATCCATCCGGCCATCCGGCAGAAAGCGGTTAAATCGATGGTCAGATTATCAACCCTGTAAAGAAGGATATCACCTTTGCTTTTTCACGAGGTGCAGAAATCTAAAATAATTTCGTTTTTCTGAAAGAAGGGGAAAAAGTCCAAAAACATATCAAGATCAAATCGTTAGATATTGTAAAAAAAAAAAGCACTTCGAACTTCGATATAATATTATACATGCATTAGAACTTGATTCGAAATAATAGTAATTTTTCGAGAGAATGCACTTTTTTCCCCTACGAATTGATTTTTATATAAGAATGATATCATAAGAAGTATTCATGATTTCGATAGAGGATATGAAAAAGAGGATTATAGATGATCCATATGTTGTTACCAAATTAGATGAAAACGAAAACGCAAGTGTTTTGAGAGAGGTTCGACCGCTGTTTGAAAAAGAAGAAGCGCTCCTTGAAATCAATGATGGATCGATTATTTTTATTGGTGACCTCCATGGGGATTTTACAACAGTAATAGCAATTATCAGAAGATTTTTTCGCTATGATCATCTCGTGTTTCTTGGTGATTATATCGATCGGGAACCAGTAAAATGGGGATCCATTCATACGATACTGTATTTGTTTCTTCTGAAATGCTGTTTCCCTGAGAAAATTATTCTTCTGAAAGGGAACCATGAGTGTCATTCCTTTATTCCGTGCTGTCCATATGAGTTTGAGGATGAGATTCTTCAAAGGTTTGGCTCGACAGAGTTTCACCAGAGAGTTGTCGAAGTCTTTTCTGAGATGCCGTTGATGGTGCTTGCTCAGAAGGTTTTTGCGGTTCATGGTGGTATAGTTAAAGGCGCTACTCTAGAGTATCTAAAAAAATTAAAGAAAAATGACGTAACTGCTCTTGTATCGCTGGTGTGGGGTGATCCTGTCATCTCTCATACAAATAGAGGGATTGGAAATCCTTTTGATGAAAATGAGTTACTAAACTTTTTAGATATTGTACATGCTAATGTGCTAGTTAGGGGGCATGATTACAATACTCTGGGTTTTTCTATCTATGATGATCGTTGTCTGACTATTTTTTCATCACAAGGATACAAGGATATGGGGAATGGCGGGATTCTTGTCGCGTGCGCAGAAAAAAAAATTCCTATGTCACAGAATTGGTTGTTGAAGATTTTTACTCGGGACGATGGAGAAGATATCAGGTCGCAAAGTTATGAAGCAAAAGAATGTTTTGTTTGTGATTCAGAAACATTCAGCGACACATCTCCATTATGATCTGCGATTAGAGATGGATGGTGTATTGAAAAGCTGGGCTGTACCGAAGAAGCCACCGCTAAAAAAGAACATCAAACGGTTAGCTATTCAGACGGAGGATCATGATCCCACCTATGCCATGTTTGAGGGGATAATCTCCGAGGGAGGATCTCGAGTAGTAACTGTTGAAATCTGGGATACAGGACCCTATATCCTTGAAGGGCGAGGGCGTGATATTATCGTTTTTCATATCAAAGGGAAAAAAATGAAGTGAAGATACTGTCTGGTTCGATTGAAAGGACAGGAAAAAAACTGGTTGTTCTTCAAATGTTGAGTATTTGTTTACAGTGATCACATAAAAATAGAGGTTTTCGTTGTGCTTCACAAAGGGAGTTTGAGTACTGCATGACGCATGTATGAGAACAGTGTGTAAGACCAAGTACATGGCCGATTTCATGGATCGCTTCTTTTTCTCGAAGTTCTTTGCTAGAGAGTCTGAAGACTGAAAGTATAGCTCCTTGAAAATAGCTAATCCAAAGATAAAATTCATATTCTTGGTGTACATTTCAGAGTATGCGATTCGATTATTAGATTTTTTTATAAATTAAAAAAAAATAGCAAATATTTTTATTTATGAAAAAAAATCTTTAGAGTCTTAGAAAATCCCTTCGAACCGCATCGGAGAAATTTCTTAAAAAAGAGGGGGTGAATCGTTTGATTGTATTAGAACGGACAGGTTCCTTTCCAATAACGAATAATATTCATCAAGGTCAAGGTCTATTAATTTTTTTGCTAATGTTTGTGGTATATGTTCTTTTGGTGTTTTTCGTAAAATGAATAAAATTTCCTCTTCGGTGAAATTGATTTTGTTCTGATAGAACTTCAGATACTTTTTATTTTGAGGACAGACGATTTGACAGTATAAACATCCAACCAGTGCATTGTGAGACTGCCTTGTAACCCACGTGGGAAAGTTCCCTTCATTTTCATTAAAATAAGTGAGACAATGATCCGCATGAATTAAAATTCGATCGTCGGGAATACACTGTGTAGGGCAAGCCTTTTGACATAAAGAACAATTTTTACATTGGACCATGATTTCCTTTTCGCACCAATCATCCTTGGGAAACTCATAATTCGTATAAAACCCTTCCAGTCGAGTAAAACTCCCCATTCCGTCAACATAACAGAGGTTATTTTTGCCATATTTTCCCAGTCCACTTCGTACCGCAAGTAGTTTCATTGGAAGTATCGCTCGATCAACGGAAAAACCATTTTTACGTAAAACATTGGATAAGATTCCTTGGCAAGTAGCTCGTACGTCTGAATATACATAAGTTGGTGGAATAACTACCTGATACGGTTTTCCCTTATAAAAAAATTCCACACAAATGATTTTTTGTAGGATTCCAATGATCACAATTGAGCGGGCATTTTGAACCGTGTCTGGGGGATAGAAAAGAAATTGACCATAGTTTTGTTCGAAAAATTTTTTGGGAATAACTCCGTCATTTCTCCATGTATTAAGTTCTACTTGTAGATCTTTTAAACGAATAATTTTAACGGTTCTGAATTTCGCATGTAATTTTTTGAATTCTAATTGTAGTATTTCAGTGATTGTTTCGATAGTCGCCACCTTAATGTCCGATAAAGATATGTGTTGTTTCTTTAACAAAATTTGCATGTTTTTAAATGAATTTTTTATTTTAAAAAATGAAAAAAATCATTTCTGAATATCATCCCTTTAACAGTTTTTCATAATAAGAGGAGGTACCCGTAAGCAGAATTTCTCGAATAATCTTTCCTGTTGTTTTTCCGATTCCTTTGATGGCAAGAAGATCATTTAACAAGGTTGATAAAGGTTTGTGTATTTGTGATATCGTATGAGCAGCATAACCAAATGGTGACTTTTTCCCTTCGAGTTTCAACAAATAATCAAGATGTTCCAATATCACCACCACTAAATCGTTTTTATTGAGTATATCCTTAAAAAATTCTGGTGGGATGCGCTTAGGTATGTTGTACTTTTTCATAAGAGTGTTAAACAAAAGATGTATCCTATTATAATATTGGGGTATTGCTCCACCCCATTTGTTTCCAGGGTAAATCATTTGATATTTTATTTCTAGTTTTGGATCATATCGTCGAAGGATATTTAAAAAATATTCTTTTTGTTTTCCTTCTTTTATCGTCATCCCTCCAAAAATAATAAAATCCACTCCAACATTCTTTGCGTCTTGAATTGTTTTTTCCATCATCTCCAAATCATCAGTGACGAAAGGAATAACTGGCAGTAAAAACAACCCAGTGGCTATATTATTCTCTTTCAGAAATGAAATGGTTTCAAGGCGTTTCTGTGGCGAAGGAACACCTGGCTCAAATAACCTACTAATCACTTCGTCAGTGGAAGAAAAACTAAAACTTACAATCGCTTTATTCCGCTGATTTATTTTTTTAAGAATATCGACATCTCGTTTCACGAGTGTTGACTTTGTGAGAATGTGAACAGGTAGCTTCCTCTCAGAAAGAAGCAATAGTGTTTTTCTAGTTAATTGGTATGTCTCTTCAATCGGTTGATAACTATCACCAACGCCACCACCAACCATGATATATCCAGGTTTTAAAGGGGAGCGTTTTCGCTTTGGGTCTAACTCGTGACGAAGCACCTCTATGGCATTCACTTTCACCGAAACATCCTTGCCAAACTCACCATCAACATAATATCTCTCTGCACGTCCATCACAATACACACAATTATGAGTACAACCTCGATACAGATTCATTCCATAAGCTGAGAGAAACCACGAATCGATTTTCTTATATTTTCGAAGAATCGATTTTGCTTCTATCTCTTTTACGACCAGAGCCAATCACCTATAAAGGATTACATGTCACAGTATTTGCAATCTTGCTCTGCGCAATCTTTATTATGATATTTCCATTGTAATGCCCATTTCTTAATATCTTTTATGACACGGATAAAATCTTTTCCACTGTCGGTCAATGCATATTCACATTTAACTGGGAAGACCGTTATATCAACATCTTTAGTAATCAATCCTTGTTTTTCTAATTCCCGGAGCCTTGCCGAAAGGATTTTTGGAGAGATATCAAGAAGGTTATTTTTGAGTTCTGAGTATCGTATCTTTCCCTGCGCTTTATAGAGCTCCAAAAGGACTAGAAAGGTCCATTTTTTTGAGACGAAGTCAATCGTTCTATAAATCGTACATGTTTTGTCTATAGTATCCTTTTAGAAACCCTCATCAATAAATACCTTTGTATCTATTAGATAATAGCTATAAAAAATATACCAGGTGGAAACAATGACAAAACGAAAAATCATAAAAATCAACGAAGAACGATGTAATGGCTGTGGTGTTTGCATTTCGAACTGCCCTGAAGGGGCAATTCAAGTAATAGATGGGAAAGCTCGCCTCATCAGTGACTTCTTCTGCGATGGATTAGGTACCTGTATTGGTCACTGTCCACAGGATGCAATCACTACCGAAGAACGAAACGCGGAACTTTACAACGAAAAAAAAGTCATAGAAAACATCATCAAAGCAGGTGAAAAAACCATCCTTGCTCATCTCAATCATCTCAAAAATCATGGAGAAAAAACATATCTGAAACAAGCGCTAGAGGTGCTAAAAGAAAAGAAAATTGAAGTACCGTTCAAAGAAGACACAATGTCATCTCATCAACCTTGTAGATGCCCAGGAGCAAAAGCAATGGATTTTTCAGCGGAAAAAAAAGAGGAAAAAACAGAGTCAGGAGTACAACCTTCTCAGTTAAGACAATGGCCTGTTCAGTTACATCTTATTTCTCCAAATACTTCGTATTTCAAGGGTAAAGATGTCTTGTTTGTTGCGGATTGTGCCGCATACGCGCTGGGGGATTTCCATAGAGATTATCTGAAAGAAAAAAGTCTCGCAATCGCTTGTCCAAAACTTGATTCGAACCTTGAATCCTATCTGCAAAAACTGACTGCATTAATCGATGATGCACAGATATCATCCCTCACTGTGATGACCATGCATGTACCATGCTGCAGAGGATTGCTTACGCTTGCGCAACAAGCAGCATCCCGTGCATCAAGAAACTTATCAATCAAATCAATCGTTGTTGGAATCAAAGGCACTATTATAAGAGAAGAAACCCTATCATAAAATGCTTAACGCAGCATTGACTGCTGAATTCTTTTGATCCGATCACGTAACGCGATCGCTTTTTCAAAATCAAGCTCGTCAGCAGCTTTTTTCATCTCGAGCTCCAGATTGACAAGAACCGCAGGCATTTCCTTTCGTGGGATATGCTTTATATCTGTAATTTCCACGACCTTTTTCTTAATTGGTTTGACGATGGTTGTTGGAATGATACCATGTTTTGAATTATATTCCAATTGAACATTTCGCCTGCGATTGGTTTCCGTAAGCGCCTTCTGAATAGAATCGGTTAAGATATCAGCGTATAAAATCACCTTAGAGTTAACGTTACGGGCAGCACGGCCAATAATCTGTATCAAACTGCGTTCGTCACGTAAGAACCCTTCCTTATCCGCATCTAAAATACCGATGAATCCAACCTCTGGGATGTCAATCCCCTCTCGTAGGAGGTTAATCCCGACCAACACATCGAACTTTCCAAGACGAAGCTCTCGGATAATCTCTGATCGCTCAAGGGTATCGATCTCCGAGTGTAAGTATCGTGTCTTTATCTCTTTCTCAGAAAGATACTCAGACATCTCTTCAGCAAGCTTTTTTGTCAATGTGTTGACCAACACTCGATCACCACGTTTCACCGTGGTTTGGATCTCATGAATCAAATCCTGTATTTGACCCTGGATTTTTCGTACTTCCACAGGGGGATCAACCAAACCGGTGGGTCGAATAATCTGCTCAACAACCTGCTGTGATTTCCCAAGTTCATAGGCACCCGGTGTCGCTGATACAAACACCACGGTATGCATATACTGCTCGAATTCCTCAAATGTCAACGGACGGTTATCCATCGCGCTAGGCAGACGAAAACCATATTCTATCAAGTTTTGCTTTCGTGAAAACTCCCCATGATGCATTCCATGGATCTGCGGGATTGTGCGGTGGCTTTCATCGATGAACATCAGAAAATCAGGTGGAAAATAATCAAGCAAACAGAACGGTTTTTCTCCGGGTATTCGTCCATCAAGATGCCGGGAGTAATTCTCAATCCCTTTACAAAACCCGGTCTCCTGGATCATTTCAAGATCATATAGCGTTCGCTGTTTCAACCGATGTGCCTCCAACGCAGGAAGCTGTGGAAGTCGTTCTTCTAATTCCTGTTTGATAGACTCAATCGCACGCTTCTGACTACTCTCAGGTATCACAAAATGCTTTGCTGGATAAATAAATAGATAGCTCAACACCTCAACGGTTTCACCAGTAGTCTTATTAAGCTCCCGTATCGACTCAATCGTATCCCCAAACATCTCAATCCGATAAATGTTCTGATAGTATCCCAAGATAAGATCGATAGTATCGCCTTTAACACGGAAACGACCAGGTACAAGCTCGATATCATTTCTCTCATATTGTATATCAAGAAATCGATGGAGAAGAGCGTTTCTTGAGATATGCTGACCTTTCCGTATCTCAAACCCAAGTCCTTTATAATCAAGCGGGTTTCCGGCATTATAAATACATGATACTGATGCAACGATGATGACATCTCGCAGTGATGACAGGGAAGCGGTCGCAGCAAGACGCATCTGTTCTATCTTTGGGTTGATGTCCGCATCCTTCTCGATGTAGAGGTCTTTCTGAGGAAGATATGATTCCGGCTGATAATAATCATAATAGGAGACGAAGTATTCTACATGGTTTTTAGGGAAAAATTCCTTAAACTCGCTGTAGAGCTGAGCAGCAAGTGTTTTATTATGAGCAATCACAATCGCAGGTCGTTGGAGATGCTGAATTACGTGCGCCATGGAAAATGTCTTCCCGGATCCCGTGACACCTAGTAACGTTTGTGCAGAGTAATTTTTCGTAATTCCATCGACGAGTTGTTTGATGGCATCTGGCTGGGATCCTTTGGGGATGAAATTTGTTTTTAGATTAAACATCGTCATGTTCTCAATTCTTTTTTTCGTAACAGTCGATTATATGCAATCGCGAACCGATGCGCCTCATCACGGATTTCTCTGATAAACAACAATGCTTTTTCTTTTTTACCGAGATGAAGTGGCTCTGGGAAGCCAGGTAGATAGATTTCTTCAAATTGTTTTGCGATGGAAAGGATGGGGATCTTTAGGTCGATTTTCTCAAGTTCACAAACCGCAGCGTTAAGTTGTCCGATTCCCCCATCGATGATGATAAGCTGTGGTAATGCCGTATGTTCCTGTTGCAACCGAGTATAACGTCGTCGTACCACCTCAGCTATGGCAGCGACATCATCAATGCTCTCCAATGTTCGTATGCGGAATCTCCGGTAATTGGATTTGTCTGCTTTGCCATTGCGGAACTGCACCATGGAGCCGACCATTAAGGTTCCAGATAGATGTGAGATATCGAAACATTCGATGATTGTGGGTGATTCCTGGAGATGCAACTTATGCTTCAGCTCCTCAACTTTTGTCATATCCCCAAAAAAAGTGCTTTCAATGTTTTTTGCTACGAGATCAAGAAGCTGTTTTTTTTCTCCTTTTTTGGGTAAGATGATACGGACTTTTTTCTTACGTTTCTGCGAAAGAAACACTGTAATAGACTCAGAAAGTCTCTGAGGGACAATCACTTCTTTAGGGATTGGGTTCTCTGAGTAATACTGCACAATGAACTCTTCTAAAAAATCAGGGGTGTACCCAAAGATAAACTCGTTTTTCGTAGAAAGAGTCCCTTTATAAATGTTAAATAGCATGAGATAGACTTGTTCATCTATGAGAAGATAATTGATAATGTCTTCATTAAAAGTCCGTTGTCGTTGCATTTTCTGATGTTCCTGAAGATGCTCTATCGCTATTAGTTGATCTCGGATAATTAGCGCGCCTTCGAAATCGTAACGCTGGGATTTTCTGGTCATCTCTTTTTTTAGTTTTTTTTGCAATTCCTTTGATTTCCCTGAGAGAATAAACCTTACGTTTCGTATTTTCTTATCATAATCTTCTTTTGAGATTTCACCGATGCATGGGGCATTACACAGCTTGAGGTGGAAACGTAGACATGGTTTTTTTGGTAATTTTTTGCAGGTGCGCAATGAAAATGTTCTAGTGAGGAACTGCAACACATGGTCGCGTTCCAAGGCGGAGACAAATGGTCCGAAATAGATACCATTCGCTTTTTTTTGTCGTGCGATACTTAGTCGGGGGAACTGTTCGTCTGTGAGGTGTATATAAGCATAGGTTTTTGCATCCTTAAGATTAATATTGTATTTCGGTTGATGTTTTTTTATAAGAGTGTTTTCCAGAATCAACGCCTCAACCTCGGTATCCGTCACAATGAAGGAGATAGAGGCGATGCTTTTGATGAGATTACTGGTTTTTGGGTCTATTTGTTTTTTTTGAAAATAACTTCTGATTCTTTTTCTTAGATTTTTTGCCTTTCCAACATAAATGATCTTTTTGCTGGTGTTTTGAAAGAGATAACAGCCAGGGTTTGTTGGGAATGTGCCTATATCAAACATACCTTCTTCTCACGAAGTAACGGTCGTAAGATTTGACCGGTGTAGCTTCTCTTAGTACATGCGATTTCTTCAGGGGTTCCTGCAGCGATTATTTCCCCGCCAAGATCACCACCTTCAGGACCAAGGTCGATGATATAATCCGCACACTTTATCACTTCCATATTATGCTCGATGACGACGATAGTATTACCCATTGTCACCAAAT
>SMTZ1_10005458_pt1 | contig 27420 bp, 24 predicted proteins | sample DeeMarSWOR136_30_FD_25667 | JGI IMG/M metagenome (IMG submission 25667)
CTTTAAGTTCGACGCAGTCTCCCTTGTTTACAGTCACTTCCAGTTCAAGACCGCAGCTGGGACAGCTGAGAATCTCCCCTTTCATGACATCATCGGGAACCTCGATTTCCGCGTCGCAATCGGGACAGTTGGCTTTCTTCACAACTCACACCTCTTTGGTTTAAAGTGAGCCATTATAGAAAATGTTGCTATTTATAAGAATTTCGGATTTATAACTGGTGGTTTTGCATGTTTTCCAACTTATTATACGAAATTCGTAGGATTAGTATTGTAACGCCTAAAATTGCGGATAACGAGTGTTTTGACTTCTGGTGGGAAAATGGGAACCGTGATGCGGAAATCGTTACAAATTTGCTGTGAATTGTTCAGAAATCGTTAAATTTTTCCGCATATATATTGTATAAGAAGTGGAGAAAATGGATGACACTGACAAAGCAATAATCGAAATTCTGAAGCATGATGGTCGAGCCACCTACAGCAACATCGGAGAGAGAATTGGCTTGTCTGAGGGAGCTGTTCGGAAGAGAATAAAGGCCCTTGTTGATTCGGGGGCAATAAGGCGATTCACTGTCAAGGTTGGACTCGTAGAAGGCGCAGAGGCAATAGCTCTGCTTTCAGTTTCTCCCTCTTTGCCGACTTCTGATGTTTCCCAAGCACTGAAAAACCTCTCTAACGTTGAAACAGTCTACGAGATTACCGGTGAATATGATATCGCAGTTATCATATCGGGCTTCAACATAACAGAGGTTAACGAGTGCCTTGAGAAGATACGGCGATTAAAGGGTGTCTCCGACACAAACACCATGATTATCTTACGTAGCTGGTAAATATTTGTAATCGGTTTCGTGAGCAATTACGGTTTCAGAATTTAGGGTAATCTTTTCGTATTCTAATCAATGCAATTTTACATAAAGTATATATATTTGTGCGTTTTGTATTCTTCCGAAACTAGCTCAACACAAAGTATGAAAAGGACGGCTCACCAGATTGGAAGAAGAATATCTTGATGAACAGGGGCAAAAACTGCTAAAAAGATTAGGAAGAGAAGGAATCCTTCCAAGCCCCTACAACTTCGCCAACTTCAACGCCCCCTCATTAGACGAATACATCGTTCACGACAGCACATTACGAGAGGGAGAACAGACACCCGGCGTAATCTTTAGCATAGAAGACAAACTGAATATCGCAAAGAAACTGGACGAAGTTGGAATACAGCAGATAGAAGCCGGATTCCCAGCTGCCTCAGAAAAACAAAGAAAATGCATCGAATCCCTAGTTGACATGAACCTAGACGCTCAGCTTTCCGCCTTTGCCCGAGCAAAGAAGGAAGATATTGATGCTGTAGCGGATGTGGGAGCTGACGGCATCGTAGTATCACTCTCCATATCTCCTTACCACCGGGAATACAAGTTCGGTGGTATGAGCAAAGAAACGTATCTGGAACAGCTGGCTGAAATGGTTAGTTACGCGGAAAGTTATGGTCTCTTCATCATATACAGTGCAGAGGATACAACCAGAGAAAGTGACCTGAATTTCCTGAAAAAAGCCTACAAAACCGCAGAAGAAGCAGGAGCAGACCGAGCAAGAGTCGTCGATACTTTGGGGTGTGCAGGTCCCAATGGAATGGCGTTTCTAGTGAAAGAAATCGGAAGCGTGTTAGACATTCCAATCGAGGTTCACTGCCACAACGACCTTGGATTAGCTTTGGCAAACTCTTTGGCAGCAGTAGAAGCCGGTGCGTCAACAGTGTCAACAAGCGTAAACGGTTTAGGAGAAAGAGCCGGAATAACAGTCACAGAGGAGATAATTCCTGCACTACATATAATCTTCGGGACTAGCCCCTTTGAGATGAGCCAACTAACTGCCCTCTCAAAACTTGTCGAGCAAATTTCAGGAGTAAAGATGCCTCCTCACAAACCGTTAACGGGTGAAAACGTAACTGCCCACAGCTCTGGGATACATCAGCACGGCGTCTTCGTTAACCCCTCAACATACGAGTTTTATCCGCCCAGACTGGTAGGTCAGAGACGAAAAGTGTACATAGATGAACTGAGCGGAAGACATGGAATCATGTATGTTGCAGAAAAAGAACTGGGACTTAACATCTCTGAAGAGACAGCGAAAAAGGTTCTTGAGATAGTAAAGGCATCGTTTTCCAGTGGGGGAAGGCGAAGTTCCTACACGCCCGATGAACTTAAAGAAATGATAATGGAAATTGGAAAGCGTTGAGTTCTATGGGTTCTACAATAACTGAAAAAATTTTAGCCAACGCTTCGCACCAGAAAGAAGTTGCTCCCGGAGACTTTGTGGTCGCCGACGTAAGCTATGTTATGGCTCACGATTCTACAGCCCCCTTAGCCATCGAAGCATTCTACAACATCACAGACAAAGTCTTCGACAAAGATAGGGTCATAATCGTATTCGATCACTTCTTTCCTGCGCCAACCGTGGCAGGAGCAACCCTGCATCAGAAATCAAGAAAATTTGTGGTGGACCAGAAACTTTCCGGGTTCTACACCAACGGAGTCTGTCATCAACTTTTGGTTGAAAAATATGTGTCTCCCGGAGACGTTCTTGTTGGAGCTGACTCTCACACCTGCACTGAGGGAGCTTTAGGAGCCTTTACTACTGGTTTGGGATCAACCGACATTGGGGGAGCCATGGCTACTGGAAAATGCTGGTTCAAGGTTCCTGAAAGCCTGAAATTCAATTTAACTGGCTCAACAAAGAGAGGCGTCTACGCTAAGGACGTTATCCTCAGTATTGTTGGAGATGTTGGAGCTGCCGGAGCCCTCTACAAAGCCTGCGAGTTCACTGGCGACTACGTGAAGAACGCTAGTGTCGCTTCTCGGTTGACGTTATGTAACATGGCTATTGAGATGGGCGGCAAAAACGGCATAATTGAGGCTGACCAAAAAACACTTGATTTTCTGAACGGAAGAACTGAAAAGATATTCAAAAGCGACAAGAATGCAGCGTACGAGGATGAATATGAGATAGAGGTTAAAGATATAGAGCCGCAGGTTGCGCTTCCTCCAGTAGTAGACAATGTGGAGCCTGTCTCAGTTGTTGAAGGAAAATCCATAGATCAAGCCTTTTTGGGAACGTGCACGAACGGGCGACTAGAAGACATAGAGGTTGCCGCAAGAATTCTTAAAGGAAAAAAGATTGCCAGAAACGTCAGGCTCATAGTGTCCCCTGCTTCTGAGGAAATTTATTTTACAGCCTTCAAGAAGGGATACCTGCAGGACTTGGTTAAGGCGGGTGCAACCATATGTAATCCAAGCTGTGGTCCTTGCATCGGTAGACATGAGGGAGTAATCTGCGAAGGAGAAACCTGTATCTCAAGCCAGAACCGAAACTTCACCGGAAGAATGGGCGATCCGAAAGCAGAAATCATTTTAGCTTCTCCGGCAACAGTTGCGGCGTCCGCTTTAGCCGGAAAGATTGTTGATCCGAGGGATTACGTGTGAGAGCATGGAAATTTGGAGACGACATAAACACGGATGTAATCACGCCCGGAAGATACACTGTAACAACAGACAGGAAAAGGTTGGGCGAAGTAGCCTTCATAGAGTACCGTCCAGAATTTGCTAAAGAGGTCCAAGAGGGGGACGTGATAGTTGCGGGAAACAACTTCGGCTGCGGTTCATCTAGGGAACATTCTCCAGTTGCGATAAAAGCTGCTGGAGTCAGAATTAAACATCAAAACTGGAGAGGTTCATGACAAAACTAAGGGATTAGTTCTCAAGTCGAAGCCTTTGCCAGAGTTCATGCAGAGGATTGTGAAGAAGGGCGGATTAGTAAACTTTCTCCGAAGCGACGGATATGACAACGTATAAAATAGCGGTTACAATTGTTGACAAGCCAATGGTCACGTCTTGATTTTGGCTGTCAATCTTTAGCATAAAGAGTTAAAAATGTGGGCATACGCTTGTTCAGCTTAATAGTTTGTGTATGCTGTTGTAGATTTTTGCGAAAGCTGGGATGTGTATTCGTTTCCTAACCGCAATGGTGGATGCTGTGGCAACCAAGAACAGCGGCAGAATGATCCATAATTGAAACTCTGGTAATACTTCGTATTGATTTGGGTGTCCATACAGTTCCTCGGTTGTAACCGGGTTTCCCGCTTTGTCTTCTGCTATGATTATGTATGTTATGTTTGTACTATGTGGAAACGCTGGTATCGTGCCGTTCCAAACGTCTCCTTCCAGATTTGCCATTTCAGCAATCACCCATGTTCCGTTGCCGTCAGTGTAATTCAAGGATACCTGCTCTACCCCGCTTACAGAGTCAGTTACTGTGGCGTTAACTCTAACTCTATCTTCTGGCGGTCCATTGCCGTCAACTGGAGCCTGAACGACATCTGTTATGTTTGGTGGAGTGGTGTCAACAGTAAACCAAACTGTGCCAGACTCGCCCATGTTTCTGTTCGTGTAGTTAGCATAAACAGTCAACTGATGTGCTCCATCTGCAAGATCCGATAGAGTTGTGTTTTCTGTGTCCGTATATAGTTGTCCATCCAAGCTGTAAGCTGTATAATAACATGTTTCATTTTTTGTGTACGTTAATGGGATGTCTGCTGTGTTGTATGTTTTGTTTTCCGGTGACAGAATTGAGATGCCTGAAGAAGCAGAGGCAACCGTGAAGTAGATAGTTTCTGAGGAGCTGATGTTTCCTGGCGTATCTTCAATGTAAACTATGAGGGTGTGAGGTCCTTCTGATAATCTCATCAAGGTTGTATTGCCAGTAATTGTTACGTTTGTTTGTCCATCCAAGCTGTATGTTGTCCAATAGAAAAATCGGTTTACTGTGTATTCGAGGGGAATATCAGTTATACTATAGGTCGTGTTTTCTGGAGACAGAATGGAAATTGCTAGAGACATATTTTCTGGAGTAAATATGGCAGTTAAGGCTATGTTTTTGTTCACGGTGACTGTTCTTGTTCTGTTGGTGTTTTCGTCGCTCCATCGGCTCCAAGTGTAATTTTCGCCTTCGTAAGAGTAAGACTTGGGCATTGTCAAAATGACTGCAGTGCTTTCGTTATAGGTTTCTGACAAAGGAGCTGTACATGAGGCGTTATCGGCTGTGAATGTTACTCCGGAGGGCACGCTATCCACTACTAGCTTGTATGAGAGTGAGGGATTTGCGCTGTTAGGGCTCATGAGTGGATAACTGTCTTGATTACTTTCATCAATAACGTATGGAACATCACCGATTCCATCTCCGTCATTGTCTGTGCCGTTGTAGTCGCTCCAGAAGTTTCCCACAGAGCCATTGTCCCATGAATTAGTCTCGGTTCCATGGAAATTGCTCACTTGAAGTGAATTGTTAATGAAGTAATTATGGTAGACAAAATTGTTTGAAGCCCCGTAGCAGGCTATGCCATATTCGTTTTCTTGTAGAGTGTTTTCGTAAATTTGGGTGTTTGTGCTACCACTGGGACAGATTCCGTATGTGTTGTTTTTCATAGTATTTTCGAAAACTGTGTTGCTATGACTGCTAACGAGGTTTAAGCCATGAAACGTATTGTCTGTTATGCTATTATCGGAAACGGTTATACCCTGAGAATTCGAAACCACCGCCCCATTGTCATTTGCAGCTATTTGGTTTTCCGTAACGCTACTGTTTGAACAATGAAAAACCACTAGACCTGTCGAGGTCATTTGCATTGGAAAGTGGTTGCCGACTATGTTGTTCTTGACCAGAGTTGCAGACGATGAATACACAATTCTGATACCCTCGTGAATATTTCCTGTTATCTGATTTTCGGAAACAAGAATATCTGAACAATCTGCGAATACAATCCCCTCAAAATTGTTTTTAACAATATTTCTACTGATTTTTGTGCCTGTGCAAGTTCCAACGTAAATTCCGCAGGCGTTAACGTAACTACTTGGGTTGTATGGGTCTCCAGAAATTGTTCTGTTGGTGCTGTCTTTTATTGTAAAACCGGTGATTTCGACATCAGCTGCTGTTATCTCAAAGACGTTTTTTCCTGTCTCAGGATCTGCAGTGCAGACAAGGGTGTTTTCGGCTCCATTCTGTGATTCAATGGTCAAAGTTTTATTCACAATAACATTTTCGTAATATGTCCCGGCTTTGACAACAATTGTGGCTCCTTCATTTGCATGATTTATTGCTTCTTGTATAGTGGGGTAATCGTCTGGAACTGTGATTTGTGTCTGCGATGAAAGCCCCAAGTTTACTGTAAAGGTTGCAGTTGCTCCATTTCCCATTTTGTCAACAGTTTTCACTGTGTATGTCCCGTCGGTTTGGTTCAGGACACTGATTATGGCTGTAAAGTTTCCGTATCCATCCGTAATTAGTGGACTTGGAACTGTAGGTATCGAAGTGTCATCCCAGGTGACAGATATTTTCGAGTTAGGTGCGAACCCAGAACCTACAAGTGTAGTTGCTGCAATTCCTTTTGCGGGAACCAATTCAAGTTTGGGATTTGCTTCAAAAGCAGAAAAAACTTTCACATCATCAAAATAGGCCGTGATGCTATTGTAGCATTGGCTGACTGAAAACGCCTCAATTTCATAGGAAGGATAAGCGGTCACGTCACCTGAAGTTGTCGTCACTGCCAAGTTTTCACCCTTCAATTCTCCGTCAACCCAAACAGAGTACGTCTCACTGTCTCTGTTCATAATCAGCTTGATTTTGTACCATGTGCCATCAACGTAAGATTGCAGAACCTGACCGCCCGAAATTATAGTGCCATCATCCTGAAAAGTGACTGGCGCATACTCGCGGGAGATCGAGCTGCTCAATTTTTTGGTGAATGCTACTCTTGCATTATCTCGTGACTGACCGCTTGTCTCTTCAACTCTAACCGCTACTTCAAAGCCTATCACATTTGAATTTGATGTGAATCGTTTGGCTGCAAAAGCCGCCCACATATCTAAGCCAAGAAGCTTCAATGACTTCGTTGGAGAAACGGAAACATTATCTACAATAACCTGCTGTTCAGTTCCTGCTCCATTATACCATAATTCCCACCCTCCACTGAATGGGAATATTCCTATGTCGTAGTTTTCGAAGTTGTCTTCGAAAAAAACTTGCTCTACTCCCTTGACCTCAGGTATGGGCGCAAAATTAAGGGCTGGTATAAGTAATGAAGAAAGAATAAGAAAAAGTGCGAATCTTGATTCTATCCTCTTCATGTTAGACGCCTCTAACAATTCATTTTATGGCTGAATATTTATAAAAGGATTTTTGTCAAGGTTTCTTGACTAAATAAATGATGCATTCTGGAGGCTTTAGTCAAAGAAATTTGACTAAAAAAATACATGGTAAAAATTTTGCGTTTATGTCTCTCAGTTTTACTGAAACATTAGAAACAATGTAGTATTTTTTAACTCAAGCACAGAAAAACTTAGCGTCTTCCTTTGTATCTTGAGTTTCGTTCTTGTTTGTTTCGTTTCTTTCTCCAGTCTCTTTTTCTCTGGGTTTCTATGCGCTCTCTCGAGAATTCGTAGTGCTTAGAACCATGCCTTCTATATTCATCTAATGTTCTGTAGAAGCTTGAGTAGCTCATCTCTTGATTAGATAGGGATGTCAAGATGCCATTCAATTCAGTTCTCGTGTCTGGTGAAGTTATTTTATCCCACGTCTCAGAATAAGCCAGATACGCCGCGTGGAATTTAAAGTCAGATGGTTTGTCAATCAACAGTTTTGTTGCTTCTTCAGTTTGAATTTCTTCGGTTGGGGTTTCTTCGGTTTGGGGCTTCGTTTCTTCAGTCATAACTCTCTATACCCTGAAACTGGATGGAGATACTACACACACCGATACTATAAATGTTTTACCTAACATGACCCTGAGACAACATCTCTTATTGTAACAAGACTAGATTCCTTTTTCTCCGCCGCAGAAACGATTTATGTACTCCAGTGCCACGTGGGAGGCGTTTTCCAATGTTTCTTTTGGTATGCCGGGAACTCCGCAAACCAGCATCATAATGTTTTCTGTTTTCTCGGTTACCTTTGTGTTGTCAGCATCTCGATAAGGATAGATAGCCACAAGCTTCTCTTCGTCGGAGACAACTATTTCTCCCCCTTTTAGAATCAAGGGTTTCTCCATTCCAATTCCATAAAACTGCTCTCCCTCTTCTGCAAACCTCATCAGAAGTTCTCCCTCCAGTCTATCTGCATCAAAGGTTGCTAAGGCGATTCTGCTTTTGATGGAGGCTAGATTGTAGACGTCAACAAGAGTATTTATGGATGGAAGGGTTTTTCCTGCGAGAATTCTTCGAATCAAGGCCTCTGCTGCTGGACGGATTTTTGTTGGGTCAATTTTTATGCTCCAGAAAAAGTCTCGGTAAGCCCTGAAAATTGGCTGATCCTTTACCGAGTCTAGGCTGTAATCGTTCCTAACCTGCCTCATTACCTCAACCTTGAATTTTTCCAGCTCAGCACCCCTTTTCTGAATCTTCACATCTCTAATGCGGAGTGTGAGAACAGTCAGGTCTGGAAAACGAGTTTTAAGTTTTGAATCGGTTTTCAGGGTCATGGCTCCGTCGTCCCCGTAGTTTGGAATATTTATGCTTTTCTTCTGTTAGATAAGGTTTTCAAAAATCTTCGGGGTAATCTGCGAAATTCCATTCTTCGAAGTTTTCTTGTTCTTCCGATGTCTTTCCTCGCGTAGCCAACGTCACTACAAGGAGAATCACCAAAAAGAAGACCAGAATGACTCCGATCATAACCAACTCAGAGGGTATAATTACAATGCTGGATGTGCTGCTGTCTGCACCGCTGTAGTCTTCGTCTCCAGACCAGTTGGCTCTGACAGAATATATACCGCCGGGTGGATCATTCCAAATGTGATAATACTGTCCGTTGTCATCGGTTACAACCGTTGCCAACATAACTAAGGGAGAACCCATCGAACTGACGTATAACGTAACGTTTTCTCCTGCCAAGGAAGGCAAAAGTGACCCACTTATCTCCACACCATTTTGAGAAACAGCGAAATTCGTGGAAAGCGACATGTAAATTGCCGAGGAATCGGGGATAGTGTAGCTGGATGAAACCTGCCCCGGAGATGACTCTTCATAATTCGTTAGGGGTATTACTTTTGCTGCTGATCTTTGAAGAATCTCGGGGCACTCGCCGACGCGCCATCCATTCTCCCAATTACCCCCAGTAGTCTCGGCTACATAGTATTTCTTTTCTTCATGTTTGTAAAAATAAACCTGAGATCGAGCGTCCTTTGGGCTTTCTGGCAGATGAACCCCCACCAGCATGTGATCTTGGTATTCGAGAAGAAGCAGAACTACATCGAGTCCACCCGCCTTCATTATGGAAGCTGCTACTATGGAGAAGATGTCGCAGTCGCCCTCGTTTTCAAGGATGGTTTCTACTGGATACTTCTGAGGATCGCTCTCTACATATGGAATCTGATGTAAAATCATGAGGACACCGTTGGCGAAGTCCTCTTCGTTGCTGTAGATGCTCCATAGGTCATCTGCGATTGGCTTCAGAGCGTCTGGGGTCACGAATTTGGAGAAATCGTAACTGTAGAGGTTATGGTCTTTGCTGCTGTAATACTCATAAAGAGTTTCAGTTACCGAGACTGTTAAGCGATAAGTCGTGGAGCCGCCTGGGCTGTCTAGAAGTTCGTAGCTGTATTTGTGGGTGGCGGCTAAGCAACTGTTAGATAGAAGAAGCAGTAACGAAATGAAGAGAGAGGCAACGAGTATCTTCTGATGTCTAGATGGTGAAGACATACAGTTAACCATTCTTTCTTGCACTATTTATTTCTACCCAGAGCAAGAAAGAATTTTTCACATGAAAATAGACATTCTAATGACAAAAAACACTACAAACCACCAATCTTTCATCATCCATATTTATCACTAATCTATTCCCAAAAAACAAACCCTCAAAACAGACAAAAACTAAACATATTAGGAGACTAAGGTTAAGTTATAAATTTGATATTTGCTAATATATCCTGTAATTCGCGGTGAAACATATTTCTGAAAAGCATGTTGTCGTTATTGATAAATCTGTATAACTTAATAAAATATCAAGCACAAAAGCGCGCGCACCTAAAATTTTAATTCAAACTAAAATAAGTTAAAATCGCACACGGTTTGCTGAAATACGCTTTTTTCTAAGGTTAAATTTTAAATAGGAATTTTAAATTTTTTACACACCTAAACGCCATGAAAAAATATGTGGTTTTCAATGTTGTTTTTGGTAAAGACTGTGAAAAAAGACCTAAACAATTAAAATAGGCGGAATCCATGTTTCATCCATTGGAAAAAGGCTGAATCATGCTTAGATTTTTTATTTTTTATTCACATAAATTTAAAATGCAAACTAAAATTTACATAAATCGCAATTATGTGGATTTTGTGGATAACGGCAGAAAGGCAGCCGTTTCTGGAAAGAATGGCAAATCGGTGGTTTCTCGTGATTTTTTTAAAATCTTCCTATATAAGACTAATTAAACATACGTTTTATTACATTTATATATCAAACCAAATTTTATCTGCCCGGATCGCAATCCATTATATATTAAATCATCATATGTCTATATTCCCTTGTTTTTGCGGAAAATGTATATTTCTCGTGTATATCGCTTCCCGATGTTTGATTTTTGTTCATTTCACCAATATCATGTCTTGGTTCTCAATAAAACATAGTAAACCCCGTCATTATTGCGGAAAACGTGGCGCATGTGAAGAAATAAAGAAAATCAATAAAGCGGTGTGGTGAGATACAGCCTGTAGCCGCAATTAGAGTTTATTCTTTAGTAAATTTGATACATCTCTGAATGAAAATTAGAGGTGGTAGAATGGGATTAGAGTTGAGTGTTCAGGAGTTTTTGGATAGTCTACCGTCAAAAGGGACTAAGAAAGTCTACAAGTATGGTTTGAACAAGTTTCTCGATTGGTATGGGAAAACAGGAAAAGAGGTTCTGGAAGAAAGGAAGGCTGATTTGACTCAAAGACCAAACGAAGACATCGTAACCTACCGTAACCTGGCAGCTAACTATGAAAGAATCATCGAATCCTTCTACAATCACTTAATAGAGCAGGGTTACAAAATTAATGCAGCAAAATCAATAACCCATGGAATACGACAACTCTTCCGCTACTATCGCATGGATGTCAGAATGAGAAGCTGATCAAACGTCAACAGAACAGTGAAAAGACAAAAAAGCTTCCCACTAACCATCGAGCGCGTTCGAAGAATGTATGCAGTCGCCAACTTTCGCGAAAGAGTCATCCTATCTATGGCAACAGATCTAGGTTTAGGAATCGGCGATTTTCTGCAAATAAAAAAGGCAGACCTGCCTGATCTTTCCCTAGAAGCTCCGATTGCTTTTGATGTTATGACAGACAAAGAAGACGTAATAGCCAAAGGATTTCTAAGCCAAGAAACTGTAGACCTGCTCAAAAAATATGTTGATACATTATCTGGTAATAATCCTTTCCTGTTTCCTTCAAACCAAAAAAAGAACAAACCAATCAGTAAAAGTCAGATGGGCAATCTGCTGAAGGATTTGGCTGAAAAGGCTGAGATCAAAGTTGCTAATGGGAAGAGTTTGTCTTTTCATTGTTTTCGCAAAATGTTTAAGCGCAGCAATCGACTCCGGAGTGGGTTTGACGGTAGGCAAAATTCTTTGCGGAAAAACCGTGGACACAAGCGACAGCACATATCTGACCACAGTGAATAGGCAATATTTCGTTCAACTAAAGAAGTTCTTGACGATAAATGTGCAGCCTAAAGTTGAGGAAGAAAAATATTATTCATTAAAGAAGGCGGTTACTCGGCTTCAAGAGCATTTGAGCACTCAGAGAATTATCTCAGAAACGTTATCTGAAGAAAACCAAAAACTCAAACATGAACTTAAAACGCTAAAGAGAAACCAATCAAGTTTAGAGGAAAAAGTGAACACAATGACCAACCTGTTCCAAAAAACTTTTGCCGATTTAACCAAAGAGACAATAAACAAAATAGCAAAACGAAATAAAAACAAATAAAATAGCCTCTAAACAGCTAACCTGCTGGATGCTTATGTTTATGAGAACCCTAAGGTATTTCTTTTGTTAGCTTTCTAGTTTCCATTTAAATCTTCAAATGCAAACAAGCAAAAAGGCAAAAATATCTACTTTTTTCTGAAAATAAACTGTTATTGAGCTTATTTTGAAACTTCCTGTTTTTGACTCTGCAACAAAATAGTAGATGTTGGCCTATTTTGGGGTGTTTAGTTTACGTTTTTTTGCAGATTTAACAATAATTTTTCAAACAATCGACGTTGGCTGTTTCCATTTTAGCTATAATGGAAACGATAAAAGAATCGAAGGAAAAAGAAGCTCAAATTAAGCTCCTTTTGTATACATATTTATTTATCTATAATGCGCTTGTAATGGACAAACAATCCGATATCTGACCTCTATGCTCAATCACTCCGGTTCGCTCCGTTCTTTCGCTCCACCTAGTTAAACTCAACACCGGCTCCAATAAACAGCAACTCCAATAAGGACTAGGCGCAAAATGGTACACGGATACCCGCGAATAGACGGCTGTGATTCAATTTATGACCCAACGTTTCCCCAAAACTGCGAATGCGCTAAGAAATGATTGGCTAGACAATCTATACAGAAATGCAGTGATATAGTCTCTTAGTGATGCACCAAAGTTGCTAATCCTTGGGTAGAAGGCTTCCCCGGTGTGCCATCACAATAAGGATAATTATCAGCACTGAAGTATAAACTAAAAGTTGCTTTTTTGTTGGAGCAAATCCCCCAGCCTTTTTTCAAAAGAGACAAAAATGCTCTCTTGGCATATCCCTGTGTCCAATACTTACTTTTTACCCATGATGAAGGTGGCTGTAGGGCTGATAATTGATATTTTCCATTAATTAACAATAGTATGCATGCATTAACAAAAAATTGATGGAACATATATTAATACTCGAATTTTAATTATCGCAATAGTTGCGCGCGCCACTTGTGAGTTTTGAAAATTATGTCGCAAAGATCTGTTTTTAAAGGCAGGGAAGTTAAGATTTCTTAAGAACCCAAAAAAAGTCATGTTAGAGCTTGATATCAATCGCCCTCATTAATCCAAAAAATAAACATCAGATTAGAAATTGGTTAATTAAAATTTATATAATAACCATCTCAAGAGTGTCTATGGAGGTCATAAGGAGGTCTTGCATGCATCTGATTACTCTCAAGGATTGGTCTACGAAAGAAATTAGAGATGTTATTGAGACTTCTTTGTCAATAAAGATGAATCCAGAAGAATACCGTGGTACTTTGGAGGGTAGAACTTTGGCTACAATTTTTCAGAAATCCTCCACCAGAACTAGAGTCTCCTTTGAGGCAGCAATGACTCAGTTGGGAGGACATGCCATCTACCTGAACTGGATGACCACCAATCTGATCCTGGCAGACCTAAGAGATGAAACCCGATCTATTTCTGGGTATGTTAATGTTATCATGGTTAGGTTGCTGAAAAATTCGGACCTGAAATCAATGGCTGAGGCTTCTAGGGTTCCAGTGATTAATGGATGTGACGAGAAGTATCATCCTTGCCAGATTATCGCTGATTTGATGACTATCAAGGAGAAGAAGGGGCGGCTAGCGGGTTTGAAGCTTGTTTATATTGGGGTTCATAATAATGTATGCAATTCTCTGATCGAGGGATGCACCAAGATGGGAATGAAAATTCTGACTGTAACGCCAATAATAAATGAAGCTTCTATTGACGAGGAATTACTAGCTAAAGCTAAAGATACAGGATTGTATGAGACCTCCAGTGATGTTAAAGCAGCTGTCGAAGACTGTGACGTAGTCTATACGGATACGTGGGTTGACATGGAGTTCTTTTTGGATCCAAAGTTTAATGAAGAGAAGGAGAGGAGAATCAAGTTGATGTTGCCATATCAAGTCAACAGTAAGCTGTTGGGGGACAATGACGCCCTAATAATGCATGACATGCCCATCCATCGAGGCTACGAAATAGCAAACGATATTGTGGAAAGCTCGAACTCTATAATCTATGACCAAAGCGAAAACAGACTATACTCCGCGAAAGCAATACTTCTCAAAACACTCGGTAAAACATGATCTTTTATGTTGGAAGATTCATCTTATCATTGCTCAAGTTGCATTATTGGTTCCTATCAGGTCCTATCCTAAAGGTTTCTCAAAATTTTGAGTAATGCATGTGCATAAGAAATTGATTGTATAACTTCATTCATAAGAAGTCACAGCAATTGAATCGCTGCTTTTCTAAACGTCTCGCTTTTACGAATATGCAAATCTTATCATATTTTTCTTATATATTTGCATATTTGTATGTTTTTCTGAATTAATATCTTCAGAATTATCTCGATTCTGATAGAACCAATGTAAGCACCGCCATTTTCGAATAGAGACCATTTTCTGCCTGTTCGTATATTATTGAATTGGGCCCATCCAAAACCTCACCAGTTACTTCTTCGTCTCTATACGCGGGTAAGACATTAGTAACAAATGCTGGTTTCTTCATCAGATCATTAACATGTTTTTGAGTTAGTCTCCAATTTCGATATTTGTTGTGGATTTCAATTTCATGATCAACACCGAAAGCAGTTGCCCCAACCTTGGACATTCCGGTACTTATCCAACTTTTTGGAAACACCACATCTGCATCAAGTAAGGCCTCTTGAAAATCATTAACTATTTTGAGGCTTCCTCTGTTTTCATTCGCATTTTTTTTACAATGTGTAATAATATCCTTAGTCTACTTGAGTATCCCCACATTATTACATATTTTTTTCCTTTTATTTTGTCAGCGCCGATTTTATCTTTTAAAGTCATGATGTCCCCTAAGGCTTGGGTGGGATGATAAGTGCAGTCAGCCAAATTAATTACTGGTTTTTTGGCTACATCGGCAATTTTTTGAACAATCTTTCTGCCTTCACCATAAACGTGATCAATTGCACTATCTAGAATTCTGATTCCAATTGCGTCACCATAGATATCATACATTTTGGCAGCATCTTCTATATCTTCTCCATTTTTGATACGAGTAGTGGACATGTCAATATAGGCTGCATGCCCTCCCAGAAGTTCTATACCTGCTTCAAATGCTGCTCGGGTTCTGGTAGAAGGAGCGTAAAATAGCATAAAGAAAATCTTTTTTTTCAATATATCAGGTAATTGTTTCCCCTGTTTTCGTTTTGACTTCAGTTTATTAGCAATTTCTATCGCTAGATTAAGTTCTTCTATGTTCCAATCTTGGGTCGTGATTAAATTTCGTCCTAATAGACCTAAATTATTGATAATGACACTCCCTATGTGTCGAAATACACAAATTCAAAATGAACATTTCTAAATACTTCAAGATTTCTCTCCAATTAGTCAAGCTTTTGTTTGTGAAAGTACGAACACATGGATATTAACGGAGAAGACCCATCAATCAACTTCATTAACATAAAAACAGCATTTTGGAAACAAGTAAAATTGAACCAGCGACAAAATGAGATGTTACCCGTAACTTCGCCTTTTTTAAATTTTGAAGGATTCACACGCAATTATTAATATATTCTAATCCTCGCGTAAAAAATGCAAAAAATGAGAACGCAGACAATGATTTGCAAGAAGTAAACATGGCAACAAAAACTGTAGGATGCCCTCGCGCAATAGAACTAAAACATTATCCATAGTCTAGCTGGATGTTGAAGCACCCACTGCATACACACTATTTCAAACTATTTGAGAAAAAAGGTTGCAAGTTTCAGGTTCAAGGCTATCGTACACCAGAATTTCTTTTCGTTTCTTATGTATTCCTGTGCGCTACTCGAAAGGCATGTAAGGAATCTCTAATACGCCGTCAATGATGTCTTGTTCAGCTTCATCCATTTTATCCAATATCTCCGCCGGTATTTTATCTAGCAATTTTTGATTGAGAACAAAATCTATTCCACCTTCAGCCATGTAATATTCGTAAGTTTTTCCTTCAAAGGTTCCTTGTCTGACATTATTTACTGCGTCCATGACAAGGTTGTATCCCCGGAAAACAACGCAACAGATAACCACATCCGGATCCACGTCGAACGTTTCAGCGGAGAACATAGCAGGTATATAAACGTCATCATACTCTCCTGCTGCCTGAATAGCACCGAGCGCAGGTCCACTAGCAGATGTTGCAACATAATCAAAACCACTCTCGATCAATGCGAGCGTCGTTTCGTATCCCTTTGCCACATCAGTCCAAGTGCCAGTCCAAGAAGGTACAACGTTAATACTCTCGTTAATAACATGAGCTCCTAACTCCAAAGCGTGAAAGCCCGCATACTCATAAGGATAGCCGAAAGTGCCTTGATAAGCGATCTTACCCGTCTTTGAAATTCCTGCCCCTAGTATCCCAGCTAAATATTCCGCTTCGAATCCACTTACCTGATAACCAGCGAAATTATCAGCATATTCATAAGCTCCATAATTCATAAAGTAAGTATTGGGGTAACTTGCAGCGGCGGCCAATAGACCGTCTTTATACTCGTCAGTGTGACCGAGAATTAGATCATAGCCATCCTCCGCATAATCTCCTGCGATCCTTTCAACGTCAGTAATGCCAACTTGTTCCACAATTGTAACCGTTATATCATCGAATTCCGCATCGATCTTCATCAAATCGTCGTACATCCACTGTCCCCAAGAACCATCCCTGGCTGAGTACTGAAACATAACAGCAATCTTGAATTCTTCTGTGGATGTAGTTGCACTTTGACTGTAATACCAATATGCTCCTACAGTTCCGACAACTATGACTACCAACAATATCGCAATTACAGTATTTCTTTTCATAAACTACTTCCCTCAATATAATAGACATTCCCTAATACTGGTCTTTTTAAAAGCTTTTCCATCAAATTATAATTAATAGGAGCCTAGTCTTCTCTACTGTAAGGAATAGCTAAGGAAGAAGGCCCACCACGTCTTCTAGACACAATAACAAGAGTTACTATTGCCAAAATATATGGTATTACCAAAAACATTTGATAGGGAAACTGTAAGCCTAAATAACTTTGTAGTCGCATTTGAAGGGCGTCTGCGCCACCAAACAACAGGGATGCCGCTAATACCTTGAGTGGATTCCATCTTCCCAGAATTACAAGCGAAACTGCAATCCAACCTCGGCCGCCAATCATCCACTCCGCAAAGAACTTGACGTAGGTCAAGGACAACGCACATCCTGCTAGACCACCTATTGCGCCTCCAAAAATCACGCATAGATAACGAATTTTGAATACATCTACTCCAAAGGTGTCAGCTGCCTTAGGGTTCTCGCCCACTGCCCTTATCTTAAGGCCGAAATTCGTTTTGAACAGGATAAACCACAATACAAAAGCCAAAATAATTGCAAAATATGTTAGTGGATTTTGCTTGAAAAGAATTGGGCCAATTATTGGAACTTGAGAAAGTATTGGGATTTCAATCGTTTCTAACCAATGAAGAGACGGAAGGACAGAGGTTCCAAAGATTATTCTCAACAAGTAAGCTACCAAGCCCTCTAATAATATAACTATTACAACTCCCGTGATAGTTTGATCGGTTCTCAATGTTACGCTCAGAAAAGCCATCAGTAATCCTGCTAAGCCTCCGAAGAAAATACCAAAAAATAATCCTAAAAAGATGTTGCCTGTGAAGGATGCGCCAGCGAAGCCAGCAAAAGCCCCCAACAACATTATCCCCTCGACTCCCAGATTAAGCACACCTGAATTTTGATCAATTGTCTCTCCAAGCGAAGCCAAGAGATATGGTGTTGCTATTCGAACAGCAGCCTGAAAAAGTCCAACAATGATATCTAAAACCATCTTTCTACTTCCCTTTTGTTTTTTTCAAAATGAATTCGCTAGCAATGAAAAAGAGTACAATAACCCCTTGCAGAACAGCCGAAAAGAATATTGGCAGGTTTAAGGAACGCGCCATTGCATCCGTCCCAATCTCCAAAGCAGCAAATAGAAAGGATGCTAACGCTATGCCGATAGGGTGCATCTTCCCTAGCAATGCCACAATAATTCCAGTATAACCATATCCCGGTGATATTCCCTTCAACAAACGATGATGAACACCGCAAACCTCAATAGCACCAGCCACGCCCGCAAAACCGCCACTCAGGAACATGGCAATCATCATGCTTTTAGCCACGTCTATACCTCCATAACGAGCTGCTTTTGGGTTTACCCCTACAGCTCTGATTTTATATCCAATATTTGTTCTCAACAGAACTAGATACATTAAAATTGGAGCAGAGATAGCTAGAATAATTCCTGCGTGTAAACGGGTAGTCGACCACAATTTTGGTAAATAGGCGGAGTTTACAATAAATGGCGAGATGGGGAACCCTTGAGCTTCGGGGTCTTGAAGTGGTCCAAGTAATACATAATCCATCAACAAAAAAGCAACAGAATTCAGCATCATTGTAACAAGTACTTCATTGGCCTTCAGTTTGGCTTTAAGTATTCCTGAAACCGCAGCCCATAATCCACCAGCTAGAAACCCTGCTATGATCATAATAGGAACATATAGCAAACCACCTGTAAAAACGCTGATCCCAATCCAGGTTGCAAAAATAGCCCCTAAATACAGTTGCCCTTCTGCTCCAATGTTCCATAGATTACATTTAAAGGCTATAGTTAAACCTGAACTTATTATTAGCAACGGGATTGTTTTAACCAAAGTCTCAGTTACTGCACGAACACTGCCGAACGCTCCAGTCCATATCATTGGGTAAGCAGTCACCGGATTAACTCCCGCGAATCCTAGCAAAATAGCTCCAATTACAAGAGCCCCAAAAATTGCCGTCAAATATGAGCGAACGACATTAGTTTTCCATAGGGACCTAATCTGTTCAACTGCTTTTCTCAGCAACAAACTTGCCATTTTTTCCACAATCCAATCGTTTTGTTCCAGTCATCATTTTCCCGATTTCCTCAATGCTAAAACTCTTAGGAGTACCTTCACCTACAATATACCCATCGAAAAAAATCATAATTCTATCACTCAGACAAAAGATTTCATCCAAGTCTTCAGAAATCAGCAGGATTCCTACTCCTTTCAGTCTTTCCGTCAATAATTTATTCCATATATATTGTGTTGCCCTTACGTCCAAGCCCCTTGTAGGCTGAGCAGCAATTAGAACCTGAGGTTTCAATCTCAGTTCTCGTGAAAGAATTAATTTTTGGAGATTCCCACCGGACAAGTGTTTTGTCGGTGTGTCCTTTGAAGGAGTTCGTATATCAAACTCCAAGATTGCGTCTTCAGCGTATTTGCTAATTTCTCGACGATTTAGAAACAATTTATCTAAGAGCGGCGCCTTTAGGATTTCGTTTTCAGCAACAGTGAAGTCCATCAATAATCCCGTCGTCATACGGTCTTCAGGGATATACCCCACTCCTTTTTTGCTAATTTCTTCAGGTGTTTTACCAGTAATGTTATTCCCCTTAAGCAAGATCTCTCCGTTCTTAGCTCGTCTAAGGCCGGTGATAACCTCAGCTAATTCCTTCTGCCCGTTTCCAGACACTCCTACTACACCTAAGATCTCTCCTTTTTTTAATGAGAACGATATGCTCTTAAGGGCATCAATCCCTAAGTCGTCAAGAGCCCACAGATTCTTGACTAGTAGGATCTCATTATTGGATTTGCTGCTAGACGGTTTTTCTAGCCCAAGAGTAAATTCCTCTCCGAGCACCAATTTGGCCAATTCTTTCCTTGAAGTCCTACTTGTATCAAGTGTTGCAATATGCTTTCCTTTTCGAAGAACCGTTACGCGATTACTTATCGCCATTATCTCGTTCAGCTTATGTGTAATAAAGATAATAGTGAGTCCTTCGGCAACCATTCTACGAAGGCTCATGAACAATTCTTTTACCTCTTGGGGAGTCAGTACCGATGTTGGCTCATCAAGAACTAGCAAATCTGCGCCTTGATACAACGCTTTGGTTATTTCAACCCTTTGTTGCTCACCAACTGATAGTTGCCATATCTCACAATCTAGATCTAATTTGAGACCATATTTCTTAGTAAGCTCCTCCACTCTTTTCGTGATTTTCGCATTCTCAATAAGAAGACCTTTAGGTGACATAGATCCAAGCGCCAAATTCTCTTTGACTGTAAATTTGTTCACGAGCATAAAATGTTGGTGAACCATTCCGATTCCTAATTCAAGAGCGTCTTTAGGAGAATTGATATTTACTTCCTCACCTCCAAGCAAAATTTTTCCTTCATCAGCTCGATACAAGCCATACAGAATATTCATTAGAGTGCTTTTTCCTGCTCCATTTTCACCCAGAAGGGCATGTATCTCTCCTTTTCTCACCTCAAAATCGATATAATCGTTAGCAATCACCCCAGAAAATCTCTTAACGATTCCTTCCATTACTAGAGCAGGCTCACCTATCCGTAGATTTTCAAGGAGTCGTATTCTCTCCGTTTTTCTTCCAATTATCGTTGAGATACTCTTTAGCAATGCCGAAAATTGCGTTTTAAGGATCATTTAATTTCGTTTTTCGATTCACTCTTCTTACTATATTAATTTTTGTGTTGGTGTAGTTCTATTAAAAACCTCGCGTTGGTTTTGCACAAACTATTTAACCCTGTTATAAAAAAATCGTCTTTAGATGAAAATGAAAAAAATCAGTTTAAACAGAAACGCATTCAAAATTGTGCAAGATATTATTAGAAAAACCGAAGAAAAAAAAACTGAAATTGTGAAATTGAAAAATGGAGCAACCGTCATATATGGAAGTGGCTTTGAAATTGGTTTGGATATTCTTAGAATCAGATTTGGCGGACTAGCCAAGGCATACATTGGATGGAATGAAGTTGAAGACCTCCGATTGCCTTCCTTAAACATTTGGACAGACCAAGCGGGACTTGCCATCTGGGGGTCTTTTGTGGGCGCAAATCCTGATGCACTAGAACTAACCGAAGACATGCGTGGCCTTCTGGGGAAGGGCTACCCGATATGTGGTGGACCTGCAAAGGCATTAGCAGTTGATAGACCTGAAGTTTATAGAATGCTTGATCATGAAGAAGAGGCAGATGTAGCTATCATGACTGTACAAACGGATAATATGCCATTAGAAAAATTCCCTGGCGACAAGTTAGCTGAAATTATAGCCAAGAAATGTCGAGTCAACACCGATAATGTTTACATGTTACTCTCCATGAATCAAACGGTAGCCGGAATAATACAAGTAGGTGGCTGCATGTTAGAACTGGGCGCTTTTCTTCCATGGTGGAAGCATAAATATGATATTAAAAAATACAAATTTGCGTTTGGTACGCTTCCAATTATGCCCGTTCATCCTGACCCCTACAAGACGATGGGAATGGCAAATGATGCTGTAACGTATGGGTCTCGCACCATTTTCTATGTTGAGACTGAGGAAGGCGAAGATATAGATGAGTTGGGCAACATGGTAGCTACCGCGAAAGTGTGGCCAGACTATGGTAAACTATATGGAGAAGCATTTAGAGATGCAGGGTACGCTTTTTTTAAGTTACCTATAGAAATCAACTCAATTTCCCAAGTAACACTTAACGATCTTCGAACAGGTAAAGTTTACTCTACTGGAAGAGTAAGGTTTGACTTGCTTAGAAAATCCATAGAAATGGGTTGAAACTGAGTGAAGAATAGGAAAGAACGTCTAGTTTTAACTGCAGATCCAGTCACCTGTTCGGGTTGCAGAATTTGTGAATTAGTCTGTTCCTTTACCCACGAAGGCGTTTTCAGCCCTGAACAATCCCGAATCAGGATAGTTCGGGTCGAACCACCAGCATTAGATTTTCCAATAGCCTGCCAGCACTGTTCAAGGCCTATCTGTGTTACCTCTTGTCCAGCTAATGCTATTGCAAAAGATGACAAAGGATTAGTAAGGGTCTCTGAAGAAAGGTGTATAGGTTGTGGAATTTGCGTTCAAGTCTGCCCGATAGGAGCAATACGACAGCATCCCGAAAAAAACACTCCACTTATCTGCGATTTATGTGGAGAGTGCGTTAAATATTGTCCTACGCAAACCTTAAAAATATCAAGGGTGAATCGGATAGCAGAGAAAAATGCACGTTTCTACTGCTTTTCTACAGATAAATGGAAGCAAATATATCATAGATTTCAAGAGATCAACAACGATAATGGAACATTGGTTGAGTATTAAGAATTTAATGATGATGTATGTATGACCACGGATTCTACGGGAACACAAATGGAAGCGAAAATGAGTCTGATACAAAGGTCTACAGGTAAAATTTATACTATCCTATTATGGTTCGTGCAACAAGGAAGAAGGATGTTTTTTGTTCCCTCATATGGATCCAACACCATGTGGTATAAAAATATCCTAACCAATCCCAACATCACAATAGACCTAAATGGAAAAAAGTATAAAATCAAAGCGCACGTCAGCAATGATAAACGTATATTAAAAATGATAATGGATATGTTTGAATCAAAATACGGTTCAAATGAGGTGGAGCGTTGGTATTGGAAGCGAGAGGTTCTCGTAGAAATTGCTCTACCTGAAGAAGTAGGATGATCTCTATTGGTCACCCACAAAGATTGATTATTTACAGTAGTATCATTCCACTGGATCGACCTGTTTAGATCTAACTCCTCTTTGTTCCGTCTTTTTCGGTTAACCATCATCATTCCCCTTCATTCCACAATAGCGACTTTTACCTTCTAAATTCCTCGTGTTTTAGGGATGTTTCCGACAAAATCACCAGATGCGATCGCATTGCGTGCGCGAAAATATAAACTATCTAAAGAAGGACAACGATGAGTATGACATAAGCACAATTCTTAGCTAAGCTGAAAGATTTTAATAGATTTGCTGAGAACTAAATATAGATCGCAATGAAAAATGGCTTTATAGGCAAAATATTACGTGTGAACCTGAGCAAAGAGAAAATATCTTCTGAAACTCTCGAAGAAATTTTCTATCGTCGCTATTTTGGTGGTAGAGGATTAATATCCTATTATCTCCTCACTGAACTAGAGCCGAGAATCGACCCGCTTGGTCCAGAAAACAAGCTGATTTTCGCTTGTGGTCCCGTGACCGGCGCGCCCGTCAGCGGCAGCGGACGCAACAGCGTAGGCGCAAAATCGCCTCTCACAGGCGCATACGGAGAAGCAGAGGCTGGGGGTTACTGGGGGGCAGAACTGAAACGGGCAGGTTTCGACGCAATCATCTTTGAGGGAAAGGCGTCAAGTCCCGTTTATTTGTGGATTAAAGACCAGAAATTGGAGCTTAGGGATGCTTCCAGTCTGTGGGGGCTGGAGATCAGGAAATGTCAGGAAACGATCCGAAACGAACTGGAAGACAAGAGGGTGAAAGTGTCTCAGATTGGTCCCGGAGGGGAAAAACAGGTACGATATGGATGTGTTATCAATGATCTGCATCATGTGGCTGGTCGATGCGGCATGGGGGCAGTTATGGGTTCAAAAAACCTGAAAGCTGTGGCAGTCAAAGGAAGCACATCGGTTCCTGTTCGCAAACCAAAGAGGCTCAGAAAACTAGCCCGCTGGATGGCAAAAAATGTGGACAGCCTCGCTTACAGTTTGAATAGCTACGGAACAGGGGACGGCATGGATGTCATGGTGGAGACTGGAAACCTTCCTATCCGAAACTTCAGGGACGGCGAATTCCCAGAAGTAGATAACATTTCGGCTCAGGCTGTCAAAGAGCATGTAAGAGTCAACATGGGAACCTGCTTCGCCTGTGCTGTTGCCTGCAAAAAAGAGGTCAAAGTAACGGAACCGTGGAATGTGGACCCAGAGTATGGCGGACCCGAATATGAGACCTTAGCCTCTTTAGGATCAAACTGCGGAGTATCTGACCTCAAGGCAATCTGCAAAGCCAATGAACTGTGCCAAAGATACTCTATAGACAGCATCAGCACGGGAGTTACGATCAGCTTCGCGATGGAATGCTTCGAGCATGGTTTACTCACCAAAGAGGATACAGGCGGCATTGACCTGAGTTTCGGAAACGCTGAATCCATGGTTAAAATGGTTGAGCTGATCGGCGAAAAACGTGGCTTAGGCGCACTATTGGCTGAGGGTACCAAACGCGCTGCTGAGCACATCGGAAACGGTGCAGAGGAGTTTGCGGTTAACGTTAAGGGACAGGAGGTTCCCATGCATGACCCCCGCCTGAAAAGGGGTGAGGCTCTGGGCTACGCAATATCCCCAACAGGTGCAGACCATGTTCACAACATCGATGACACGTTCCTGTATCCCAAGCTTCCCAAAAGCTACAACAGTCTAGGAGTCTTGGAGCCTGTGCCAATAAATAATTTTGGACCCAAAAAAGTGCGCCTATACAAATATGTTGCTCAGTGGAATACACTCAACAACTTTCTGGTGATGTGTGATTTTCCCCCTTGGAGTGTTAAACAGAAAGTGGAGATTGTACGCTCCGTGACGGGATGGAACACCACAGCCTTTGAGTTGATGAAGGTTGTGGAAAGAGGAAACACGCTTACAAGAATCTTCAACAACAGGGAAGGCTTCACCGAGAAAGACGATTGGCTTCCCCCCAGATTCTTCAAACCCAAAATATCAGGCGCCCTAAACAAAACATCCGTAAACCCCGAAGACCTGCAGAAGGCAAAACTCACCTACTATGACATGATGGGGTGGACTGAACAGGGAATCCCAAAACAGAGTACACTAGAGGAACTGGATATTGCGTGGGCTGCAAACAAAATAAAACAAACAAGCGTACGCTATCAGAATCATTTTTGAACCCTTATAACCAAGAAGTGTGATTTTTCTCTGAAAAGGGAGTTCTTGTCGAAGCTCCCTATAGTAATCGAAAAAACGTTCTGATTTATAGTATTAAATAATTAATAGAACACAAAAGCATGGTTAGTGCACGCATCCCCAAAGGTGAGCGGCATCTCTAATTTCCGCTTCTACTTTATGGATGCGCGCGCAGAGCTTTCAGCTTTACTTTCAACGATTATTGCATAAAAACCAGCGTGTTTCAATTGCGCGCACACTTGTTAAAGGAGATTTTGTTCCAATATTATTTCTGCAATTTCTAGAGGTATATGTATCTAGTTAACGGACCCAGCAGCAAATATCAATCAGTTCTCCAAATCAAACGGATCTATCCCCAATTTGAAATTTCCTTCAGAAGGAATTGTGTAACAAATCCTTCTCAATCCATATATTAACGAAAAACTAATCTCCAACACTTTCGATTGAAATTTTTTGTTACTCAAATTTACTGAGAATTTTACCATCATACCTAAGGCGGTTTTCGGTCTCCATCGATTTGATAGTTGTTATGTAACATAACTCTCATGTTATGTTGTACAGATTGATGTTTATATAATTAATTTCTGTAGTTCTTTTGAAGCGTATTTAAGCCCCAAATCCTCCAGTTTAGATTTTGTGGGAATACCTTTCTTGATTTCCCAACCTCTAGCTTCATAGTATTCATTTAACATTTGTTCTAACTTTACAAGATTCCCTTTGGATGCTCCTTCGTGCAGTGGCTCTTTCATAAATCGTTCAGGCAAGGAATCCTCCTTTCTGGTGACTCCTTCTCGAACATTAAACACTCTTTCCAGATTATTAATTCGCTCCCCCACCCTCCAAACAGCCTCTCGACTGGCTTTGACTCCGGTAGCAAACGTATAAAGTTCTATTAGCAAATTAATCTGATTCAACATTTTCTCAAATGTTGATAAAACTGAATGGTATGGAAAATGACATATTCCCATAGAATCAAGAAAGGCTTTCAAATCTTCACTCCACTTTACTAGCCTACCTTTCCCTTTTACTCCAAGGCGGTTCGCAGCTTCTTTGGAGCCAAACATCTTCAATCCACATTCAGGTGTTCCTCCATATTCAAACCTTGGTACTGCACCAAGATGACAAGCACCTCTACTACAAACAGCGTAACCTAAAGCAAAACCAGTCTGTCCTCTTGGATCCCCCCCAATATGTTCAAGACCTTTAGTGTGCATAGCATATTTTTCTGAACCCTTGCCTATGAGTTCAGAGGCTTTCTTGACCCCTTCTGCCAGAACGTTACCAAAGCCTTCTCTATACGCTATTTTCTTTGTTAACTTGGATATTGTCTCATAGTTTCCCCAGCTTAAGTCTAAGCCATCAACATCTCCTTTAGTTAATATTCCACGTTGATAGCACTCCATGGCGAAACCAATACTGTTTCCGCCAGATATTGTATCCATACCATATGTATCAAAAAGCTTCATCAAAATAATGATTTCTTCAAGTTTTTTTACGCCTAGATTACTTCCTAACATCGCTAAAGTTTCAAATTCAGGACCCTTACCAGCATAAGGGGCAAATGGTCCTTTTTTAATGATAACATATCGACCACATCTTTGAGTACATCCAAAACAGGCCTCTCCTTTCCATAAATAATTGTTTGTCATTGCCCATCCGCCAATATCATTAGAATTCTCAAAAACACCCTTTTGAAAGTTCATGGTAGCTAGAGCTCCCGATGAATCCAAAGCCTCAATAAGCGATGTGGTTCCGTATTTAGGGTGATCGATTGATGCGTGAGGATCATTCTGTAGCATATCCCATATCTTTTGTACTGTTTTAAAGAACTTCTTCGGTCTGGAAACCCTTACATCTTTTGTGCCGCGGATTGCAATAGCCTTCAGTTTTTTAGAGCCCATAACTGAGCCTAAGCCACATCTTGCTGCAGTCCTTCCCCGCCTTCTTCCAACCGCAACTATGCTCCCATACTTAACAAGATTCTCTCCAGCTGGACCTATATCTAGAATTTCTGCGTTTGGCTCATCGACTTCCTCTCTGATCAAATCTGCTGTTTCGAATGTCCCCTTACCCCAGAGGTGCTTTGCATTTCGTATCTCAACTTTGTCATCTTCAATCCATAGGAATATGGGGTTCTTAGATTTTCCCTTCACTACTATCAGATCATACCCAGCGTACTTAAGTTCAGCTCCACCATGTCCACCAACATGTGACCATCCAATTAACCCCAAAGTTGATTTTGCACATATTGAAATTTTGCTGGAGCCAGGCGCAAGTGTACCAGTCAATGGTCCAGTGCTATAGACCAAAACGTTATCAGAATGAAAAGCACCAATATTTTTTCTCGTGTTATCATAAACTGTTTTTATGCCGAAGCCTCGTCCACCGATGAAGTTTCTAGCCATGCTTAAATCTAACTTTTTGATTGTAATTTTCTTCTTTGAAAGATCAATATGAAGAGTGTTTCCGGTGTATCCATTCATAAACTCATTTCCCAACTGAAGACATAAAAAGTTTTTTAAGTTTATGCAATGTTCTGCTATTTGCATTACCAATCAATAGAGGTTTAATTAAATGCCAAAAATGAGTTTGAATAGAAATGCGTTCGAAATTGTTAAAGAGATGATGGATAAAGCAGAT
>SMTZ1_10004248_pt1 | contig 27396 bp, 29 predicted proteins | sample DeeMarSWOR136_30_FD_25667 | JGI IMG/M metagenome (IMG submission 25667)
TTTCATCGCCCTGAAACAGAGGCAAGGAGTTTAGAGGATATCAACAGTATTGCAAAGAAGACCCTATCTCTAACAAAGAACCAGCTTTCTCTGAGTAATGTAAAGGTGGTGGAGGAGCTTTCCTCTGACCTGCCGAAGTTGATGGTTTCTTCCCAGCAGATGCACCAGGTTTTATTAAATCTCATCTTAAATGCCCAGGATGCGATGCCAGAGGGTGGTGAAATAAGGATTCAGACAGGGGAGGAGAATGGGATGGTTCATATTGATGTGAGTGATACAGGTTTAGGCATCCCTGAGGAGATAAGGGATAAGATCTTTGAGCCCTTTTTTAGCACGAAGAAGAGGGAGAAGGGGACGGGATTGGGTCTTTCTATTTCTTATGGGATTATCAAGGCTCATCATGGGGATATTTTGGTTAAGAGCAAAGAGAGGGAAGGAACAACCTTTACCATAAAACTGCCTGTAAAGCATATCTAGATAACCCCGCCTTTTTAAAATAGATTCTTAAAAAACTTTCAAACTAAAAATCCCTTGACAGAGTAGTTCTAATAGAATATATTAATATATCCGTATATACGGTTATAAAAATATTTATAGTAATAGTGAGGTTATATGAAAGAAGTCAGTCAATTATTCAAAGCCTTTGCAGATGAAACAAGATTGAGGATCATCCATCTTCTCCTTCACGGAGAGCTCTGCATATGTAATCTTATGGAGATTTTGGATATGTCTCAGTCAAAGATATCGAGGCACATGGCTTATCTAAAGCACTCAGGGGTTGTCAATGACAGGAGAGAGGCTGTATGGGTTTATTATTCTCTTGCCAAGCCAAAAAACAGGGTTCATCAATGTCAGCTTAAATGTCTCAAGAATTGTTTTGATGAGTATGCAATTCTTAAAAAGGATTTAGATAGACTGAAAGAGATAAAAGTCAAAAAAACATGTGCCTGATAAACAAAAAAAAGATTTCTTAAAAAAATTAATAAAAGTTCAAACTCGTCTTATTAAGGAGGATTTTTGTTATGCACGATAGAGGTGTTGCAAAAAGGCTTTCATTTCTCGACAGGTTTCTTACCCTCTGGATTTTCCTTGGAATGGCTGTAGGTGTTGGATCAGGTTATCTGTTTCCTGGTATTGTCAAGTTAACCACACGTTTTCAAATAGGGACAACCTCAATTCCTATTGCTATTGGCCTTATTCTGATGATGTATCCGCCATTGGCAAAGGTAAAATACGAGGAACTGGGAGATGTATTCAGAAATTTTAAGGTGCTTTTCCTCTCCCTTATTCAAAATTGGGTTATTGGCCCTATTCTCATGTTTTTTCTGGCTATTATTTTCCTAAGAAATTACCCTGAATATATGATTGGGCTCATCTTGATAGGTCTTGCAAGATGTATTGCCATGGTCATTGTTTGGAATGAGCTCGCCAAGGGGGATACTGAGTATTGTGCGGGACTGGTCGCCTTTAACTCCCTCTTCCAGGTCTTCTTCTTTTCTGTTTATGCTTATGTCTTTATTACAATCATTCCTGGATGGTTTGGTCTTAAAGGGAGTATTGTTGACATTACCATAGGTCAGATTGCGAAGAGTGTATTTATCTATCTTGGAATTCCCTTCATAGCAGGAATCATTACTCGATTCAGCCTCATCAAAATTAAGGATAAGGAGTGGTACGAGAAGAGATTTATTCCTAAAATCAGCCCTATTACCCTGATAGCTCTCCTCTTTACCATCGTGGTCATGTTTTCGCTAAAGGGTGAATATATTGTCCAGCTTCCATTTGATGTTATCCGTATCGCTATTCCCCTTATGGTCTATTTTATTTTGATGTTCCTCGTCACATTCTATATGAGTAAAAAGGTAGGGGCTAATTACAAACAATCTGCAACTCTCTCTTTTACCGCAGCCAGCAATAATTTTGAGTTAGCCATAGCCGTAGCTGTATCTGTTTTTGGCATAAATTCTGGGGTAGCCTTTGCAGCAGTTATTGGGCCATTAGTTGAGGTTCCCGTACTTATTAGCCTAGTGAATGTGGCGTTGTGGTTTAAAAGGAGATATTTTAATGAGGTTGAAGAAGCCCTTTTCATAGGTGCAGAGGCTGGAAGCGAGTAAAAAATTAAAAAGAAATTGATTTTATGGTTAACAAAAAAAGGGTTCTTTTTCTCTGTACAGGTAATTCATGCAGAAGCCAGATGGCAAGGGATGAGATAGATAGAAGTATCAAAAGCTTTCTAAAGGACAAGACTTCTTGCTGACATCACAAAATATTACCTTTCAGCAATAACACCTTTTAATGAGAAATTTATGAAGATAGCGGATTTTGAGTTTAACCGAAGAGAACTAGCAGGTTCCATGGGGGATTTCGGAACCCTTGTTCCACTTGCTGTTGGCTATATTATGGTGAATGGCATGAATCCCGCAGGGCTTCTTATCATGATGGGTTTGGCAAATATTGTTACAGGTATCATTTACAGACTGCCCATGCCCATAGAACCGAAAAAGTTGATAGCGGTTGTTGCTATTGCCCAGAAGTGGTCTCCAAGCCTCATCTATGCCTCTGGTTTTGGAACAGGACTTGCTTGGCTTTTAATGTATATCACAGGAACAATTGACAAGATAGCCAAAATAACTCCAAAGAGCGTGGTCCGGGGAATACAGGTCGCTCTTGGTATTATGCTGGCTTACGAAGGATATAAAATGGTCTCCACTGGATGGCTTTTGGGAATCATTGCTGTGCTTATTGTCATCTTTTTAAGAGAAAACAAACATGCCCCTGCTGCTATTGTTCTTATGGCTCTTGGTGTTTTTGTTGTTGGAATAAAAGGAGAACTTCTCAATTCTTTGGATTTCGGAATCTCTCTTCCTCCTGTGACTACCTTTACACTTAGCGAGGTTTGGGAATCTCTTGTCTTGGCTGGTTTTGCTCAAATACCTTTAACCATTGCTAATGCTGTTATTGCAACGGCAGCCCTTATTAAAAGTTACTGGCCTGATAGACCTGTACCGGAAAGGAAACTGGGACTTAATATGGGAATAATGAATGTGACCGTTACCTTTTTTGGAGGGATGCCCATGTGTCACGGTGCAGGCGGACTGGCAGGCCAGTATTATTTTGGTGCTAGGACAGGTGGGACAAATATTATTGAGGGTGCAATAGAAATAAGCCTTGGTCTTTTTTTGGCTAAATCGATTGCTAAATTTTTTAATGTATTTCCATTAAGTATCCTTGGAGCCATGATGTTTTTGATTGGGTTAGAGCTGACCAAATTTGTAAAAGACATTAAAAAGGACGAAATTCTTGTTATGGCCATAACAGCAGGATTATCTCTTATAATGAATATGGCCGTTGGATTTTTGAGTGGATTAGTCGTATATCATCTTTCACAAAGATTTAAAAAATAGCTAATTCACCATCTGTAAAAAAATTATTAAATGAAATTTGTTTCTGATGAATACAATCCATTATTTGCTTAAAAGCGGTTTTTTTGCTTTAACAGAATACTTGTCAGGCCATGTCTTAACATGCCTTGTTCCTGCATTTTTTATTGCTGGTGCCATAGGGGTATTTGTCTCTCAGGCATCTATCATAAAATATTTTGGTGCTCAGGCAAAAAAGTTTTTGTCTTACAGTGTTGCCTCAGTATCAGGCTCTGTTCTGACAGTCTGTTCCTGTACGGTCTTACCCCTCTTTGCAGGAATATATCAAAGGGGAGCTGGTCTTGGTCCAGCCACCACCTTTCTCTTCTCAGGCCCAGCTATAAATATCCTTGCTATTATTTACTCGGCGAGGCTTCTTGGCATTGATCTTGGAATTGCACGCGCTTTGGGTGCTGTGGCATTTTCTATCATTTTAGGTCTTATCATGTCCCTCCTTTACCTAAGAGAGGAAAGAGAAAGAGAAAATATCTATATTCCTTCTTCCCAAACAGTGGAGGGAGAAAAAAGAACTGTCATCCTTCTGGTTTATTTTTTGGTCTTAGTAGGTATCCTTGTTTTTGCAGCATCAAAATATTTCTTTACAACCTTAATCCTTTTAATATTTCTTATATTTATTCTCTACAGATTTTTTAAGCCTCAGGAGATAAAGGACTGGATGATGTCAACATGGGATTTTGTTAAGCTTATTACACCTTGGCTTCTTGTCGGTGTTTTTATAGCAGGAATTCTAAAAGCAATTCTTCCAAAAGAGATAATTAATACTTGGCTTGGTGGTAATTCACTAAGGGCTAATTTGATAGCATCGGCATTTGGAGCACTTATGTATTTTGCCACATTAACAGAGGTGCCTATTGTAAAAGCTCTCATGCAGTTAGGTATGGGGAAGGGACCTGCTCTAGCCCTTCTCCTTGCAGGACCATCGCTCAGCCTTCCTAATATGCTCGTTATAAGGGGAATAATGGGGACAAAAAAGACAGCGGTCTATATAATCTTAGTCATAATTCTATCAACCATTGCCGGTCTTATATTCGGCATGATATAAAGAGGTGATTTTAATGAAGATAAAGATATTGGGCCCAGGTTGCCCTAATTGTCAGAAAATGGAAGAAATGGCATTAAAGGCTGTTAAAGAACTTAATACAGAAGCAGAGGTTGAACACATAAGGGATTTAAGGGAGATATCTAAATATGTAATGGTTACACCTGGCCTGGTAGTCAATGAAAAGATCAAACACGAGGGGAAACCCCTCCCAACACCAGAAAAGGTAAAAGAGTTAATAAAGGAAGAGATATAATAAGATAAAAAGATGAGTTTCACTATAGAAACAGTTGTCAAGGGGATATTTTGTGCCATTGATTTTCAAAAAGTTTGAGTTTAATCTCTATGAGAAGGTTTTAGTGAGGGGGTGTTAGATATAGAAATCAAAGATGGGGATATTATAAATATTATTGTGGATGGGGTTGAGTGGAAAAAGTGTCTGGTAAAAGAGGATAAAAAAGGAAGGTTATTTGCTATTCGGTTCTCCCCCAGTATTAAAATTGCATATTTAAAGAGAAAAAAGGATAAATCAACTTGGAAAAAATTAAAAAAAGGAAATGAAGAGGATAAAATCAATAAGATGTAGAGATTGAAAAAAGGGGTGGAGAATAGTTATGAGACCAAGAAAACCGGATTATGATATCCGAAGACCTATTCAACTAAAAAAGGCAGTTTCAGGAACTAAGATAGCTGAAGCATTGAAAAAAGTCGCAACTACGTTACGTTCTCAATATGTGGAGACAGAGATAAGTGATATCGATGGCGAAAAGTCAGCAATTTTAGGTCTTTCATCTCATTCTCGTGATGCCGATGTTTTAATCAGAACCGGCAAGGATCTGGATGAAATGAGAATCTATTTTAACAGGGAATATACAGAAATAGGAGTTGGAAGCGTTCACTGGACAGGTGTAAAATTTAAATTTGATACATATGAATGCGGCTATATTCGAAATGTGGGACTCGTTAAAAAAGAATTAGAAGAATTACTTAATGGCTCACTTTTGATGAACTTGTAAAGAAGGGATTTTATTATATATTATGAGGAAAAGAAAAAATTGACTAAAATTTTTATTGTAACCATAAAAATAGGAATTTGAAAAAAAATGAATCCAGCAGTGGTTTTTGATTTTGATGGCACCCTTGTTGACACCTTAAGAGTGGTATACAATTCCTTTCGATATGCAGTTGCTCCTTTCAGAGAACTGCCGAGTGATGAGGAAATTGAAGAGGGTCTTTGTGGCCCAGTAGAAAAAAATCTCCAAAGGCTCCTTAAGGGAGACAGAGAGTCAATGTTAAAGGCTCGGGTGCGTTTGGGTGAATATGCTGCAAAGCATCAGGACGAGGTAAGACTTTTTCCGCGAGCGAAAGAGCTTTTGGAGGAGTTATTTGCACAATCAATAAATATGGGTCTCTGGACAGGTCGGGACAGAAAAAGCTCCCTTAGAATTCTCAAAAGATTTGAGCTTGAAAGGTTTTTTAAGGGAATTATCTGCGGGGATGACCTAAAGACCCACAAACCCAATCCTGAGGGGATTTTCAAGCTCATGGTATTGTTAAATGCTACACCCAAGACATTAATCTATGTGGGAGATTCTGAACATGATATCCTGGCAGGAAAGCGTGCTGGCATCAAGACGATCATCTTTTTAAACTCCCATCATCCCTTTATCAGACCGGCGGATTTAATGGTAAAATCTTTGGAGGAGTTGAAAACATTATTGTTTGATTTGATCTCGAAGATTAAATCTAAGTAAGATATAAATGGATATCTTTTCTCATATGTTCTGGGGAGGGTTCGCCTTTGGATGGAGGAGAAGGTTTTTCCTTGCCATGTGTTTTGGGATTCTCCCTGACTTTATTCCATTTTTCCCGTTCTTTTTATATCGGTTATCCCATGGGACATTTGTATGGGGAAGGCCTCCACTTGAAACCTTTCCTTTATGGGTTTTCAGTATATATGACATAACTCATAGCCTGATTTTTGCAGTGATTATTTATATGGGGATAAGATTAGTCAACAGAGACCTCTCATTTTCCTTCCTTGCTTGGCCCCTCCATATTCTTATGGATATACCAACACACACAGAGACATTTTTCCCCACCAAATTTCTTTTTCCTATGAGTGATTTTTATATTAATGCCTTTGACTGGGCCCATCCCCTATTTTTGTTTATAGATTATCTTCTTATTATCTTGCTATTTGGAATCTTTTTCTATTACAGGTATAGAAAGAAAGAGAGGCGATCAGGGTAGAAAATCCTTCTTTTATTCCTCTTTTTACCAATAATTATTTGTTATAGAACTTTTGGATTGATATATTTAATACAACTGGATAATTTAATGCGTACAGGATAATAAGGATTTCATCTGTGGAATCTAAAGAAAATCCAAACTATAAGAGAATAGACGGTATTAAGGGTCTTGTATATATTCCTCAAAACAGAGGTCCAAAAAAATACCCCTGCGAGGACTGCTATTTCTGTCAATTCTGTGCTGATACAAGGTGTTCTCTATGCCTTTCTCAGAAAAGCGGAAAAAAAGATTGTAAAAAGTAATTTTTTAAAATATTTATTTTTTAAGTCTCTCCCTTTATTCCTTTATCTTTTGACTTTATTTTGATTTTGCATTATCTTTTTTCTGTTTCTTATTTTTCTGAACGAATCTCTCCGATTGAGATTAGTCTTTAATTGGAGAGGTTTTTTTGTATGAATCTGTTAAGGGGAGAAGGAAGTTGCTATCAGGAAAGACCATCGATTCTATAAGCGAGCGCTGGAAATCTGAGGGCGGGTATTCTGAGGTATTGGTACTGGCTATTCCGCTCATCTTGAGTACAGGGGCATGGTCAATTCAGCATTTTGTTGACCGAATGTTTTTGACGTGGTACTCCCCAGAGGCTATTGCAGCAGCTATGCCTGCTGGCATGCTGAATTTCACTATCATGTGTCTCTTTATTGGGACTTCAGGTTATGTCAACACATTTGTTGCCCAGTACCACGGAGCAGGGATGTCTGAAAGGATTGGCCCAGCCCTCTGGCAGGGGATCTACGTGGCAGGTATTGGAGGGATAGTGCTTATTAGTATGATCCCTTTTGCTGAACCAATCTTTAGATTTATTGGACACGAAAAGCTGGTTCAAGAATACGAAACCATCTACTTTCAGATACTCTGTCTCGGAGCAGCACCTTCAGTTGCTTCCACTGCTCTTTCAAGCTTCTTTTCCGGTCGAGGTAAGACCTGGCCGATTATGTGGGTGAACTTCCTCGCAACTCTCGTAAATCTGGTTATGGACTATATCCTGATATTTGGCCATTTTGGCTTTCCAGAGCTTGGGATTAAAGGTGCAGCTATTGCAACCGTTCTCTCTTCATGCTTCTCTTTCCTTGTTTTTTTTATTTTGGTTTCCAAACGGGCTTATAATCAAAGGTATCATACGCTCAGGGGATGGCAGTTTGATTATTCCCTCTTCTCTCGTCTTTTGCGCTTTGGTTTGCCAACAGGGGTTCAATTCTTACTCGATATTGCTGGTTTTACTGTCTTTATTCTTTTAATGGGCCGTCTGGGCATAATCCCTCTTGCAGCTACGAATATCGCCTTTAATATTAACACTCTGGCATTTATGCCCATGATAGGTTTTGGAATTGCCATGTCGGTTTTAGTTGGGCAGAACCTTGGCAAAAATAAACCTGCTTTGGCTGAGAAGAGCGTCTATTCAGGGTTTCATCTTGCTTTTCTTTACATGGCAACCATAGCTCTTTTGTATGTTCTTGTTCCAGATATCTTTTTATGGCCCTTTGCTGCCCAGGCAGATCCGGATAGCTTTATGTCCATTCGAGAAATTACTGTAGTTCTCCTACGCTTTATAGCCGTCTACTCCATTTTTGATGCCATGAACATTATCTTTGCCTCAGCACTCAAAGGCGCAGGGGATACTCGCTATATTATGTTTATGATTTTTATACTTTCTTTAATTGTGCTTGTTATTCCAAGTTATGTGGCAGTGGTTTTTTTCCATACAGGAATCTATGTGGGGTGGGCGATTGCTTCTTTATACATCATTATACTGGGGTTTGTATTCTTGTTTCGTTTCCTTGGAGGAAAATGGAAGTCGATGCGGGTAATCGAAGAAGCCCCACCTTCTATACCTTCGACATTTCCTGAAAGATCTGCTACAAAGTTCGATCTTTAAAAAGATTTAAACTTATGGACGTGGTGATTTACTTTTGAGAGAAAATATTTCATTAAGATTCTGAACTGAAAAAGGATCTGAATACTTCAGTTTTTAGAAAATGAATTTCATTGAGTCGATAAAAAGCCTGTAAAGTCAGCAAAAAAGAGTTCTCAAGAGATATGAGGGATTCTTAAGAAAGAGGCTCTTCATTAAATATCTTTGGATAAATTCAATAATATAAGAGAGGTGATCTCATGAATCTAGCTTATGATCTTTTTATTTTAACTGCTCTGATAGTGGTTTTGATCTATTTATCCGCTTGGTTTTCCGGAACAGAAACGGCTTTGACGAACCTGGGGAGTGCCGATATAGCTGAGATGCAAAGAAATAAAGAGAGGAACACAGAATATATATTGAAACTAAAGAGAGATATGAACCGCTCACTGGTAACTATTCTCATCGGAAACAATCTGGTCAATATTATCTTATCGGCGGTTGCTGCTTTGGTTGCTAATGCCCTGTTTCATACTATTGGGGTAACAATAATGATCGCTATCCTCACCTTTTTGATCATTATTTTCGGAGAGATTACCCCGAAATCTTACTCTATCATTAACAGTCAAAGGATTTCTCAGAAACATGCGAAGCTTCTCTATTATCTCATGCAGGCACTGAATCCATTAGTCATCATGTTTTTGTCCATTTCCCAGAAACTCCTAAAAATGGTCGGTAGTTCAAGAGAAAAGTCCAATCTTCTTGTCTCTGATGAAAGCATCAAAGGCCTTGCCACCCTCGGTGAGGCCGAGGGGGTAATCAAGAGCATTGAAAGAGATATTATCCATAAGGTTTTCCTTTTCGGGGATAAAAAGATTGAAGAGATTATGGTCCCTATCTCCGAGGTATTCTATTTAGATAAGGACTATACGATTCAGGAGGCTGCAAAGATTGTTGCCGAGCGTGGTTTCACAAGGGTGCCGATTATTGATGAAAAGCAAAGGGTTATGGGAATCCTATATAATAAGGATCTTCTTGGTAAAAAAGAAGGGCGAATCAAGCCCCTCCTCAAATCCCCCTTTATTGTCTCTTTAAAGAATGACATCACCGATGTCTTTGATCAGATGAGAAAAAAGAGAATTCACATCGCCATTGTCAGGGATGAAAACAACAGGCATATAGGAATGGTCACGCTTGAAGACATTATTGAGGAGCTTTTGGGTGAGATCTATGACGAGCACTTTGAAGTGAAGTTCAAAAAAGAAACAAAGAAAAAAATTTGATCATCTTCGCAAGAGATAGCACTCTCGAACCCAAACCGGCTCAGATCTTAATAAGTCTGGCTAATACTGTAAATAAGAAAAATACAAAAAGTTCAACAAATACCAAGTCAAAAAAAATAAAAAGGTTGAACCATTAAAGTAAAATGAACAACAGATCTTTAAAAATAATCATATTAATTCTCTTATTAATCTTGCCCCTGCTTATGATTATACTCCTGAGACAATTCTTTCAAGTTAACTACTTGCTTTCTTCTTCCTATAAGATTATTTTTCTTTCTCCTCTCTTCTATCGCTCAGTTATTGACAAAAAAACATTTAAGAGCTCACTTTTCGAGAATTTCTCATTTGAAAGATTCAAAAAAAATATATTTATTGTTATAGGGGTAGGGATTGGATTGGCAGCGATTTATCTAATGAATTATCTGGTTATCAGACAATTCCTGAGAGGAGAGACCATTGTTTCTCAGCTCAACCAGCTTGCCTCGATTAATAAGAGAAACATTCTTTTTATCGGTTTTTATATTATTCTTTTCAATTCAATCTTGGAGGAGTTTTTCTGGAGAGGTTTTTTATTCAAGGAGTTGCGAGAACTGATCAATCCTTGGATGGCACATACCCTCACAGGGATAGGGTTTTCCCTCCATCATATTATTTTCTTTATTGGCTGGTTCGAGCTTCCTTTTCTCATGCTTGCAATATCAGGGTTGATTGCCTTTGCCCTCGTGATGAATTTTATTCTTGAAAGATATGACCTCTTCTCCTGTTGGCTTATACATGGATTGGTTGATACTGTGCACGTCTTTATAGCTTTCAGAATATTCGGGATGATTTAAATTATTTCTTCAAAATGTCGTACTTTATGGTATGCTCTTTTGAAATTTTTAATCTTTATGGATTCTCTGATGAAAAAAAAGTTAAACACATCCTCATACTCAGTGCTGGCTGGTTTTTCATTTTTTTTGGTATTATCGGCCTCTTTCTTCCCATCCTTCAGGGAATCTTTTTTCTCTTTGTAGGTTTTTATCTGCTGTCCCATGAGTCGAAAACTGCTAAAAAATTGAGCAAAAAACTCAAGGAACAATATCCCTCGCTGGCAAAAAATATGGATAGGGCAAGGAAAAGACTAGAAATATAAAGGTGCGACTATTCAAAAGAGATATTAGGTTATAATGAGTTTTTTGACTGCCTTAATAACCTGTTTTTTGCTGATACCGTACCTGTCCATGAGTTCTTCTGATTTTCCCGAGCGCGGAAGCTTTTTTATGCAGAGATGAATCATTTTTGCAGTTGAGGGTAATATAGATTTCACTTCATCACCCAAGCCCCCCCGTTCAAAATGGTCTTCTACTACAATGACACTATTTTTTGTTTCGATTAAGGAATTTATGATACCTCTTTTATCGATAGGTTTAATTGAATATGCATCGACAATCCTTATAAATATACCATCTTTTTTGAGTTCTTCATATGCCTTCAGTGAATTATGAACAGTTATGCCGGCTGCAATAATTGTAACTGTATCCTTTTTGCTTTTTCTGATAACTTTTGACCCACCGATTCTAAACGTATCGCTTTTTTTATAAATAATAGGTGTTTTTGTTCTTGTTGTTCGAAGATAAGAAATCCCCTTCTGCTTAGCCATGATTTCCACACATGCCCTGGTTGAATATGCATCAGATGGATAGAGAATCAAACAGTCAGAGATAGTTCTGAACATTGCAAGGTCTTCTAATCCCATCTGGGAAGGACCATCTTCGCCGATACTTACTCCAACATGAGAACCGACAAATTTAGTATTTGTCCGTGAATAGGCTGCCATTCTTATCTGATCATGGGCACGGCACAGAAAGCATGCAAAGGTTGCAATAAAGGGTATGTAACCCCTTGCTGAAAGCCCGATTCCCATGCCTACCATATTCTGTTCAGCGATAAAGCTTTGAAAAGAGCGACCAGGATATTTTTTAAAGAACTCTTCAGCATAGCTAGAGTTTTTTACATCTCCGTCAATTGAAACCACGGCATGGCTAATCTTTCCTAGAGCGAGGAGTGCATGACCGTATGCTTCACGTGTGGTGAATAGCGTATTCAATGGATAGGTCTTTTTCGGTAATACAAATACCTGCTTGAGCTTTTTCTGTTTTTTTGGCCGGGGTTTTTTAACAAAGGATTTTGCGTTGATCTTAGGCATTGGTCCGAGCTCATCCAGCGCCTTTTCTAACTGGTCCGGTTGAAGAGCCTTTCCGTGCCACCCCTCTTTGTCTTTGAGAAATGTAACACCGTAACCTTTAAACGTTTTTGCGACGATAGCCGTAGGTTTTTTGTTTTTACGAGCATTCCTCAAAGCACAAAGTATTTGTGGAATTGAATGGCCATCAATCCCGATAGCATTCCATCCAAAAGCCTCAAATTTCTTTATATAGGGGTCAATATCGTGGCCGTGAAGCGTTTCTCTTGATTGCCCAAGCCTGTTAACGTCCACAATGACGCAATAAAAAGCTGTGTTTGCAGCCTCCCAGACATTCCCCTCTGCACACTCACCATCCCCGAGCAAAACATAGACACGACTCCCTGAATGGTCCATTTTAGCTGCACACGCTAGCCCGGCCCCAATGCTCAGCCCCTGTCCTAATGAGCCTGTGGCTGCCTTGACCCATGGCATGAGCGGAGTAGGGTGCCCTTCGAGAGTGCTTGTTATCCTTCTTAAATTCATTAATTTCTCTTCCTCAATAATACCTGCTTCAGCATAGCATGCCCATAGTATGGGAGCAGCGTGACCCTTAGATAAGACAAACTCATCATTATTAAAACCGTAAGGATTTTTGATATCGTATTGCATTTCATCAAAAAAAAGACATGCCATCAGTTCTGCCATAGAAAGGCATGTTGTGGGATGTCCTGAACCTGCCTTTGTGGTCATTCGAAGCGAATGGATGCGTAGACGATTAGCAATTTTTTGTAATTGTTCAATGCTGGGCATGCATACCTCTATCAATATAATTTCAACTCAATATTATAAATATAGCACATGAAATGTTTGAAAAAAATCGAATTTTCTTAATCCCTTCTGTTTTAGCCTCTTTCAGATAATCTTGCATAATTTGCTTTATCTGCTAACATATAAACAATTCAAATATTCAACTTTATACAGTTTAACATCATGTTACAAGAATTGATAATTCTCACGATCACTGCTGCTTCTATAGGCTTCTTTCACACATTGCTTGGACCTGATCACTATCTTCCCTTTATTGTGATAGCTCGGGCAAGGAAATGGTCACTTTTCAAAACATCTTTGATAACTCTTGTCTGTGGTATGGGTCATATAGCAGGCTCTGTTTTACTGGGCATGATGGGTGTGGCTTTGGGCATAGCTCTCACCAAACTGGAAGGAATGGAATCTCTTCGTGGCAACCTTGCAGCCTGGTTTCTTATCGCTTTTGGACTTGTCTATTTTGTATGGGGATTACGAAGGGGTGTGAAAAGTCGGCCGCATGAACATTTGCATGCCCATAAAGATGGGCTCATTCATATACACAAACATATCCATATCAAAGAACACGTGCACATCCATGAAAAAGAGGGGGCTTTGAATCTTACCCCTTGGGTTCTCTTTATCATCTTTGTTTTGGGTCCTTGTGAACCGCTCATCCCTCTACTGATGTATCCTGCAGCAAAAGAAAGCCTTCTGGGCTTGGTTCTGGTAATAAGTGTCTTTGGTGGAGTGACTATTGTTACCATGCTGAGTATTGTTTTCGTCTCAACCTTAGGTATGAATCTTCTCCCTTTGGCACACGTAGAAAAATATACTCATGCATTCGCTGGTGTCGTCATCTGTTTCTGCGGCCTGGCCATTCATTTTCTCGGGTTGTAATTCAAGGGAATCGCTTTTCTCTAATTGTAAAATTTTTCTTTTTTTAATAATTTTCGCAGAGGAGTTCATAGTGTGCCTGCGGATGAACACAGGCAGGGCATACTTCAGGGGCTTCCATCCCTTCATGAACATATCCGCAATTTCGACATTTCCACTTAACCATTTTCTCTTTTTTAAAAACAGTTCCATCGATGACATTCTTTAAGAATGAGTAAAATAGTTGTCAAAATAAAAGATTTAATCTACAATTCAAATTTTAACTTTCGTGCCCCCGTAGCTCAGCTGGATAGAGCAAGGGACTCCGGATCCCTGTGCGAAGGTTCAAATCCTTTCGGGGGCGCCACTATAAGGAGATATTTCATTTTGAGAGAAGATATAGTAAAGAAAATCAAGTGGATGTTTCATCTGATTATGTCAGCAGTCGGGGCTTATATCTTTATCTCATTGACCATGATGTTATTTTCTGCTGGGGGAAAATATGCCCTTTTTGGGCTTATTCTGATAGGAGGTTTGTTTTTTGTAATACTTAGAGCATTTTTTAAAAAAAAGGTTGACAAATAGCAGACACATCTTGTATACAATAGATTTTATACAATTTTAAAAGGCTTATATATTCAACTTTTACTGTAATAATAAATTTTTTGATTAAATAAGAAAAATAAAGGGGGTGAAAAAATGCAAAAAGAACAAAAGTTTTACGGTCAGGCCGAGTTTGCAAAGGGATTAGAGGGAGTGATTGCTTGTGAAACAAAGATGGGTCATGTAGATGGCCAGAAGGGAAGGCTTATTTATCGAGGCTATACGATTGAAGACCTTGCAGAGCATTCCAGCTATGAAGAGACAACATACCTTCTCCTGTTTGGCAAGCTTCCCACAAGAAAAGAACTGGATGACTTTAAAGAGAAGCTGAAAAGTTATCGCCCGATTCCCAAGGAGGTTATTGACATTCTTAAAAAGCTTCCCAAGGATACCCATCCCATGTCCGCCCTCAGAACAGGTGTTTCAGCGATAGGCTGCTATGATAAAAAAGCGGACAGCAGAGAGCTGGATGATTATACAGAAGCAGGGATAAAGCTGGTTGCCCAGGTAGCAACAATTGCAGCGGCTGTTGCGAGAATAAGAAGAGGAGAAGAGCCCTTAGATCCTGATAACAGCTTAGAACATACAGCAAACTTTCTCTATATGGCTACAGGAGAGAAGCCGGACGAATATCTCGAAAAGGTCATGGATGTATCTATGATTCTTCACGCAGATCATGGGATGAACGTCTCTACCTTTTCCTGTATGACAGTTATTTCCTCATTATCTGATATGTATTCTGCTATTGCAGCTGGTATAGGGAGCTTGAAGGGGCCTTTGCATGGAGGGGCTAATGAAGAGGTAATGAAAATGCTTTTGGAGATAGGGGAGCCAGAGAATGCAGAGGCGTATATTAAAGATGCCATTGCAAAAAAGAAAAAGATAATGGGTTTTGGACACAGGGTCTATAAGGCATATGACCCAAGAGCAAGGATTTTTAGGCAGTATTCTCAAAAAGTAACAGAGATGAAGGGTCAGAAAAAGCTATATGATATTGCCATAATCGTTGAAGAGCAGGTTTTAGCTGCCTATTCATCTAAGGGGATATTCCCGAATGTCGATTTTTACTCTGGGACGATTTACTATTCCTTTGGCATTGAATATGCTATGTTTACGCCTATTTTTGCTGTGAGCAGGATTGCGGGTTGGGCTGCCAGGGTACTGGAGTATCTCCCTCAGAATCGTATCTTCAGGCCGAGAGGGCTTTACCAAGGAGAGATGGAGGCCAAGTATATTCCTATTGATGAGAGATAAGTGTTTAAAAAGAAAGACTTTTTTCGTTTTTGATATAAAAAAAAAATAAAAAAACTTGACGGAATATTTGACGATCTCCTTTTTTGATTATATATTATTTAATGATAATTATTAAATTTCAATTAAGAAAGGAGAAGAAAGATGGCTGAGGAAATCACCAACAACTGTGAAAAGTGTGGTAAGGAGTACACTTACAAAGATGTGACTTCAGAACTGCTGGCCAAAGAAGGTTGTGGCGACATAGACGCAGGAACACCCGCTTACAAGAGATTCTGTCCTGACTGTAGAAAGTAAATAAAAAGTTAAATATTATAGAAGCTTTAAAAGACCCCTTTGATAAAAAGGGGTCTTTTGCTTTCTAATAAAGTCTTAGTTTTTCGGAACAAATACATTACCTTTCATTTCAAATCTTGTATATTGGGGAGAGGATTTTCTTTCATTAAAAGAGCTTATATAATCAAGCATATGATTAATTTCATCTAGGGCGCTTTTATCCACAAAGGTCCTTTCTCTTTTTGACCCTTTATCAGCAAGTGTGAAGTCTTCAAAGTCGTTGCATTGACCCTCTCTGTATTTAACCAGTATGCTCTTGATATCACATATCATCAGGGGAAGAATAATTGCTTCTGCTGAATAAGGACAGAGCAAGAAAATGGCATTTTTGAATCTCTTTTGGATGAGCGAGGGCAAGAATATGTCATAAATAATATCCTTTGCCGAGGTCATAATGTGCATGTATCCGCCGGCATTAAGTGTCTTTTTACCCAAAACACCTATATCACAGGTTTTGCAAACAGGGTCAGGATAATCTTCTTTATTGTTTTTCAAATCTAGGTGAGATAGATAGAGGCAATTATGATTAAATTGTCCAGAGGGACACCCTTTTGGGCTTTCATTATTTTTTATGGGCTTCTGGCAATATCCCGCAGCAACAAGTATCCTTTGATTCTTTTCTATAAGATTGTTTAAAAAGGCCTTTTTGGATCCATTTAAGAAGTCTATTGTTTCCCTCTCTGATAATTTTTGTCTTATTCTTCTATAAGAAGCAAGACCATGAAGTGATTTAAGCGGATGTTTTAAGAGAATTTTTCTTGTAAATAAAGGGCCATAATCTCTTAATAGGCTTTTGAAAGAAAATTCCCAAAACCTAAAACCTAAAAAATGAGAACTGTCCAATCTATTTAAGAGATTCATTTCAGAAACTCTACCAATCCTTCTTTTCCATTTATAGAGATCTTTTGCCCAGTAGATATCCTCTGGGTTGCCTTATCAATGTTTACAACCGAAGGGATTCCAAGCTCTCTAGCTATGATTGAAGCGTGAGACAATAATCCGCCAACCTCCAGAACCAGCCCGGAGACCATGGAAAGAATATGAATCCACCCCGGGTCAATACTCAATGTAACTAGGATATCTCCCTCTTTTAATTCGCTGTAATCTTTTAAATCTTTGAGAACACGTGCATTACCTGTAGCCTTTCCCGAACTGACTCCCATTCCTTTAAGTATGTCTTTTTCTCCTCCCTCAACAGAGAGTTCTCTTTCTTTGCCCTCTTCTATTATAATAAGTGATGGGGCATCAATGGATTTGTTTTGAGACCACTCTGATCTTCTTCTCATAATCACATCGCTAAAATCTTCCTTTTTTGCCTCTCCCATAAGGAGCTCATAGATTTCCTGAATCTTAAGAAAGAAGATATCATCCGGTTTGTCAATACCTTTGTCTTCCAAAGAAAGGCGTCTTTCCATTTCGAGAACGATCTTTCTCATATAAGCCATGGACATTTGCCAATAAAAGCGCTGGTTTTCTCTGAGAAGGATGAATGTCTGGGTCCAGTTAATCAGTTTTTTAAATAAGATGAAACGAAGAGGGAATATTTTATCAAAAAAACTAAAAGAAAGGCGATTTTTAAGCTCTTTTTTATTAGAAATATCAAATTTTTCATTATACGGTTTCTTTTCAGATCTGTTTGTCACTATTAATTTTTTTATTATACCAATAACATATCCCTGATCCTCTTCCCATGTACGATAAAAGATATCTAGGCTGTTTGACCTGTGACCATACCTATCCAAGAAATTTCTAAATCTTTTGAGGAAATTTTGACTTTCTCCAACTTCACTCAGTTTTTTTAAGAGAACTTGAGGTTCATATTCGATAAAAAAATGTTTGAGAATGTCAGACGATAATACGATTTCTGCCAGTTCTTTTATCTCTCTGTCTATTTCTATCGTCATATTCTTTTTATCAGAGAGTTGAAAAAGGGTCGTGCGGAGCAGGTTTTCTTCCAGCCCCCGCTTTTTTATGAGATGAAGGGAAAGATGATAAAGAATATCTGCATAGGTGATGCTCCATCGATGAATCTTTAAGAACTCACTAACCAGGACCCTTGTTTTTGTAAAGTTAGAGAAAAGGTCTTTATGAGGGAGATCAGAGAGGATGATAGCTTTAAATTCTTTGAGAGTTTTTATATATTCTTCAAGAAATGAATCCCATTTTTTGAAATGAATCGGTATGATCCAGTTGTGGTCTTTTGCTAAGGTCTTTACGGAAGAAAAGATGAAGTCTATGTTTAACCATGGGAATCTTCTGTCATTATATGGAAGGTATTCCTTTGAAGGGAAAAATCTTTCTGTATCCTTTGAGATAAGAAATGATGGATAGTAGTAAAAGAGCTTATAAAAGACCTTGAGGTTTGTATAGGGACGTCCATAAAAAAGTTCAGTTATTTTGTATCGATGGGCATCATAAAAACCTTGATACTTAAGAGGATCAACAAAAGCCCTTCTTTCTAAAAGTTCTTTTAAGATAGACCAGCTTAAAGGGGAGATAGGTTTAGGGAATCTTTCATCAAAAAAATGTCTTGTCCATATCTTCTCAATATCTTCTCTTTTCTCTTTTGTAGGTTCTTTTTTTTCTCTCTGGCCCTTAATGGCTATTGACTCTTGTTCAGATATATTCATCATTATGGTAAGGGGTCTTGTCTGGAGGAAATAAAATCGATCCTCTTTCAATGCCCACTCAATATTCTGAGGAGATTTAAAATGTTCCTCAATTTGTATAGCCATCTGAGACAATGTTCTCAGTTGGGATACGCTTAAGACCTTCTCCTTCCTTTTTTCCAGCGGAACAGGTATTTCCCTAAGGGATCCCTCTTTATCTCTATGTGTCATGAATTGCTGTTTCCCAGAGGAATTTATCTCAATGGAGGGGCCTTTTTTATCTAAAGTAAAGCTATCAGGATTGACTTTGCCTTTTACCAATGGGAGACCAAGACCCCATACCCCTTCGATAATGATTTCTTCGACATGTGTTACAGGATTAACCGTGAACATGACTCCTGAAATCTCTGATTCAATCATTTCCTGTATGATAACCCCCATAGAAGGGATTCCTTTATTGATTTCTTGTCTTAAGATCAGGTATTTAATAACCTGTTCTTTCCAAAGGGAGGCCCAGCATTCTTTAATCTTCTCTATTATCTCTCTTTCAGAATTTACTGATACATTGAGGAAGGTCTTTAATTGACCGGCCATAGAAATGGTTGAGGTATCTTCTTGTATAGCTGAAGACCTGATAGCGAGAGAGATATCATTTCTCGTTTTATTCTTGAATTCTTTAAGACCATCCAGTATGTCTCTTTCAATTGTTGGAGGAAAGGATTGAGAAAGGATGGAATATCTTAATTCTTTAGCAATAGAAAGGAAATATTGTATCTCCTCTGTATGGAGATGGCCAGCATAGAATTTCTTTACGTGGGTTAAAAGACCTGTTTCTTTTAAAAAGTCTAAATAAGCTTGGGTTGTAATACAAAAGAATGGGGGAACCTCATGCCCCATATCTACAAGAGAATTGAGATTGAAAGCTTTATTCCCTACAAGGCTTGGATAATATTTCTGATTTTTTTTTAGCCCCAAAAGATATCTGGACATAGAGATACCTCGCAATAAAGAAAGAGGCTATTTTCTAGCCTTAATGATGAAATGGCTCTTATATGTGAATGATCTTCCTCCCTCTTGGAGATATCCCATAATATTCTGCCAGCGTTCATCCGTTTTGAATTTTTCCATCAGTTTTTTGTTTTTCTGGAAGAAATCTAATGCATCTTTAAGGTTTTTAAATTTTACAATCTCCTTTTCAACGGTTATATGCTCTATTTCAAAACCAGTATCGAAAAGGACCTTTTTCATATAATCCTCATCATAAGAAAATGGTGATATTTTCTTTGTCTCTTTCCACTGGTCGATATGAAATGCTGTAAAAATTAAACATCGCCTTTTTTGTAGAGCATCATATGATCGTTTGATAATGATATCTGACATGCACAGATTGGACATGACCATATCCAATTCATTGGTTAAAGATAGATAATCCACCTTCTCCGCATCTCCATGAATAAACTGAACATTATTGATACTATTTGCAGCCTTATATTTCTTAGCTGCATCAATCTCTTTTTTAGATAAATCTATTCCAACTACCTTTTTGGCATAGGGTGCAATATTAAACATCAATCTTCCTCTTCCACAACCCACGTCTAATATAGCCATCTTTTTAATTTTTTCTGACGTAATTAACTTTTTAAGGGTTGAATTTATTGATAGAGGATCTTCTTTTAAAGATTGAGATGGAGAAGCAATAATCTCCCTTGTTTTATATTTTATTTTTTTCATAAGTTAACCGATTTTATTTAAATTAAACATAAGATAGGTTTCTTTCTTTTTACTTTATTTTACCACATTTAGATTTTTGTTGTAAGATTATTTTAAATTTGATAAAAGAGGGACGAGTGATTATATTAATCGAGTTGGCTCTTATATACAAACCTTTCTCTATATAAAAGACCATTAATTCTATTATAAATGATAACGAAAAACTAAAGAAGGAGGATTATCATAAGTAACATTAGTAAGAAAAAGGGAATCATTGCAATTTTAACTGGTGGTGGTGATGTTCCAGGACTCAATCCAGCGATTCGGGCAGTTACGATTCGCGCTCTTCGGGAAGGTTATCAGGTCATTGGAATTAATCGTGGTTGGGGAGGTATGATTGAGATTGTACCTCAAAAGGACGCTGATAACTCCGGCAATTATCAGGTTCTGACAGAAGAGCTCGTTAATAAAGTCGGGAGAACAGGCGGGACTTTTTTGCATACCTCTCGTACCCGTCCAAGCCATGTGCCTAAAATTAATGTTCCACATCACCTAAGAGATAAATATACGAAAGGAATAAATGACCTAACTCCTGATGTCTTAAAAAATCTGGATTTTTTAGGTGTTGATTACCTTATCCCTATTGGTGGCGATGATACCCTTAGCTATGGGGCTCGACTTCATAAGGAAGGTGTTAGAGTTTTCGCCATTCCTAAGACCATGGATAATGATGTGCCAGGAACAGATTATTGTATTGGGTTTAGCACATGTGTTACCAGAACCATTGAGATGACGCACCGTCTGAGAACCTCAGCAGGTTCCCATGAGAGATTTCTGGTTATTGAGGTGTTCGGTCGTTACGCTGGCTTTACTGCTCTGCTTCCCACAATGGCTGGTGCGGCTAATCGGTGTGTCATTCCTGAGTATAAATTTGATATTGAACGCTTAACCGAGCTTATGGTTAAAGATCGCTTCACTAATCCCAGTAAGTATTCGGTGGTACTGGTATCAGAAGGAGCTATGTTTAAGGGTGCTGAGATGGTTTTTGAAAATCAAGAAAAAGATGCCTACGGCCACAAAAAATTAGGTGGCATTGGTGACCTTATCTCCAATAAATTGAAAGAGCTTTCTCCTAAGTATAATAACAATAAACGAATCAATGTTATTAATCAGAGATTAGGCTATCTTGTGAGATCTGGCGATCCGGATTCTATTGATTCGATTGTACCGATGGCTTATGGTAATCTAGCCTTAGATTTAATCCTTAAAGGTGTTTATGGTCGCCTTGTTATATTGAAGAATGGACGATATGATAACGCGCCCATTGATGTAGTAACGAGTTATAAGAAGGTTGTTGATATTGATAAATATTATGATACAGAGCGCTTACGCCCCCATTATAAGAGCTTCGAATCTAAACCGCTCTTTATCATGGCCAGTGAATGAAAATTTGATAAGAATTCTTCGGTTTTCTAAAGTGAGAATAAAAGGGGGATAAAAAATTTTTTCATTTTTAAGAAATATAAAGAATAAGAAATTCTTTATTTTTATTTTTTTTGTTATTTTTATTGTTGGCTGTGGAGGTACGAAGCCTGAAATAAAAAAAGAGGTTTCCTTTCCCACTTCAATGACCTTTGAGGGAAGCTGGGATGATGTCTTTGAGGCTTTATTATTGACTGTTAAAGAATATCCTGTTGTGTTGATTGATAAAGAAAAAGGAGTGATAGATACAGACTGGTTAGAGTTTCAAAAAGAGAAGAAGAGAGCTAAGTTAAATATAAAGCTTAAAAGTATTGAAGAGGGCATAAAAATCGATATAAGCAGCCATCTTGAGGCACAAAAGTCATTTCTTTCTAAAAAATGGACACCTATAAAATCGGATGGGAAAACAGAGAACAGTATTTTAAAAGAGGTTCGAGACAGGTTGGAGTTAAAAGTAAAAGAGAACAAGGAGTAAATCTTTTTGGGTAAAACTTTTGAGAGGAAGAACTCATTATGCCAGCAGTAAAGATAAAACCTGATGTTTATTGGGTAGGAGCTAATGACAGAACTACCGACCTTTTTGAGGGTCTATGGCCGATTGTTCATGAAGGGGTTTCGTATAATTCTTATCTTATAAACGATGAAAAAACGGCCGTTATCGACCTGATAAAATCATTAAAGACAGATGAATTTTTAGCTCAAATCGATGAGGTCACTGATGTTTCCAAGGTTGATTATGTTGTAATGAATCATTTGGAGCCGGACCATTCTGGGATGGTAAGAACCTTCAGGCGTGTTGCTCCAAACGCTACGATTCTCGGTTCTCAGAAGATGAAGGAGATGCTTGAATCGTTTTATGGCATAACTGAAAATGTAAAGGTTGTAGAAGATGGGGAGACCCTCTCTTTGGGTAAGAGGACAATCAAGTTTTTTTCAGCACCTTTTGTGCACTGGCCAGAAACAATCGTTACCTATGAAGAAGCCGATCGTATTCTTTTCTCCTGCGATGCCTTTGGCGGATACGGAGCCCTTCGAGGCGGGATCTTTGATGATCAATGCACTGATTTTTATTTTTATGAGAGAGAGGCGCTTCGTTACTATGTTAATATAGTAGCGATATTCAGCCAGATGGTGCTGAATGTCATTAAGAAGCTAAAGGGACTTCCGATCGATATCATTGCCCCTTCTCACGGGCTTATCTGGCGAAAAGATCCAAAACGAATCATTGATCTCTATAAAAAATGGGCTGAATATTCCACAGGAGATGGAGAGGCCGGTATCACCCTCATTTATGGTTCCATGTACGGTAATACTGAAAAGATGATGAATGCTGTAGCACACGGCATATCTTGTGCCGGGGTTCCCTTAGAGATCTTTGATGTAGCAAGAACCCCGGTGAGTTATATTCTCCCTTCACTCTGGACAAAAAGGGGGGTGATGATTGGAGCACCAACTTATGAGAATAAGCTCTTTCCTTTGATGGTTCATGCTCTGGATATTGTTAACCGAAAGAGGATTATTAATAAAAAGGTTGCTCGATTTGGAAGTTTTGGATGGAGCGGGGGCGCACAAAGGGAATTTGAAAAAATTATCGAACCCCTAAAATGGGAATTAATCGATTCCTTTGAATTTACTGGTTCGCCAACCAAGGACGACCTTAAAAAGGGAGAAGAATTCGGGGCAAAATTTGCTGAAGCCATAAAAGGTTCTTAATCCCTCTTTTGTTAAAAAAATCCAATGAGAAACATTATTATATCAGGTGCCACAAGGGGCTTGGGGAAAGCCCTTGCCAGAGGGCTTTCTCATCCCCATACAAAACTTTTCTTGATTGCAAGAGGCAAGTTAGAGGAAACCAAGAAGACTGCTGAGGCTAAAGGGGCTCAGGCAAAAACATACAACATTGATTTAGCCGATACCTTAAAACTAGAGGAAACCATTGAAAAGATATTTTCTCATATAGATAAGGACAGTATTGAATCTTTTTATTTGATAAATAATGCGGCTGTTCTCGAGCCTGTCGGCCCTTCGTGGAAAAACAATACAAAATTGGTAAAATACCATTTTTTGGTTAATACTGTTGCTCCCTTAGTTCTCTCCAACCTCTTTATAAAACACCTCAAAGATTTTCCGCTGGATAAAAGGATTATTAATATTTCCTCAGGTGCTGCCCTAAGGCCAATATATGGCTGGTCTTCCTATTGCTGCTCTAAGACGGCATTGGATATGATTACAAGCTGCATCAGTCTTGAGCAGGAGAGGGAAAAATATCCTGTAAAAATCATCTCGCTTAACCCGGGTGTTATGGATACGAGAATGCAAGAGCAGATAAGAAAAGTTGAAAAGGAAGATTTTCCTGATAAGGACCGTTATGTGAGGTTATTTGAAGAAGGAGAATTACCTAATCCCGAGTGGATTGCGGATAAGATTGTTAAATTATTAGAATCTGATGATTTCCCAAGCGGGAGAGTCTTAACGATAAACAATATCTAAAGAAACCCTACTTTGAAAGTCTTCTTTTAATTTCCCCTTTCTTGCTTGTTCCTCTTCATCTTTGTAAAAAAATTCGCACTTTTTATTAAAAATCATCAATAAGTGTAAAAATATTTCGCAGCCTTTCTACAACCACTAAAAGACCATTCTGATAATAATTTTTTTTTAAAAATCCTAACACACTATTTTTTTTATAGTTACAGTCTGGATTAGAAAATATCAGCAATGGAAATCACCTTTGGCACAGCCGTTGCTCTATTATAAAGGGAGGTACTTGTAATGTGAAAAAAGTTTACTATTAATTATAAGAAAGGGGGTGTTGTAGGAAGACAATTTAATCTATGTTAGTTTTAATTTTAGAGAGATAAGAAATTCTCTAAAAGCTTTCACTCAATTTAAGGAGGCAGTGAAATGAAAAAGGTAGTAACAGTAGGTTTAGCGTTGTTGTTAGTGATTGGAGTGAGTAGCCTGGTTTTGGCCCATGGTCCTGGTTTCAGAGGAGGACATGGCTGGGGTCCTGGTTATGGTATGGGTCCTGGAGCGATGCATGGTGGTTATGGTTATGGAATGGGACCTGGATGGGGCGCGAGAGGTTATGGTCATCCCTGCAGGGCATGGGGAGGTCAGGAATTTGGTGAAAAACTCACAAAGGATAATGTAAAGTCTTTTTTGGAGAATCGATTGGCCTACAGAGCAAATCCAAACCTTAAGGTGGGCAAGATTACTGAGAAGGACAAATATTTTGAGGGTGAGATTGTAACCAAAGATAATTCTCTTGTACAAAAGCTCCAGATAGACAAAAACACAGGCTTTATCCGCCCTGTGTATTAATGTCGACAGTCCCCTTCTCCTTTCCGAGAATCTCCTTCCCATTAAGGAGGAGGGGACCAACCCTCCATTATGAAACTCTCCCCTAAAAAAGAGAAAAGCTTAAGCTTTGTCATCGATTTTCTATTTAGCTGGATAGTGCCCCAAATTGTATTCGTATCTAGTCTTTTTTATTTCTAAAGCCGGTTATTAAGTTACTGGCAGGTCTAAACTTCATCCCCATTTTCCTATATTATTTTTGTTGAAAAATACTGTCAGATATATAGAATTTTGTATGGATGTAGTTTATTATTTAAGATAAGTTTTCATTCTCATTTTAGGAGGTGGATCATGCCAAAATTTTTTAAGAGAGTATCAAAAAAAACAGGTCTTCCACCAGGAACTGTTGTTCACATTGGAGACAAAAGGATTGAAAAGGCTAAGATTGATATCATTGACTATGACGAGGCACAATTTCAGGAAAAAGCAGCAAAAAAAGCAGAGGAATGTTTTCCTTTTAAGGATACCGAAACAGTTACCTGGATAAACATAAGTGGTATTCATGATGTTGAGATTATAAAGAAAATCGGTAAAGAGTTTAAATTACACCCTCTTGTTTTAGAAGATATTGTTAATACAGGTCAGCGCCCTAAGTATGAAGATTTTGATGACCATATCTTTGTTGTTTTAAAAATGTTATATTATGACGACAAGAGTGATGAAATAAAAACAGAGCAGGTAAGTTTGATTGTTGGTTCAAATTTTGTGATTTCATTTCAAGAATTGGAAGGGGATGTTTTTCATCCCATCAGAGAAAGAATCAGGAATAGTAAAGGACGGATTAGAAAAGCTGGAGCAGATTATCTTGCCTATGCACTTCTGGATGCTGTTGTTGATGGTTATTTCATTATTTTGGAAAAGATTGGAGAAAGAATAGAGGGGATAGAGGAGGAGCTGGTAAAAAATCCAACGCCAGAGACATTAAAGATAATTCATGATTTAAAAAGAGAGATGATTTTCTTGCGCAGATCAGTCTGGCCTTTAAGAGAAGTTATCAGTGTTCTTGAAAGGGGAGAATCCTCTATTATTCATGAAAAAACACAGATATACTTGAGAGATGTATATGACCACACCATCCAGGTGATTGATACCATCGAGACATTCAGGGATATGGTTTCAGGAATGCTTGATATTTATCTTTCCAGTGTAAGCAACAGGATGAATCAAGTTATGAAGATATTGACAATGATTGCAACGATATTTATTCCCCTGAGTTTTATCGCAGGGATTTACGGAATGAATTTTAAATACATGCCAGAGCTTGAATGGAAACCAGGTTATTTTATTGCTCTAGGCCTTATGTTTGTTATTGGTCTTTCCATGTTTATCCATTTTAAAAGAAAAAAATGGTTTTAGCCTCAGATTTACCACAGTAAATTTTTTATATAACTTATTCTTTTCTTTATTGACACCCCAAAAAATAAGGCGCATAATTTTTTGGTTTTTAAAATTTTTTATCTTTGAGTAAGCAAAGACCCTGAAATATCATGAAATATAAAAATGTTTTATGTGTATATCCTTACGAGAAAGAACTGAAAACCATAGGTTTTTTCCCACCTTTAGGTCTTGAGTATATAGCAAGTGCCATAGAAAATATGGTAGAGAGCATAAAGATAATTGACCTGAGGTACGAAAGAGAGTCTTTTTCTTCATTTATTGAAGATAAGACTGATCTGGTCCTCGTAAGCCACAATTGGGATCCATGCTTCAAAATATGTTGACGACCTTTTTGAGAGTATTCCAAGGATAGATGGTATTGTCCGAGGGGATGGTGAAGAGATTGTAAGAGAAATTGTTCAAAAAGGCCTGTCATCTGATATAGATGGTCTCTCATTTAAATTAAACGGTAAGATTGTCCATAACAAGAATAGAAAACTTAAGTCTGTACAGAAAGTTTCTTATCCAAATCGTGGACTCCGTCGTTACAAATATAAGATTACAGTTGATGAATTTAATACAGGTATACAAATAGACCTTATTTCTGCATCCAGGGGGTGTCCATTTAATTGCAAGTTCTGTGATTTCTCTTTTAATCCACTCGGAGAGAAAAGAGGATGGTCATGCAGAACACCGGAGTCTGTGGTAGAAGAGATTAAATCCATAGAGGCTGGGCTCATTGGTTTTGTAGACGATAATTTTGCTGTAGACCTGGATTGGGTAGAAAGAATATGCGATCTTTTAATCAAAGAAGGGATTAAAAAGAAATATATCATTAATACCAGGCTCTCCATTACGAAAAGGCCCGATATTCTCAAGAAGATGTATAAGGCGGGCTTT
>SMTZ1_10007676_pt1 | contig 27380 bp, 24 predicted proteins | sample DeeMarSWOR136_30_FD_25667 | JGI IMG/M metagenome (IMG submission 25667)
TGACTGTAGTGTCTCGCCTCTTTTCAGCCGGGATGGCCTTGACGTCCTCCAGGCAGACTATGCCCGCCAGATTCCCGGCCTCGGTGACCAGGAAGGTCCTCTCTCGCCTTTTGAGGATGTAGTCCTCCATGAGCTCCTGCACCGAGATCGAGCCCTCTACCGTCTCAAATGTGGTATCCATGATGTCTTTTACCCGCACATCCTTGAGCATCTCCTTCACGAGAACCTCCCGGTAACCGCGGGTGGCCGCGCTGTGGATAAACCACCCGATGAGGGCAATCCAGAGGCCGTTGAAGAAGAACCCCTTCAGAATCTGAAAGATACCGAAAGCGATCAGGACGAAGGCGACTGTCTGTCCGGTGATGGAGGCGATCCTGGTAGCCCGCTTGAGGTTTCCCGTGACCTTCCAGGCGATGGCCCGCAGCACCCTGCCCCCATCAAGGGGAAAACCGGGGATCATGTTGAACAGCGCGAGCAGTATATTGATTATAGCGAGATATCGTGCCAGAGCCGCGATGGGCACACTTGCTTCCCTCACCGCGATCCATATCCCGAAGAATATGAGGGCAATAACCAGGCTTGAGAGAGGCCCCACCAGCGCAATGATGAACTCCTTGCCTGCTGTCTCCGGTTCATGAGCGATTTCTGCTACTCCCCCGAAAATGAACAGCGTAATGCTGCGCACCTCTTCTCCCCTGCTCCGGGCCACAAGAGAGTGAGTGAGCTCATGTGCCAGGACCGAGGCGAATAGCAGCACGCTGGCGGCTATCCCCACCCCCCAGTACTGCCAGGGGAGCCAACGGGGATATTGGCTGGGGAAGTAGTGCCCGGCCAGGGCCCAGGTGATCAGCCCGAAGATGAAGATCCAGCTTGAATCGATCCTGATATCGATACCGAAAATCTTAAATACACGCCATGACGTTCGCATTTTATTAAACTCCTTTTGAGATGAAAAACCCAGATAATGTTGGAAATCGGAGGTCTCTTGACTTGATACAAACGCACTAAAATATTTTATATCGTCATTGCGAGGAACCGAAGGTGACGTGGCAATCTCGCCTTCAATGAGATTGCTTCGCTCCCGCCCGCCTCGCCTTGCGGTCTTGCATGGCGGGCAGGGCACTCGCAATGACATTACGATTAATGCGTTTGTATGAGCTTTGCGGTTTACCTCCTCACCACCAAAACAGGCTTGCTGGATTTCCTGATGACCTTCTCAGACACGGAGCCAAGGAGCATTTCAGAAATGCAGCTCTTCCCATGAGAGCCAATGACTACCACTGAAACATTCTCCTCTTCCTCTGCCTTGAGGATATCCCTGAATGGAATCCCCTTCTCAATCCTTGTCTTGACGGCGAAACCGCTCTCCTTAAGCTCCTTTTCTATTGCCCCAATTTCTTCCCTTGCATGCTCTTCCCTTTTCTTTTCCAGCTCTTCAATATCTATGGATACCTCTGGAAGATGGGCAATATGGTCCATTTCCCTTTCATCGATAACGTGTAAAACCACTACTTCTTTTGCCCCTGCATCCTTCAAGGTTTTAATGTAGTCAAGGGCCTTCTTTGACACATCCGAAAAATCAGTTGGATACAGAATCTTCTCAAACATCTTCGCCCTCCCTTTTTATTGTTCATTGCGCTTTGATGTAGCAGATACAATTCTGCTGCAGCACACTTTTTGTGGTTCTATTCCTTTACCTATTCGTTACATATCATATAACATTATGTTATTATTAATCGTTATGCTTAATTCGGATTTACCCTATTTCTTGTGGCATTCGCTGCATTTGGTTGGTAAGGCCTTACCACCAGTGGTTGCCTCCTTTTTGTGACACGCAACGCATTGGTCCATAGCCTCTTTTTTCTTTACCTTCCCTTCGGCCTTGAGTTTCTCAATGCTCCCGGCAACCTGCGGAAACAACGTATGGCAAATATTGCAGTCACGTATAGCGTTCTGGTGCAGGTGGTGGGAAATGGGGACATCTCCAAGTTTCCCTCCCTTGAGCACGATTCTTTCAGCGCCTTTGTTTTGGCCCACGGCTGTTGCGAACGAGAAAATAGAAAAGCCTAGCATTAAGAAGATGATTAGTTTTGTCTTCATAGGGTTTCACCTCCATTGAATTAATATTATTTCTTTATGAGTATCGAACAATTCAATCACTCAAGTCATGTTCATCCTGGATGCTGCCTACCAATTCCTCCAGGATATCCTCCAGTGTCACGAGGCCTGCCATTTTTCCCTCATTGTCGAGGACAACGGCCTGGTGGAGTCTTTTGGCCTGGAAGCTGCGAAGCTGGGCGTCTATTTTTTTGTCGACTGAAACAAAATAGGGGGGTCTCATGATCTTTTTGAGGGATCCTGGCTTTTTCCTGTCCATAAACCGTAAGACATCCTTCCCGTGCACAAAGCCGACGATCTCCAGATCATCCCCCTTTTTCACCGGAAAGCGTGAGTAACCGGTCTTCAAAATGGTATCCGTGAGCTCTTGTAGAGACGCATCAAGGTCGAGAACAGCCATCTTCTCTCTGGGTACCATCACCTGCCCGACGGTCTTATCGTCCAAGGTAAAGACCCTCGAGAGCATCGTTCTCTCCTCTGCGGTAATCGCCCCCTCATCCCACCCCATCTTGATACAGGTTTGAATTTCTTCTTCGGTCATCAAAGGTCTCTTTATCCTTGATACATCGACACCTATCAGAAGTAAGACCCTGTTGCTTACATAGGTCACCACGACAACCACGGGATTGACTATGGCCATAATCACATTGAGAACCGGGGCAGCAATAAATGATATGCGTTCATTGAAGTATTTCGCATACACCTTTGGGGTGATCTCAGCGAAGATGAGAATAACGAGCGTTAATATTGCTGTTACATAGACAATCCCCCTCTCTCCCCAAATAGAAATAGCTATCGCCGTTGCGATAGCAGACATGGCCACATTTACCAGGTTATTTCCCAGCAAAATTGTTCCGATGAGCTTTTCCGGCTTTTTTAATAAGCGTTCCACGATCCCGGCCCGCCTGGGCTTTTTCTCGGCAAGGTGTCTTAAGCGCAATCTGCTGATGGCCATAAGCGCTGTTTCAGAGCCTGAAAAAAAGGCGGAAAAACCAAGTAGGACCACCAATAGTATAAGCATGTATATGATATGGGCTTGTCCCATAGCATGTGTCTCCAATAATAAAAATTCTTAAACAGGAATAAAGGACAAATACAATTCGCCGTGGTGGAAAGCGCTATAGAACTATGAGGAAAATAAACTATGCCGCATACAGCGAAAGAAATACGATGCCTTCCCACCGGTCTAATAGCCGTTTTCTCCCGGTAAACATAAAGGCAAATAATAGTAACTCTGCGAGAATCACCATGCCTATGTCTATATTGTTTGTTTCCTTGAACGGCAGCGGTTTTATGATAGCGCTCGCTGCAAGCACGAAGAGGACGTTAAAGATGTTCGAGCCAACCACGTTACCTACCGCAATCTCGACATTTCTCCTATATGCTGCCAGCGCTGAGGTGGCCAGCTCCGGAAGTGAAGTACCAACTGCCACAATCGTTAATCCTATTACCAGGTCTGATACTCTAAACCTGCGAGCCATTGATGAGGACCCATTCACGAGGAAGTCCGCCCCTTTAATCAGCAGAATAAATCCAGCTATGAGCAACAAATATGGTAGCATGCCTACCATTGGAGTACCTCTACCCAGGAAGGTGAAAAAATGTGCTCCCACACTAATGCTCCGCCACCGTGATTGCTCCAGTGCAGGGCTACGTTGTAGTTGGAATTTAATTGTACTTACGATATGTTGATCACATTATTTTGAGTTCCAAAACAGTTCGGACAGGTTTGATCATTTTTAGGATCGTTCCGCCATCGCCCGTCCACCAGGAATTTGTACTCGTATCTCGCGGGAGGGAGCATCAAGGTCTTTTTCCACACCCCGTTCGCATCCTTCTTCATAGGATGAGCAATGGCGTCCCAATTGCTGAAATCCCCACCCAACGAGACCTCATTTGCGGTGGGCGCTTCCAGCGAGAATGTCACTCTTCGCTTATTACTCTTCTTTTTTGGACTTGTTTTTGCCATTCGAATGCCTCCTTTCAGAAACTTTAAAAAACTTGATTCTTTATGTCTGTATATTTTCTTTTAATGGCCTGTAACATCTCAAATTCCGTATGTTTACAATAACAAGCCTCTACCTGTAAAACACATTACACTTTATCTAAGATTTGCTGGCCAGGTTACTGGATGTTTCCATCTCAGAGATTTTTTGCAGGGCTCTACGCAGATCGTCGGTCACAAAATCAGGGCTGCTATTGAGGAAACGTGTAAAAGCCCATATTCCTAAGGGTATTGAGGTTCTTGAATTCGTAGTTTAGTCCATCCGGACGTTCCTTTTCCGAGAGATACCATCGGCTTCCGAAGAATTTGCAGACAAAAAGGTCCTCTGATTCCTGTTCCTTGTATACGTAGACTTCTTGACCGACGCCCAGAGGACGAACCTCAAAATCCGGATGTTTCACCTCGAAGCCGGCACGTGGCATGGTTACAAGCGCCAGGTGTGAATATAGAGGGTCTCGTTTATCAAGCGACCAGGACTGTTTCTCTTCGGGCAATTGCACCGCAATCCTTCATTCATAACATATGTCTTAAGTCTATGGGGGAAAGCCATCTTGAAGATCAAAGTTCCTTTCTCTTGTTCCGATTCCCGGTCACCTTTGCAACAATGAATCCAATCACAATGCCGATCGCCATGGTAAGTGGAATCAGTATGATCTGAGACATACCCACTTTCCAGAAAAAAAGCCGTAACGTTACCACCTGGGTATTCTGGATAAGTATGATAAGAAATAGGGCAATCAAGACTAACACTATGATAAATTTTGGTCTCATCATCAATCCTCTCTCTCAGTCCTCTCCTCTTCCTCTTCTTCCTTTCTCTCCTCCTCTACCTTCTCTATTTTCTCTCTGAACTCCCTATTTTCCCGCTGAACTTGTCTTACTTTTCTCCTCAAAGAAATTCTACTCGAAACACCTACAATCATACCGACGATGATCCCGATGATGATGGAGATGTACACAATGCCGTAGAGGGGGATCGTGCCGGCGGTAATGTTGAAATAGTAGTTGAGAAGGGTAGGCTGGTTATTTTTCACCCCGAAGGTGATTAGAAACAAAAGAACAATGATCAAGATGATGCTCTTTACGTACGCCATCTTCAGCCTCCTTTACCGTTTTTGGTGGGACCCTTCGCTGAATGCGCGGAAGAGAGCCCCCAGGGAGAGGGGAGCGCGACCCCTCCTCCCTGCAAGGTGTACGATGGGCCCTGCGACGATTATTTCCTCGCTCGGGGCTTATTTCTTGGCCGGGGTCTTCTTCTCCTCGAGCCAGCGCTTGAGGTACTCTGCGGCCACATCCCTTCCGCCCAGCCCAAAGGCAATGGCCAGGGCTAAGGCAGTGGCACCGAAGGCGATTCCAAAGGCAGCCTCCACAATCTCCTCACCGATCCCCAGCTGGATGAGGGCAATGGCGCCGGAAAAGAACACGATCGCGTAGAGGGAGAGCTTTCCCAATCCATCGGCGTTCTTCAAACCAGCGTTGGAGGCCGCGGTGCGAACCACGGCAGAGAGAAGGTTCCCCAGCAGGAACCCTAGGATCAAGACAACGATCGCCGCTACCACATTGGGGATGTAGAGGAAGATGCTGTTAAGCATATCCGAGACAATCGGCAACCCCAGCGCATCCAGTGAGGCGATGATCACCAGGATCATGATGAACCAGTAGACCAGAGACCCGATGATCTCAGCGGGGGTCTTCACAATGGCTCCCTTCTTTAGGAACTCCTGCACCCCTGCCTTCTCGGTGGCCTTGTCAAGGCGGACCAGCTTGAGAAGCCTCTCTACCCCAAACTTCACCAATCGGGCGATGATCCAGCCTACCACGAAGATAATGATCGCACCGATCAATGCAGGAAGGAATGCCGTAATCTTGACAGCAAAGGCATTCCATGCGTCTGTGACAACTGTTGTTATTTCCATAACACTACCTCCTTAGTTTTAAGGTTAGTCAAAGGTTACCTTATTGCTGTCCTTGTTATCAAGCCTGGGGAGGGCCGATGCTTATTTATTTCCCTTACTTAACCTTAACCTCTATCTTTTTCTTCTTTGCTTCCTCCACCTTGGGCAGGGTGACCTTTAAGACTCCCTTCTCAAAGGCCGCTTCGACCTTGTCGGCCTTGACGCTGGCCGGGAGCTGGAAGGAGCGCTGGAACGAGCCGTAGTACCGCTCAGCACGATAGTGGTGTTCATCCTTCTCTTCTTCCTCCTTTTTCTTCTCACCCTTAATGGTCAGCACATTACCTGATATGGTCACGCTCACGTCCTTATCATCCATACCGGGAAGCTCGGCCTTGATGACGAAGTTATCCTTGCTCTCCGAGACATCCACTGTGGGCCACCACTCTCCAGTGATCCTCCTCACAAATGGTGTCTCACCAACGAACCGATCCCAGAGATTGTCCATTTCTCTCCGCAATGAACTGAGCTCTCCACCAAATGGCCTCCAAGGAATTATCTCCATACCTATCACCTCCTTTTTGCGTTACCTGCCCTCCCCAGGTTGTGACTGAAAATGAATCTTTCACTACCATGGGCCGTAATAACCCTCCATCCTAATCAGCAATTTCAATGCCAAACATCTTTTGCGTTAAGCGAATTTAAAGGCACCGGATATCAAAACCCCATTGAAAACGCCGCATAATGGCTCATCTTTCTCGGCATTAAACAATCGTTGTATACTGGTTATTGGCAGCTCACTAACCGTTATCGTAAATGAACTGTCTAAATTTAAACCTAATAGAAAAACGGTAACGTAATATAATATATCAAATTCAAATAGTTATCTAATTGTATAATTTTAGACGTATATGTATTGTTTTAGACATAGAACTATGCATTCGCTTAGGGCACTGTGACCTTCAGCACCCCCTTGTCAAAGGCCGCCTCATCTTTATTCTTCCTCTGATGTGGCCTTATTTTTTTCCCTTGAATACCCTTAAACCCTTTAGTTATAATACCATCATTGTAAGGGGATTCGGAATGTCATCAGAGATCACGCTTGTACTGCTGGTTCTTGCAGTAACAATCGTTCTGTTTGTAACAGGGCTATTTCCCGTTGATGTCATTGCCATCATAGGTATGCTCACCTTCGGATAATCGACCTTCACCTTCAGGGATACGCCTATATACGGTTCTGTTAGACTATTCAAATAAGAGTTATTTGAGGTCTCCAGGTTACCACTCTATGGATCCGAGCTATTTTTGTGGTTAGAATTTGTTGCATGGAAAGGGTCTCAAATATTATACCCACGGATGGCCTGAATATTATCGGGGAGTATGGTGTGCCCCAAGCTTTTGCATTGTAACCACGGTTTGGATTCTGTGAGCATCAGAATTCCGGAATCGGTCCGGAGGAGCTGGCGGTATACCACTTTCACCGGGCATGATAAGTTGCTGATATTACTAGGAGGTAGCAATGAAAAAACTAACTTTCTTCCTTCTTCTGTACTTAGTATCAATGACTGGGCTTGCCAGTAGCGAGACCAAACCCAATCTCGCTATTCCCCCTGGGGCATTGGTAATCGCCTCTGAGTGGTTACTCGATGGGGACACCCCTAGGGGATTTACAAAGGAGGTCAAAACGGGGTTGCCTCAAGTCGCACTGGAGAATGGATTCCTCAGGCTTTCAAGCAACAAAACCTCCTTCGGCTTTAAGAGGGAGACAAAGGCAAGGGTCAAGGAGTACCCTTATCTCAATTGGTCTTGGCAGGCACGGAGGTTGCCCAGAGGTGGTGATTTTCGTAAAGGCGAAACGGATGATCAGGCCGGTCAGCTCTACGTGCTTTTTCCTCGATTTCCTGCCAAGGTGAATACCCTGATGCTGGGTTACCTCTGGGAAAACGAAGCACCGAAAGGCACAAGCGGAACAAGCACAGCCTGGTCAAAGCTCAAGTGCATTGTGCTGAGGGATAAGACCGACCCCCTGGGGGTATGGTATAACGAGTCAAGAAATGTATACGAGGATTACAAAAAACTCTTCAATGAGGAGCCACCTGAGTTAGGCGGGATAGCGCTATATATAAACTCGCAGCATACCGGTTCAGAGGCGGAAATCCTCTACGGGCCGCTTTTTTTCACTAAAAACCCGTAAAGACCCCTTACTGGTGCAAGACTCCCTGAAACCGCGGGCCGATCTTTCGTATGTAAAGCCCCTATCTGAATAGTACGCCGGGCACAGATCATAATAAATCTGGATTAACCATAATTAAAGAGAGGATATCTGCTGAAAAGCATGCCATGAAAAGAATAGCTAAAAGGTGCTTTATCGGCGCAGTTATTTGTCTCTGTATCGTGCTCGTCTTTCTTGCCGGGGTCTGCGTATATCTCAACACTGATCATGCCCGGGATCTTATTCAGGGCAAGGTAAATGGAGTCATTCCAGGGAAAATCGCATTCAGCGATTTTCGTTTTTCCCCCTTTAAAGGCGAGCTCACCTTAAAAAACATTACACTTAAAGATCGGCGCAACGGTGAGATCGCAGGTCTCAACGCCCTCCGTGTCGAGGTATCGTGGGCTGCGCTTTTAAAGGGAACACTCACCCTCAAGAATGTAATTTTGGAGGAACCCTGGGCCAACTTACTTACGGACAAAAGTGGTAAACTTAATTTTCTTGATACCGTGGCCCCTTACAGAGAAGAGGCAGGGTTAAAGCAAGGACCCGAGGTAAGCAGGGCATCAGGTTTCCCCATTAAGATTCGAGTTAAGGCATTAGAGCTTGCCCATGGCTCTATTCGCTATGAGATGGTATCTTCGGGTTTAGTTATCTCAGTGGAGGGCCTTGATCTCAGGGCGGAGGGAGACCTTTTAAGGCAATCTGCACGTATCGTGCTTCAGATCGCCGAAGGCAGGATAGACAGCCCCAAGGTTAATACGAGCCTTGCACGATGCACGGTGAGCGCAGCGCTTCAAGAGGACCGCATTGATGAGCTTCTTATCGAAGCCAACACCCCTGCATCGAGGCTTACGGCGTCCGGAAGCGTACGCGATATTTTCAAAAAACCCATGTTCGATCTATCTCTGGACGTTTTAGCTGCCCTCGGCGAGGTCCAAAAAAGCCTTTCACTGAACAAGCTGCTAACAGGAGATATTAGAGCAAGGATAACTGCCAGAGGGGAACTGGATAATCCTGAAGTTACCATAAGCCTCACCTATGGGGGCGGAATGCTTTCGGGGAATTACGTTGATAGGGCATCTCTTGACCTCATCTTAAAAGAGCGGTTAGTGACTCTCAATAATCTCAACGCGGGTATTGGTTCCGGGAATATGAGCATGCAGGGAAAAGTCGACCTGTCCAAGGCCTTTAAACAGGGATTTATTGCTCCGCAAAGAGATTTTACGGCCATATCATACCATGTGCTTCTCAAGGGGGCTGGAATAAGGCTTGAGAAATTGCGGAGTGCGGTGGAACACGGATCCAGCGGTATTGTGGCCTTTAACATGGCATTATCCGGAACGGGATTATCGCCGAAGGAAATGTCCACAGATGGAGAGATGGAGGCAGATTTCAAAGAATTTGCTACCGGCACGCTTGAAAAACCGGTTGATCTCAACGTTACAACCAGTGCCGGTCTTAAGGATGGGGTTGTAACTGTTAAGCAATTAAAGGCCAGGTCAGGATCACTATCAATGCAGTCGAGCGGTCGGTTTGATCTCTCTTCCGGTAACATCACAGCAAGCCTGGCAATAGAGGCCCCGGATCTTACAGAAACACTTTCTTCCCTTGGGATAGGCGGTATAGGTGGTGCCTGCGATATCAGAGCCACCCTTTCAGGATCGCCCAAAAGACCGGCATTTGATTTTGTCTTGCAGGGAAGACAGCTCAGGTATAGGCACGTAACACTCGGGAATATTGGGGCCAATGCCAACCTGGAACAATCGGGAAGATTACGAGTCGCAATGCTTTCCCTTGAGAATCAAGGCTCTCTCATAAATGCCACTGGCTCGGTTAAGGTCTTTAAACAGGATTTTTTTAAGGTTGACCGAACAATTCCGTTGAATCTCTCTGTTACCTTTAAGAATGTTGAGATGAGAGATTTTTTTACAAAGGAGCCAATAAAGGGCACGATCGAGGGGCAGGTGAATCTCGATGGGGCTCTCCAATCCTTAATAGCAAAGGGCGCTTTAGCAGGGAAAGAACTGAAGGCCAAAGCAATCCGCATCGGTGATTGTGAAACCACATTCCGATTTTCTGATGGAAAGCTCTTTGTTGAAAAGATGGAGATTCGTAATCATAAGTCCATGCTCCGTTTTTCCGGGACGGCTCAGGTTTTTGACCAGAAAACAAAGCGAGTGCTCAAAGATCCCACATTTACCCTGGGTGTAAGGGGTGACAGTATATCTGTAGAAGATTTTGTTGATGGGATGAAAGGAAAGGTCTCTCTTGCCGCAACCATGGAAGGAAACTTCAGAAGACCGCGAGGGACCATTGATCTCCACGGTACAAACGTGGATCTCGGGGTTCAGCGCTTCCACGAAATAAAACTGGTTTGTGCTCTTGCTGGAAAAAAAGCGTGGTTCAAGCCCTTGCAACTCGTGGTGGCGCCGGGGGAATTGATTGAGGGAGCTGGGTGGGTTACCCTCGACAAGGCGTATCAGATTGACCTTGTATCAAAAGGGATTTCCCTGGGCAATATAGAGAAGATCAGGGAGCGGGAAATCGGCGAAGGAAGAATCCTCTTCAATCATATCTCAGGAAAGCTGAACTTCGATCTCAAGGGATCCTACCACGTGCAAAAAGGGGACTTTTCGGCATTCATACAATGTAGCCGGGCAGATCTTGAGCCTTACTTTAGGCTCATGGGCCAGAAACACCTGAGCGCTACGGTAAGCGGCAGGATTGAAGCAAGGGGCAACGCACGCGCATTCCGTCAAACCTCTGTTGTTGCTGATCTCTTACAGATGGAGCTCTTTTACAAGCAAAGGGAGCTTTTTGCCGGCCGGAATTTCAAGGCCGTAATGGAGGATGGGGAAATAACGATCCTCTCGCTCAGGGGCTCTCTTTTAAAAGAGGGGAAGATCGATATTGAGGGAAAGGCAAAAGTCCATGGCACCCTATCCCTTCAGGCTGAGGGCACCATCCCCTTGCAGGTGGCCCGTCTATTCGTTGATGAGTTGCCAGATCTCACGGGAAACGTGAGCCTTTCTGCCGCGGTAACTGGTGCCTGGTCTCACCCCGATATTCGGGGGCAGATGGAGCTTAAGGATGTGGGCTTTACCGTCCCGAATATTGGCCAGAAGGTACACAATCTGAGCGGAACGATACGGATCACCCCACGGATGGTAACGATCGATACGCTCGAGGGGAGGATGGATACCGGTCGGTTCAGCGCGGGTGGCACGATGGAGCTGAAGGGGATTCGGCCTGCCGTGGTAAAGCTGGCGATAGATGCACATGCTCTGCCCCTCCAAGTACCTGACATGATGGATGTGCTCTTGAACGCCACGCTACAGATTCGAGGAACTCCCGATAAATCATTGGTTCAAGGAGAGGTCGTTATCCTTGAGGGGACCTACTACAAGGGCGTGAACCTCAGTCTGCTCCAGGTTGTGGGTAAGAGGAAGAGGGAGGAAGCTCCACGGCCCAAGGAGATAACCCTGCCTTTTATGAAAAATATGAGCGTGGATATCTCGCTCAGGCGCAGGAATCCCTTTGTTGTTGATAATAACCTCGCTCACCTGGATATCAATCCCGATCTTCGCCGGAGGAGGACGTTTGACGTTAAAAAGGGGGAGATCGACTTCTCGAACCCCTATAAGATCGAGCCTATCTTTGACATCGAAGGCGAGGTCCAGGTTCGGAAGTGGACGATACGGCTGGCGATCTCCGGCCCGCCTGACAAGCTCTCCTTTACCTTAACCTCCGACCCTCCGGAGGAGGATGGAGACATACTTTCTCTTCTTATGTTCGGAAAAACCACACACGAGCTGATTGAGGCGGACGGAGGAACAACGAAATCCGAAACGCGTATGCTTGCAGGAATCCTCGCAACAACACTCCAAGATGATATCAAAAAGGCCACAGGGCTTGATATACTCGAGGTCGAGACTCAGGCACAGGAGGAAGAGCAGGTGTCCGATCAGGTGAAGGTTACCATAGGCAAGGAGCTTTCCAGGCGAATGACCCTAAAATACGCGGTGGAATCCAAAGACGGCGAGTTGAGCCAGCGCGCGATTGCGGAGTATAAACTGCTTGAGGGCATTTTGCTGAGCGGCTTTCAGGATGATAAGGGAACCTCCGGCGGGGAGATATTCTTCAGGCTCGAGTTTCGATAATGATAAGGGAACCTCCGGCGGGGAGATATTCTTCAGGCTCGAGTTTCGATAAGAATGTTGGAAAAATTACATGCGATTGGGACGACAATTCTCCATTATCCTGCCGCTCATGTGTCTCCTGCCAGCCCTCATAGGATTCACCTCTTACGGTCATGCCAACGATAAAGAGGCCGATCTTCATTCCTTGGCGCACCTTAATCAGCATATTACCCGTATCATCGTGAAGGTTCGTGATCTTCCCGATTATGAAGTTGAGCTGGCTGACCTGGCGAGGAACCTGATTGTTCTTCGAGAAGGGGATCGATTTTCCCCTGATCTGCTTCAAGAGTCAATCGAGGCATTGAAGATATCAAAGAGATTCCGAGAAATCCATGTTGATTCCGAGCGCGAGAAGGAGGGCATTGCGCTCCTGTTTCACCTGAAGGCGTTTCGGCTAATCAAGGATATCACGATATACGGTGAGTTTCCCCTTTTCGAGCGAGAAATTCTCAAGGCGATGACGACTTATGTCGGGGAGGTCTATATCCATGAAGAGCTCCACAAACAGGCCGCATTGATCGCGGAAGTCATTAAAGGCGAGGGATTCCCGAATCCGAAGGTAGAGGTAACGGCAACGGAAGATCCCGAAGATGGCAATTTCATTGTTCATGTAGACATAGACAAGGGCCCATACCGCGCTCTCGCACGGCTCGATATCGTGGGTAATCGAGCGTTTTCGGATATGACGCTCAAATCCAGGATGAAGACTTGGCGTGCCTTATTGCTCCCGGGAAGCTCAGGGCGATTTATCGGACGAGACCTCGATAGGGACATCAAGAAATTAACCAGCTTCTACAGAAAAAGAGGGTACCCGGATGTTATCATCGATCACAAGATCATGGGAGAACCTGCTGTGATAGAGGTTTCTGTTTTCATCACAATTGATGAGGGATCCAGGTATGAGGTTGAGTTTAGAGGCAACGAGGCATTTGGAGAAGATGCCTTAAGGAAGGATTTGGTCCTCTTCAGAGAGGGGAATAAGAATGATCTCGGGTTGAGAAAGAGCGTGAAGGCGATTAAAGACAGATATAGAATGGCCGGGTTTCTTGAGGCCAAGGTGAAGATTGAAGAAGAGAAGAGAGCTACCGGGGAAGACGAGACAATACGCATGATCCGGTTTGTTATTAATGAGGGGCCTCAGACTATCGTGAACTCAATACAGTTCAGTGGTAACAAGGCCTTTGATGACACAGAGCTCAAGAAGCAGATGCTCACCCGCGTACCGGGAGTTCGAGAGAAGGGGATTTTCGTGCCTGAGATCCTCGAGGATGATATAAGTGCTATCAAATCGCTCTATCGCAAGCACGGGTATATGGATACGGAGATCGTAAAAGAGGTGAAGTGGAGCGCGGATAAAAGGAATGTGGAAATTACCCTCGAGATTGAGGAGAAAGTCCGCACCCTTGTCGCTTCGGTGGAGGTCATTGGAATTACCGCCATCTCAGGGCAAGAGGCGTATAACGCAATCCAGATGAGTGAGGAGGAGCCCTTTCGAAGCTACATGATGCAAAGCGATGAGAATGCCTTGTCCGCGGTGGTCTCCAAGAAAGGGTACCCCCATGTCAAGGTAAAAGGAGAGGTCTCGATAAGCGAGGATAGATCAAAAGCCAGGGTAACGTATTACGTGGATGAGGGGCCACGAGCGAAGATGGGTCATGTTCACTATATGGGTAATTTTAAGACCAAGAAGAGGATCCTCCAGAGGGAGTTTCAGATGGCGCCGGGGGAACCATTCTCCTTGGAGAAGATGCTCCAGTCACAGAGAAGCATTAGAAACATGGGAATCTTTAACTCCGTTCGGTTCAGGGCAATCGGCCTCAGGGAAAAGAGAGAGGAAGTCCAACTCTTGGTAGATGTGGAGGAAAAGAAGCCCTATTTCATCCAGGCAGGCGGGGGGTATGAGACAAACAGGGGGTTCTACCTCCATGCCAGGGGGGGAGACCGCAACCTGTTCGGCACAAACAAAGACGCATGGATGGCCGGAGAGGTAAGCCAGATTGGGTATCGCAGCGAATTGGGGATCACGGAGCCCAGGCTATTTGGCACCCGAATCGCAACCACATTTGGCCTGTATTCGGAGCGCAGAGAGGAGTTTAATCAGGATTTCGGGACCAGATCGCTTGGCTCATCCCTCGGATTCTCCCGCAAGTGGTTTCGGCACATTACCACAGGGCTGAACTTCCGATTTGAACGGAGAGAGCAATTTATAACAGATCCGACAGGAGATACGGCTTATTTTGAAGATGAGGATATGTTCAAACCAAGAAGCATTCTCGTAACCACTCCCTCGATACGCTATGATACCAGGGATTCATTTATTCGCCCCAGGAAAGGGATACTTTCCTCCCTCTCTGTAGACGTCTCCAAGGGGATCCGCAACTCCCTTGATGATTTATTTAAATATCGCTATGACCTGCGGCTCTATACTACCCCTATTGATCGACTGACCTTTGCATGGCTCGGACGCGCGGGCTACATCGATCCCTTCGGTCCGGCCGAAAGGATTCCCGATGACCAGCTTTTCTACCTTGGTGGAACCTCAGATGTGAGGGGCTTCAGGGAGAACATGCTCCGCATTGATCCAATTGGAAGCCCCGTAGGGGGGCGTTCGATGGTGGCAGGGAGTGTGGAGGCGAGGATCGATCTGGGTCATAATGTCGAGTTTACCCTGTTCTATGATGTGGGATACGTGGGCAGCACCTACGCGGAGAGTGTTTCGGACGATACTCGCTCCTCAGTGGGGGTGGGTTTGCGGTATATCACGCCGGTCGGACCCATTGGCTTTCTCTACGGAATCAAGCTTGAGCCTGAGGAGGGCGAAAGCCCCGGAAGGCTCCATTTCTCAATCGGTTATACATTTTAGGATCTCTCAGAGAATCGAGTGCCAGTAAAGGCATTCTTATAGTAACAATTTCAAACAAAACAGCATCATGCCCTTTATTGTGGATATGGGAGCCTTTCCTATGATACATGTCTATTGGCCCTGTAAGATGACCACAGGTTAGAATTTATCGTTAAGATTGGAGGTTTTCTCATGAGACGTATACTATTTATTACTATTTTTGCCTCTCTAGTTGCAATGTGCCCAACCTGGATGTGGGCAGCTGATCAGAAACCTGGGACGTTAGAGAATCTGGTTGAGGAGGAAATATGGATTATCTTCGCACACGATCCAGCCCGCTATCTCCACGATGCCTGGGAAAATTTTATCGGTGGTAACCTTCAGGATGCGGCATATAATATCCGAAGAGCTAAGGCATGGCTGAAGCTTGAAGCCTATCGCGCCGAAGGTGAGGCAAAAGACGATTTGGGGGCATCGATCAAGGAATTGGAAAGGCTGATAAAGGCACTTGAAGAGGGATCCCCGCCCACGAACAAGGCGCTGAAAGAAGCCTTTGCCAAAGCCGAGTATGCCCTGGCGTACCACCATCAACAGAGGGCCTTGAGCTATGAGGCAGAGAGGGACCATGAAAAAATGACCTATGCCCTTGACGCCGCTGCCAGCCATTTGATGTACGGTTCGGTCTGGGCCGGAAGGGAATTGGATCAGGATGATGCCGTTGCCGCTAAAGAAGCTCGCACCATTGCCAGGAAGGTAAAACGCGGTGAGAGATGGTCACCCGAGAGGCTTCGTGAGGCAATAAAGGGCATCGGTCGCGGAATCAAGAAGCTTGGTAACAGGCTTATGTCGACAAGAGAGGGATCAAAGAATTAGATGCGGCAATGCCGTGCCGGTTTTTCTCATGAAAAGTGAGCGACTGGCCTCTCCGGGATACATCTTCATGGGCTGGGTTAATGAGAAATCAAATGACTACAGAATGAGAGCTGTGACATAAGCGAATAATAATCACAACACAGGAGAGAATGGGAAGTGTCGTTACAGGCGTCTTTTGCTAGGACTTATTAAGACCATATTTGTCATGTGGAGGTAAAACACAATGTCAGATAAGGCTGATTTCTATATGAAAACAGTCAAAGAAGTCTTTGAAGCCCTTGGGATCGGAGAAAAGGGTCTTTCCAGCGAAGAGGCAGAAAAGAGACTTGCTCAATACGGTGAAAATACATTAACCACTATAGCCAAGACACCACAGTGGTTACAATTTCTCCTTCAATTTAAAGATGTCCTCGTCATTATTCTCATCGTTGCAGGGATAATCTCTCTTGCCATCGGGAATTTGAGAGACGGCTCCATCATGTTCATTATCGTCCTCATCAATGCCAGTATCGGTTATTTGCAGGAACATAAAGCCGAACGCATTATGGATTCCCTTAAAAAATTAGTCCAATCTCCTGCGAAGGTTTTTCGAAACGGTGAATTAATTGAACTGCCCCAGGAAAAACTCGTGCCCGGGGACATTATATACCTCGAGGAAGGAGATAAAGTTCCTGCTGATATTCGGGTCATTGAATCGTTCAATTTAAGAACAAATGACTTCTCCTTAACCGGGGAATCAATGCCCCAAGAAAAACACAGCAACACCATAAAAAAGTCATCCAGCCTTGCAGATCGGGATAATATGGCTTATTTGGGAACAACCGTGGCTTCCGGTAATGCTAAAGGGGCTATTGTCGCAACAGGAATGAATACCGAAGTAGGAAAAATTGCAAGCTTAGCACAGGAAGAGGAAAAATCGCAAACACCGTTACAGGTGGAACTGGGGACACTCGGAAACAAGATTACCATCTTTGCCATAATAATCGGAATTATTTTATTCGGGGTTACGATATGGCAGGGACTTGGATTGAACCTTGCACTTATCTATGCTCTGGGCATTGCAGTTGCCGTTGTTCCTCAAGCACTACCAATGCAAATCACAGTAGCACTATCTAACGGTGTTGCACGGTTAGCTAGAAGGAATGCGGTAGTAAAAAAGTTATCCTCTGTAGAGACCCTGGGATCAACAAACGTGATTTCTACAGACAAGACAGGAACGCTTACTAAAAATGAAATGACCGCGAAGTACCTATGGTTTGATGGTCAACAATATGAGATTACCGGTGTCGGGTATGAGCCGAAAGGGAGTATATTGGATTCCAAGGGCAAGGAGCTCACAGAGGGGGAGATTGATAAAATAGAAATCATGCTCGATACCGCCACTATGGCATCCAATGCCGAAATTCATGAGCCAGATGAGAATCATCCCGGTTGGTATCCAATTGGTGATCCAACTGAAGCTGCGCTCATTACAGCATCAACAAAACTTGAAAGCCCGGAGCTTCAGGAATTCAGCTTTGATTCTGAGCGAAAAAGAATGAGTTCTGTCAGGCAGTTTGATAATCGCGTCGTTCTTTGTATGAAGGGAGCACTGGATGGTATGCTCTCTATCAGTAAAAAAATCTATAGAAACGGGAAGGCGGCAGCAATTACAGAACAAGATATAGATATAATAAAAAAATCGAGTGTAGAATATTCTCAAAAGGCAATGCGGGTCTTGGCCTTTGGATACAGGGAGCTACAAGACAGCAAACAAGACTATGTAATGGAAGATGTTGAAAAAAATATAATTTTTCTTGGATTGATGGCGATGAGTGATCCTCCCAAAGAAGGCGCTAAAGAGGCAATAGAGAAGGCGCATGAAGCTCATATCAAGACCTATATTATGACGGGTGATCATGCCCTTACCGCGCAGGCAGTAGGAAAGCAAATTCACTTGTCCAGGACGGATAAGGAAGTGATGGTTATTACCGGAGAAGAATTCTCTGAAATGCCTGATGAAAAACTCATAGAGATTATGAAAGAAAACGAGTCCCTTATTTTTTCCAGGGTATCTCCAGAGGACAAATTGCGCATTGTAAAAGTCCTAAAAGGTAAAGGGGACATAGTTGCAGTTACAGGCGATGGGGTTAACGATGCTCCCGCTCTGAAAAGTGCCCATATCGGGGTGGCAATGGGACGCATTGGTACCGATGTTGCAAAAGAGGCTTCTGAACTTATACTCTTAGATGATAGTCTTTCAACACTCGTATATGCAATACGAGAAGGAAGGACAATTTATAATAACCTAAAGAAAACAATCATAGCTTCTTTAACCAGTAACGGTGCGGAATTAAGTATTGTTCTTTTAGGACTTATAGGTGTAGCTCTCTTTGGCTGGCCTATTCCTATCTTAGCTATTCAAATTTTAGCTATTGATCTACTGGCAGAGATTTTGCCACTCACGGCTTTGACTTTTGACCCAGGTTCAAAATATTTAATGACTTCACCCCCACGAAGCCAGGAAGAGCATATATTAAACAAATATACAATGGCCGAAATTCTATTCCTAGGATTTCTAATGGGAGCTATTGGCTTTGTCAATTACGCTCTATTTATTCAGCGAACTGGCGTAGAGCTCACTCTGGCTCATGGTATGTATCCGAGAGCTACAGCTCTCAGTTACGCAACTATAGTGTCCTGCCAATTTGTAAATATCTTGTCGAGGAGATATAATTATGAGTCTCTTTTTACTCGTAATTTTTGGAGCAATAAAAAAATCTTGTGGTCTATTGTTATTTCACTTGGGTTAACAATGGCTGCTATTTATACGCCGTTGATAAATAGCTTTGTAGGCTTTGCCCCTTTAACCCTCAAGGACTGGTTAACAATTTTAGCCTCGGCAGGTGTATTCCTTTTTGCGTATGAAATAATCAAGATGTTTAAACGATCCAGAAGAAAACCTTCCCCTGCTTATTCATAAGTGCTTTAATCCGCCAGGCGGACAAGCCCGCCATGCGGACAAGCCAGCCTCATAAATATGTTAAGAAACAAAATCGTGAAACGAGCGTTGCAGCAAGGATTTTCAAGCCGCAGTAGATGTCTACTGCACAATCTGGGTTTAACTCTGCCGTAAGCCTCTCTATGCGTGCAGTTGCTTTAGTCCAGGCCTGAAGTAGGTTCATCGTGCCCTTCTTGTTACCATATACTCTATGGTGACTTTATCTCTTGAGCTGGGTGAAATTTTCAGAGACGCAGGATCAAGCACCAGCTTAACGGTCATCGTCCCCGATTTTTGAATAGTACTCAGCGAGACCTGTTCCGTGTAGACCGTTGAGATATTTTCCAGCATTTTTTGGCCGCCAATAAGTTCGATCTTTTCAGGGTCTAGCCGGGCCTCGCTAAGGATTAAACCCTCGGGTAGCTTTCCAGCCCAGTCGATTTGAACGGGCACCTCTTTTCTTTTTACGTGGTCGAGGATTACCGTAACGGACGATGGTTCAACCTTTTTTAGGAAAACTCCAGGCGGTAGGCTGATGTTTTTTTGTGCAATGGAAAAGGTGTTAGGCCCGACAACGGACCTGCTCAGGTCGAGCCGTACCTTGACCTGCTCAGGTCGAATAGATTTAATAAGGGCATCCGACCCGCTCAAATGGAGGCGGACGGCATTTACCGACGTGTCCGAGATCTCTATTGCGGGATCGCGATTCATGTATTCAACGGGTGTTTCAAATGTAATTAACGTATCCAAACCCCGGGCAAAGATAAACCATACGCCGGTGATGAATACCACGGAGGCAAGAGCTGCTATGCCGAGCTCAAGCCTTTGCCTACTAAGATAGCCTCCCTGTTTTGAGGAAACACCCGCGTGTTTGCGCAGCATGCGGGCAAGGTCTTCTTTTCGCTTTATGACCTTCATGCGGGAGCCCAGAGCCACAGTCACATCCCCTCGTTCCTCGGATACCACGATGACCAGGGCATCGCTAGCTTCAGCCAACCCGGCTGCGGCCCTGTGACGAGTGCCGTAATAGGAGGGGAGATCTTTTCGGTGTGAGAGTGGGAGTACAGCCCCTACCTCTTCAACCTGATCCCCCTTAATAACGGCGGCGCCATCATGGACGGGATTATCATGCCAGAATATACTGAGGATCATTTCCTTGGATACCGATCCACCCCAGGGTATTCCACTGTGGAGTACCTCCTGTAAATCCTCTTTTCCCGGCAGAACAATCAGTGCCCCACTTCGTGATTGAGCTAGCTCATAGGCACTCTCGACTATGATATCGACAGGGGTCTCGGCTGTTTTGCGGGGGTAGCCCCAGAGAAGCGCTTTTACGTTTTTTGCCTGAAGAACGGAACGGATTTCATTTCTGAATACCACGATAATAATAAGAGCAGCAACTGCCATAATGCCCTGGATTGCCCAGCTGGTTACAATCAATCCCAGGGAAACGGCTATTCTGTGAAAGACCCATAGAAACGCAATTCCAATGAGCACGCGGAATACGTTGGTCCCCCTGAGAAGAATATAAAGACGAAAGACGATATAGCTAACGAGAAGGATATCAACGATATCCTGCCATTGAAGCGTGAGAAAAAGGGCTAAAAAATTATTCATGGCAAATCAATCTGTGATACTAAATCGCACTATACAAAGGAGAGCGCCTTTCCGGTCGGTTATCTCCACACGCCAAGGTCCTTTATCAGCCTCTCTCAATTGAATCCTGCTAAATGTTGACCAACGGGGTGGCCGAAGAAAAAGCTTTATTCTTGTAGTGAGCTTATCCCGGTAGAACCAGTCATGGTAAATATAGGTTTTTTCAGGTACAGGATCAAAAGAAGTAAAACAGCTCGTACTTCCGTTTGTAACGGAAAAGACAATCGCCTGATTATGGGGAGCATGGTCTTTTATTTCCTCGCACATCACCGCCTGAGCCAAGCTCAACTGTTGAGAGGCTGGAGCCGTTGCACGCTCCCCCTTTTCTTGTGAAAGTGCCCCCCACGGGAGAAAAACGTTAACGCAGAACAGCCCACAAAGAAATGCGAGTAATTTCGGTCTCATCGCCATACAGTTAGCCAAAGAAATATATTGTTCCTTTTTCCTCAACTCATCGGCCTTAATAGGACCCGGAAAAATCAGCAGGGTGCCTTGGGCTTTGACGTTACCCTGTCCATTACCAATACACCATTACCGAAGATGTTAACTTACCTAAAATAACTATTTTTTCAATCGAAAAATTCAGTTGGTTACCGAATATTCATGTCCCGCTCGATTATTGAGCATCCAGCTTTTCAAATGCCTGCGCGGGCAAGAACTACAGTGAGGCTGGAGGCGTAAGCCTCAATGGGAGGGTGTGTAAAAAGATTTGACAAACCGATAGGCGATACATAAGAATGAATTTTGAAAGGGCAATGGCATTGTGAACCATTGCTCATAGGAGGAAGGTGATCAAGTATCATGGCCGTAGAGACATATTCAGGTATGGGGGCCAAGCGCCATAACATTAGGGTTCGTGAGATGGAGATTGACGACCTGGCCAAGGTATTCCATCTTGGCGAGAAGCTTTTTAAGGCAAAAAAAGCGCCAAATCTCTACCGGACATGGGATGAGTATGAGGTGACCGAATTATTTAACAGTGATAGTGAATTTTGTCTGGTAGCAGAGCGTAATGAAGAGATTGTCGGGTTTGCCCTGGGTACGACCATTACGAAGAGTCACTCTGCGTGGAAATACGGTCATCTTGTATGGCTGGGAGTGGACCCCTCCTGCCAACGAATGGGTATCGCTGAAAGGATTTTTGAACGGTTCAGGGACATTATGCTTAAAGATAGCGTAAGAATGCTTTTGGTGGACACAGAGGCCGAAAATCTTCCGGCCCTCCACTTTTTCAGAAAGATGGGATTTGGAAATCCCGAGCAGCACATCTACCTCACCATGAACCTGGCCACGCACCAGCAGAACCATAAAAAGAGGCAGGGCGAGGGGCTGCTCGCACAGCAATTCTGGAAAAACAATGGGTAAGTCCGGCTCCAACATCCAGCCCCAGCGCCTCAGGAGGCTCTTGCGGAGACTGGTGAATATTTACAGTCCTTCCGGCAAGGAAGAGGAGATTCTCGAGTTTCTTTACGGATATCTAAGGCGCCGCGGCATTCCCGTTTTACGCCAGCCCGTGGATGACAATCGATACAACCTGGTTGTCATGCCCCCTGAGACAAATATTCGTTTGGCCCTTATTGGGCATCTGGATACGGTGTCCGCCTATGACCTGGAAACCTACGAATACAGCGAGAATGGAGACCTGATCAAAGGACTTGGCACCGCCGACATGAAGGGCGGCTGCGCCGCGGCAGTGGAAGCCTATTTGACGCTGTGGGAAGCCGGACATACCCGGCTGCCGGCAGCACTTTGCCTCGTTGTCGGGGAAGAGGAAGAGGGGGACGGAACAGAATGCCTGATTAAAGAACACCATTTTCCGTGGGCGGTCATTGGCGAGCCCACGGACCTCCAGCCATGTCTGAGCAATTATGGCTACCTGGAAATCCAGATCTATACGGCCGGCGAGCGAAAGCATGCGTCCTTGGCCAGCGCAGGACAGAGCCCCATTGAGGCCATGTTTCGATTGATGTTGCACATTTCCCACCATATGGAAGAGAGTCACCCTGAGCTCGTGTATAACATACGTGACCTTTTTAGTTCCCCATCAGGGTTTGCCGTTCCTGAGCGGTGTGAGGCACGGCTGGATATTCATTTACCGCCCGCCGCTCCCATCGGGGAGATCGTTGCTGAGCTTGAGGAGGTTGTTGTTCGGGAAGAGAGAGAAAATTCTTCTACCGCCATGGCGCTTCGAATTGCAACAATCGATGGTGGATATAAACTTCCCGAAAAAGGACCGGTTGTTGCGGCCCTCAAGGACGTATATGCACAGCATTCACTTCCTTGGGAGCCGACTGCCTTTAGAAGCCACTCAGACGCGAACCAGCTCTGGGCAGCGGGGGTGAAAACCATTCTGCTGGGGCCGGGCAGATTGGAGCAAGCTCATGCACCGGAGGAATCGGTATCCTTTCAACAGGTCTGCCTGGCAGCTGAGCTTTACCTGGATCTTTTGAACAGCCTGGGTTCATGATACTTCCTATGGGTATCTTTTACCGCTCGTATTGCCGATTTTTTGGAAAGAAATCGTAGATCAGGAGGTCTCCATGGGTGAGAACGACAGGAAACAAAAGCAATTGACATCAGAGAACCGATCAGAGCAAGGCGAGCCCGTGAAAGAACCGGATCTTTCTCAGCAGGCCGACGCCCTCCAAGAGCAGGATGGCCTCGTGCTCTCTCTGCTTGATGGCGCCAGTGCTCAAGCGCCAATCATCGCCCCTGAACTGGAACCCCAGAAGAGGGTTGCAGCAGATCCCGATCAGCCGTTAGAAGAGCGACTGGAGGCATTCGAGGATATCATCGATTCAGAGGTAGGCGACACGACGCTCTCACGATCCCGCAATATCGAGCGTGAAGTGGGCCTTCGGCAGCTCTATCTCAAATTCGAAGGAGGCAACCCAACCGGTGCTCAGAAGGATCGCATCGCCTTTGCCCAGGCTATGGACGCCATGCGGAGAGGATTCGACGCGATCACGGTAGCCACATGCGGCAATTACGGCGCTGCCATGGAGCGAGTTCAAGAGATCATGAGTTACGGCGCGGAAATTATACGCGTGCCCGGCGACTACGAAATAGCAGTGCTGACCTCTCAACAAAGGGCCCAATCCGATGAGATCTATGACGCCAATCCAGGCGGCGCCAATACGGCACTCCAACTCAAGGTTTATGGTGAGATTGCCTACGAGATTTACGACGAGCTTCGCGATGCCCCTGCCGTCGTGGCTGTGCCCGTATCCAATGGAACCACGCTGGCAGGGATATACAGGGGATTTTTGAGCCTGCATCGCCGCGGCAAAACCTCGCGTATCCCTCGAATGATGGCAGGATCTTCCTATGGCAAGAACCCTATTATCAGGGCATTTTTGAAGAATTCGCCCCAATGCGAAGATATTGAGCCGAGGCTCATTCGAGAAACCTCGGTGAATGAGCCCCTGATCAACTGGCACGCTATTGATGGGGATTATGCACTGGAAGCCGTCAGAAAGACAGGTGGCTGGGCCTCTTATGCGAGCGACAAAAGCATGCTCGCCTTTTCCCGCCTTCTGAGAGAAAAAGAGGGTTTAAACGTTCTTCCTGCATCCACAGCCGGGTTGATCGTTCTCGTGGAGCAGCATCGTAAGGAACCGCTCCCGGGAGATAGATACGTGGTGGTCCTTACGGGGAGAAGATAATGAACAATTTTCCTGAAGGCAATGCAATAGTCTATTGCCAAGGGGCCTTTGGCACCACAAACGGTAAAACAGCACATGGGTTGGTCCGTTATACGCGACGCTACAGGGTTCTTTCCGTGGTGGACTCTCAGCATGTGGGAAGTGATGCGGGTAACATCCTGGATGGCAGCCCTAAAGGGATTCCCATTCATGCAAGTATTCATGCATCTGTAGAGGCGGCCAATAGAAACGGCCACGCAGCTACGCACCTGGCCATCGGGCTGGCGCCGGATGGAGGACGGCTCAACGCCGGGGCACGAAATGACGTGATGCAAGCCATCACCCTCGGGCTGAACGTTGACTCCGGCCTCCATGACCTGCTTTCCGAGGATAGTGAGATTGCGGCCCTGGCCGCCAGGCACAAAGTGATAATCCGCGACGTGAGAAAGCCGCCATCCGGCAAAGATCTTCACTTTTTCAGCGGAAAGATAGAGCAGGTGACCTGCCTGAAGGTTGCCCTGTTAGGCACTGACTCTGCCGTGGGAAAACGAACCACGGCCTGGATAGTGGTGAATGCCCTGGAGGCCGAAGGATACAGGGCTGAGCTGATCGGGACAGGACAGACTGCATGGATGCAAGGGGTTCGCTACGGAGTCATCATGGATTCCCTGATTAACGATTTTGTCTCAGGGGAGATAGAGCACGCCGTATGGAGCGCCTGGAAAGAGCTGCACCCGGACGTCATTGTTATTGAGGGCCAGGGGAGCTTGATGAACCCTGCCTACCCGGGTGGGTTCGAGATTCTGGCCGCAGGCAGACCCGATGTGGTAGTGCTCCAGCATGCGCCGGCCAGAAAGGCCTACGACGGCTTCCCCCATTACCCCCTCCATTCCCTTGACAAACAGATTCGGGTTGTTGAACTCCTCTCTGACAAGCCGGTGGTCGCCATAACGATCAACCACGAAGATGTAGTTATGGAAAAAATACCGGGGCTCTGTGAGGAGATTGAGAAGACCACCGGCCTTCCTGCAATTGACGTGCTCGTGAGCGGTGCGAGCCGGGTAGTTGCCGCACTGAAGGCACATATCGGAGACCGGAGGGTAGGGTGAGCACAGTGAAAAATGAGGTGAGAGACAGGATGGTCGAATTCGAAGGAGATCCACTGGAAAAACTGAAGGTGATTCAGCGTCTGGATGTGGGTCCGGTGCGGTTGGAGCAACACCGGCTCAGGGCGCCCTACCGGCTGGCCCAAAATGGGCTCACGGCCTCAACGGATCTGATCTACCGGTTTGAGGAGGAGGTATTTTCACCCCATGATCCGGCATCTTTGAATCTGGCCGCCATGCTGTCGGTGCAGGTTGCCCTGAACTACGGGCTCTTCTGCGATGAGATCGTTTTTTATGGTATCTTTGACACGCATGATCAGCGATTTATTCGCGAAACGGCACGCAATACGGCCCGGGAGATATTCGTGAAGAAGTTTCTCGAACCCAATCCCTTTCTGCGTGCCGCCTTCACAGAACTGCCTCCGGTGAAGCGCGAGACCTATCTTCAGGCCCGGCTCGTGTTTGCGGATGCAGTTGCGGTTGCCCTCCATGAGGACCTGAAGGAGCGCAGCGGGCAGAGGGAATGGGATGTGGACCCATCAAAACACGCCCTTCTCTCAAGCGGAGGAAAGGACAGCCTCCTGAGCTTCGGCCTGATGACTGAAATCGGGTGCGAAACCCATCCTATCTTCACCAATGAGTCCGGACGGCACTGGTACACCGCCTTGAACGCATACCGCTCCTTTGCGAAGAGTATCCCTCGTACAGCGAGGGTCTGGACCAATGCGGACAGGTTGTTCAACTGGGTAGCGAGGCACCTGCCCTTTATCCGTCAGGATTTTTTAAGGATACGGTCTGATGAATACCCCGTCCGGCTGTGGACCGTAGCGGTTTTTCTCTTTGGCGCCCTTCCTATCCTGAAAAAGAGAGGAATCGGGCGTCTGCTTATAGGGGATGAGTTTGACACCACGGTACGGCTCTCGCACCAAGGGATTACCCACTACAACGGCCTTTACGACCAGAGCCGGTATTTTGACAATGCCCTCACGCGTTATTTTCATTGCAAGGGCTGGGGGATCAATCAGTTTTCTGTTTTGAGGCCCCTTGGTGAGCTTTTAATTGAGAAGATCCTGGTTGAACGCTATTCGGAACTGCAACGCCATCAGACCTCCTGCCATGCAACCCACAAGGAGGGCGTCAGGGTGCGGCCCTGCGGTCGGTGTGAAAAGTGCCGGCGCATTATGGGAATGCTCCTGGCTCTGGGTGCGGATCCAGCTCACTGCGGCTACACGCCGGAGCAGGTTGGCCGGTGTTTGAAGGATCTCGAGAAGAAGGGGGTCCACCAGGAAACCGAGGGTGCGGAGCATCTTGCCCATCTGTTACGGCAGAAGGGGCTTATTGAAACTTCGGCCCTGGGACCGGTCACGGCCCGAGAGAGGCCTGAGATCCTGAAGGTCCGGTTTGACAGGGAGAAATCCCCTATTGAGGGGATTCCTGTGGATTTGCGTGAACCCCTGTACCGCCTGTATCTCAAGCATGCTACAGGAGCGGTTAAACGGAGCGGCAGGAGATGGATTGACTTCGATCCCTTAACTGATTCAGCCCTCAAGAGGCCCTACCCCTTTGAGAAACCCCTGGATTTCTCCACCACTCCAAAGGGCGCCGCACAAAGGGGATTCCATGCGGGAACCCCTCATGATTAAACATCTCGTCGAGTTCGTGGAGGATCTAAAGAACATGAGCCTGGACGAGATTTACCAGAAGCGGTACTAGAGAAATGAGAATCACAAGAGTCGAGGCCTGGCCAGTCTCCATGCGCCTGAGCGAACCCTATGCCATAGCATACGAAAGGATTGAGGTTGCCACCAACGTCTTCCTCCGCGTTGAGACCAGTCGCGGAATCACCGGGT
>SMTZ1_10001037_pt1 | contig 27375 bp, 31 predicted proteins | sample DeeMarSWOR136_30_FD_25667 | JGI IMG/M metagenome (IMG submission 25667)
GAATATGAAAAATCATCTGAGTTGAATTCGCTAACCACAGAGCAAATAAGAGACTACCCCTTTGGGACACAAACACACGAGAATGACATTCACGAACATGAACAACAAATGCAATCCTAACGGACAACCACTTTATTTTCACAAACATCATGAAGTCTAGTTTAGTTCAAACAAGATTTTGGATCAGTAGAGATTTTCAGATGGCTCTAAGGACAATGCTTATTTAAATTATTCCTGAATAGCGTGCTGTGAGGAAAGCCAAATGGTGAAGCTAAAAGCAAAAATTATTGATTTGGAAGTTGGCAAACGAATGGTGTTGCTTCACGAAAAAGACGCTCAGGAACTTGGAACTTTAGCTCATGATTGGGTAAAAATTACTTCTGGGAAACAAAAGACAATGGCTTTTGTAGATACTACAAAATCCTATTTAAAACAAGGAGAAATTGGAATTTTTAGAGACGTTTATGAGGGGTTCCAAGTTGAAGAAGAAGCAGGAATCTCTGTTTCTCTAGCCAAGCATCCAGAGTCGATAAAATTCATCCACAAAAAGATGGACAGTAAGCCTCTCACGAAAGAAGAATACCATACTATAATACAAGACATCGTCAACCACAGACTCAGCGACGTGCAGATTGCTGCTTTTCTTTTAGCAGAAGAATTTCACGGCTTAACAATGGACGAAACCGAATATTTAACCAGCGCCATGGTTGACACAGGAACGGTAATAGATTTTGACCGTTCATGCTTCGACAAACATAGCATAGGAGGGGTACCAGGGAACAAAGTGTCATTATTAATCGTTCCCATCGTTGCAGCCGCTGGGCTATTAATTCCGAAAACTAGCAGTCGCGCCATAACCAGCGCCTCAGGAACCGCTGATACAATGGAAGTTCTTGCAAATGTTGAATTCGACGCAGGTGAACTGAAGGAAATCGCGTTAAAAGCCTCAGGAGCGATTGTGTGGGGCGGAAAACTGGGCATTGCACCAGCAGACGATTTACTAATTCGCGTGGAGCATCCGTTGAAAATTGATCCATTTGGGCAAATGTTGGCAAGCATACTATCCAAGAAACTTTCAGTGGGAGCTGACCATGTCGTTATTGACATTCCTGTAGGAACAGAAACCAAGGTTAATACCCTTGAAGAATCGCGAAGGCTTGCTCAAAGTTTCGTAGAATTAAGCCGACGCTTCACTATGCATCTTCAATGCGGCATCACTTACGGAGGACAGCCAGTTGGACACACAGTAGGTCCAGCATTAGAGGCCCAAGAGGCATTAATTGCATTGGAAGGAAAAGGCCCTGCAAGTCTAATTGAAAAATCCACAGCGTTGGCAGGCATACTTCTAGAGATGGGCTTTGTGGCTCAACCTGGGCAAGGCAAAGATTTAGCTAAAGAAATTGTAACTTCTGGAAAAGGTTTGAAGAAAATGCGGGAAATTATAGAAATTCAAGGAGGAGATCCAAAAATTCGCCCCGAAGACATTGCTATAGGACAACACACTATAGAGATTAGAGCGCCTTGTGATGGATTTGTGACAAACGTTAGCAACGCGGCAATAACAGCTATTTCTAGAGCGGCTGGTTCACCACGAGAAAAAGGCGCTGGTGTTGCGTTACGCTGGAAGAGAGGTTACAAGGTGAAGAAAAACGATGTTTTGTTTAAAATCTACGCCGAAAGAACATCAAAACTTAACGAAGCCAATAATGTAGCCTTGACAATGAACCCCGTTACTGTTGAGGGAATGCTTCTCCACAAAGTTCCGGAATTTACTTGATGTTGGTAAGCTCCTCCACAAGATCTTTATTCTGTTGCTTTTTGCTTTTTCTCTGGATAATTCATAAACTATTTAGAATTATATCTATGTCCCGTGTTATCGCACATAGTGGGTTCGCTAAGAGATCCGATAACTCAGTTTTTACTCCATTGAAAGTAGTTAAGATTTTAGATCCTAGTAAGAGACGTTAAGAGATTTACAGAACTGAAATATCCCCCTGATAAAGCCCCGATAGCACATATTTGCTTTGCAGGCACCTGTTCTGATGTAGAGAACCCAAAAATATAGCTAAGAAGATTAGCAGCTTGAATTATAGCTATAAAAGCTTAAATGAGCATGAAAGTCTACAACAATAATAGGAATTTGGAGAAACAATCGGTGCCGCAACTACCAGAGCAGGAGGCTCAAAAACGTTTGAAAGTCTTCGCCGTTTTAGTGCGGAATACCACTTGGAAATGTGGAAGAGTTGAACGGCAGGTAGTAGATTATCTGCGAGCGCAGTTCACAAGATTCGGTCATGTAAGTTTGCCCATTAAAGAGATGTTGACGCACTTCAAATTGAGTGGGAAAAAGAAGGGCGAATTTCTTGACGCAATAAAGCGCCTTGAAAAACGTCATATAATCAAGATAATTCGACAGTAACGCGCATTTTTCTATATTTTCTGCGAGAGGTCCATAATAGCAGTTCTTTGAAGCCAACATTCATCTAGTTTCTTTTTTGCTTCTTCTAAAATTTCTATAACGCTCTGCAAGTCAGTACATGATATTGAGAATTTGACATCTGAATGCCCTGAATAGGGTTTTCGATTGATGATTATTTTTACGTTCTTATAGTTTGTTAGGAATACTTCAAGTTGACCATATATCGGATTTACTTTACCGCCTATCAGGCCCCGAGCCAAAGGTATAGTTCTTGATTTCTTCAACGAGAATAGTCTCCTCTATATAGTAATGTGCATTGAGTAATATTAAATCTTACGATTCAAAAATCCACCACATATAGCTGAGAAATGGAAGCATGAAAATGTTCACACGATTCTTCCATCGAGTTTTTCAGCCATAATCAAGGATGAATAGAGAATATTCCATGAATAATAAAAGGAGGATGATTTTATAGAGTGAACCTTGTGTTTTCATCTATTTTGTGTGAACCATGAGCAGCGAGTTTTCTTTTTTATGCATCCCAGTTTCATTACACACTTTAAACTATTATCATCATACCAACCAAACATCGGGCACATTACCCATGCTGAGCCGTCTTCATATTTGACTGCGAAAACATTCGAGTGTGGAGAATCTGCGCAAATATAAGTTTCATCCCCAATAATGTTCATATGTTCCAGATGTTCGGACGTATTCTTCTCAGCAAGTGCTCTCAACCGAAGTTGAATGCTTTCCGTTATATGTTCAGAAAATGTTTCGTATCTGCTGACTTTTACCTTTGATTCGATTTGGTCGTCGAGCTCTTGTTTAGCTTTATTTATTGCATACCGCAGCAAATTCTTTCCCTCAAAACATAGACATTATAGTAAATAGAAGGTCAATTGAGTATATATTTAGTGTCGTATTGTTGTATGTAAACGTATAATTATATATATATTTGAGGTCTGCATTTGGCACGATTTTTCTGGATAAGATCTATAGGCGTGAAAGGGGACGTTTTTGTCTCTCTATCTAAGTCAAAGTTTTGGAGCTATTTTTCTAACAGCAGATTTCTGGCGTCTTTTATCCATTGATTACTGAGTTTCGATGATACCTGTAGTTTTTCCGCTAGCTCCTCAGCAGAAGCTGCCGACAAATCTGCTACAGTCGCGATCCCTAAGGCTTTCAACTGCTTAGCTCTTTTTTCGCCTATTCCTTTTACCCGTGTTATCTCCATGAGAGATTCAACAGTTGGAGAAGGTGGCAGAATGGAAGGAATCTTTTGTTTTCTAGGTCGAAGACTGTAACCGAAAACGAAAGAAGTTGCGCCGAAAAGAGTTAGTACAAAAATAATAGCACTGTAAATCAGCCTTCCACCCATAACAGATTCCAAAGTCGCTACATCGAATAAAGCATAACTCGCTACAGCAAAAAGCATCACACCAGCGATGTATAAGATATAATCCGAACGCAATTGTTTTTCCCAGCTAGCATTAATGGTTCTTGTGAGTGCATAAATAATTTTTCTAAGTTTGAAGATAAAAAGGGAAAGGAGGAGTTATTTTTCTACCACTTTTCGCTTTGCAATCTCGATGTCTTCTGCCTTTACGGTTTTTCGTCCTGCATGCATGGCATATTCTATAGCTTCTCTCGCAATTTTGATGCTAATATCTTCGAGAGCTTCTGCCAAAGCCTGTGCAGCACTTTCGCTTACTCTTTCTGCTTTGGCTTTTTTGATTATTCGGTGCATAGGCGCAATGGACAACTCCAAATCAGCCATTTAACCATCTCCGTGGCTCTTTTTCTATTTAAGCCATATTTAACCCTTATCCTTTTTATCCGCCTCTGACAGCAATGTATAAAAATCCTAACCAAGCATTGAAAAAGCATGAAATTTGTAGACGCACACATACATTTGTCAGACCCAGAATACAAAAACCATGTTGACAAAATTATCGAAGACGCCGAAAAATCAAATGTAGTTGGCATAGTGTCTAACTCTGTGAATCTGCAAACAAGCTTCCAAAGCATTAAACTGGCTGAGAAATATCCTAAACTTGTTTACACAGCTATCGGAATTCACCCATGGAACGTTAAAGAATTATCTCCAAATGAACTGGACAATACAATAAGCTTGGCTCTTAATCACAAGCAGCATAGAGGCATAGTTGCAATTGGGGAGATAGGTTTAGACTACAAATATGTCAAAGGAAAAGAACTAATGAGCATGCAGTATGAAGTATTCTGCAAAATGCTACAACTAAGTGAAAAAATCTCTTTGCCAGCAATTATTCACTCAAGGGGAACAACTCCAGAAATTATCGACATGCTTTCTTCCTACAAAATAGAAAAAATTCTACTCCATTGGTTCAGCAAACCAATAGATTTACTGCCTGAAATTATAGATCGCGGATATTATATTACCGAAGGCCCCCCAACGGTCTATACTAGCCACATCCAAGAAATTGTACGCCGAATTCCTCTAACAAATCTCTTAACTGAAACCGATGGTCCCGTTCGATATTCTAGAGCGCCTTTCAAAGACGATATGACTACACCAGCATTTATACCACAAGTAGTGGATGCAATAGCCAAAATAAAAGCTAAGGAGAAAGCAGAAGTGGCTGAACAAATTTATCAAAATTTCGTGGCATTTTTTGGAATAAAACAAGTATAACCAAATTGCTTTTATGGAAGCTGTAGTTATTAAAGAGAGCTAAAATGAAAAGTGATTATTGAAGTTAAGAAACGTAAAGGATGAATGATGACTTGGGTAAAGTGCGGCCAGAACACGTGAAAAAGACCGCCTACAAGTTAGTAGAGTTTTATCCAGACAAGTTCAATACTGATTTCCAAAATAACAAGGAAGTTGTACAATCTTTAGTTCAGATTTCTTCAAGCAAACTCAGAAATAGGATAGCTGGCTATATTACTCGGTTGCAGTCCATCCGTACTGGAGAAACAGAAGAAGAGAACGTTGAAGAAACCGAATAAGAGTTGGAGAAAATTGGCTTCAATGAGCAATTATAGAAAAGGATGGGCACTCCGCTATCTAAGAGAGGCAAGAGCTGAACTCATAGCGGCGCAAAAAACGCCATCTATCGCCCACAGTCTAGTCCAAGAAGCCATGAGAAAGGCACAAGCAGCAATTTACTACAGTTTAGGCGACCCTGCCTTCATAGAAAGCATCGTATATCAAGCATTCTACACTCAACAACAAATGACTGATGAGCCCGTGCTGAAATGTTTGATTGAAATTGAACGGATGATACAAATGCTTTCCCAAAAGTCCGACTCAGAGCTTCCGGAAACCATAAAACAGGTTAATGATATAGTGCAGATCGCATCTGACATCGTTGAGCTTTTCACCGGAGAAAAAGCCTAGTCTGATGGTAGAGTTGACAATTAAAATAGAAATAGAGCTTTTAGGTTCACTTCGGAAAATTGTTGGAAGAGGTCCTTTTTCATTGGAATTTGCCAATTCAACAGCTGTTAGGGACGTAATTGCTGAGCTAACAAACCTTCTCTCACCCAAGTTTAAGCAAGTTTTAGTTGATCCTGAACTAAATGACCCTCGACCAAATGTGATTATTTTATTAAATAGGGTGGAGATTGGTGTGCTAGAAGGGCTTGATACAAAAGTTGAAAATGGTGATAAACTAGTTTTGATTCCAGTTACGCATGGAGGGTAGTTGATTTTAAAAATGATAAGTTTGAGGCTTGCAGAACCTTCCGCATTTTAACAATGTCGAAAGTCTACGAACTCACCGTTTACTATTTTCAATTTTTCCTCTATTCTCCCTGTCTTTATCTTCAAAACGTTATAGGAGTTGCAGAAGAAACCACGCAGTTTTTCACAAGAGATGCTTCCTGCATGAAGAACAGGAATTACGTGATGATGGATCGCCACTATTTTTAGTTAATCCTGATGTTTCGCAAGAGTGCTTTCCATCCAAAGGTTTTGTCTGTGACAACCTCTCCATCGTCTCTATCTGGTCTCGCGGAGCTAACTACAAGAACAACAGTGTTTTCTAAGAAAGCGTAAGGGACCCGAGTGTGTGAAGATTTAATTAGCCAATTTTATTTAACTCTGTGCGTCTCTGAAATGGTCATTGAAGGTTTGATTATGGAAATGATTCCCATTAATAGACCCCTTATCGGTGAGGAAGAAGTTGAAGCGGTTTCAAAGGTTTTGAGAAGCGGAACTTTGACGAGCCGTACTGAAAGCGCTTCTATGGTAGGTCGATTTGAGAGAGCTTTTGCAAAATTTGTGGAGGCTAAGTACACTTTTGCTGTAAACAGTGGAACTGCCGCTCTTCACTTGTCTCTTTTAGCTTCAGAGGTGGGACATGGGGATGAAGTGATTGTTCCCAGTTTTACATTTGTGGCAACTGCTGAGACGGTTATGTTAGTGGGGGCAAAGCCTGTTTTTGTGGACATTGATTTTGACACATATAACGTTAATCCCGATGAAATTAAAAGAGCCATGACACAGAAAACAAAAGCAATTATACCTGTTGATCTTTTCGGCTTACCAGCAGACATGAAACCTATAAAGGAAATCGCAGAGAAACACAACTTGATAATCATTGAGGATGCTGCTCAAGCTCATGGGTCCCTATATAACGGAAAGCCAGCTGGGAGTTTTGCCGATTTAGCCTGTTGGAGCTTCTATGCTAGCAAGAACATGACTACCGGAGAAGGCGGTATGATTACGACAAATAGCCAATTATACGCTGATAAACTGCCCTACATGAGAACCCACGGCGAAAAAAACGAATACGTTTCAAGTATGATTGGGGGGAATTTCCGCATGCCCGAGATTGAAGCAGCAATTGGTCACGTGCAGCTTAAAAAGCTACCGAGATTCCTAGAGCTAAGAAAAAACAACGCAGAAAGACTTGCAGCAAGGCTTCGAAATATCGAAGGTTTAGAGCTGCCGATGGTGCCAAAAGATTGCAGACATAGCTGGTATCTTTTTACTTTAAGACAGATAAGTGGAAACAGAGATACTGCAGTAAATGAGTTGAGAAAGCTCGGCATAGGAGCCACTGTCTATTACCGAGTGCCTATCCATTTAATGCCTTTCTACCGCAGATTTGGCAGAAAAAAGCTTCCGAACACTGAGAAGGCAGCAAATGAGGTGTTCTCGTTGCCTGTTCACCCCGCTGTGACTGAAGAACAAGTAGACTATATAGCTGTCTCGCTACGCAACGTTTTACGCCGTCCTACATATTGAATTTGGTAGGGACACATTTACATCACTAAGCAGTGGAAACATCTTCCGTATTCTTCTGCTTTTTTAAGTGCACGTATAATTAGCAGCACTTGTCGCACTATACCTTCTTCCATCTGTTGTCTTTCTTAGCTTTCTTTAATGTAAAACTATGCTTTCCCTCTAATTTGTACTCTCTGAAATCTGTTCCACACTCACACGAGAACGCTTCAACATCAAACTGCCCATATTTCCATTTCTTTTTATGTTCGTGGTATTCCTTCAAGCAATCTGGACATTTAGTCATGATAATCATCTGGGCATGGAGATTCTACGAAGTTTGCACCTAAATTGGCTTTCCTATCACTTTGTTTACTGCTTCAAAGGCAAGCGCTTTTTTGCCTCTAGCTTTTGTGACTTCGCTATGCAATTTTTTAGCATCCATCGGACAACTCCGAGATACCTTGCTGATAAATTCCCTCAAATCACTGTCGCTAAATTGACAGTTCTGAGTAAGTTCCTCGATTATCTTCTTTGAGGTGCGTGCATCACCATAGCAACTCTCACTCAGCTCTTCCAATGCCTGCTTTAATGCTTCTGGACTTATGTTACAGACAGACCCTAATTTTTCTTCCCATTTTGAGCTCAAGACGCCTCACTTCTTGGCTTAAAGAATAATCCGAATAATATAAGATTTACCGCGCATAACCATATTTCTCGAAATTTTATTGGAGGTGGAGATGGCGACGTACAACGGTACTTATGTCGTGTCTGTGGTTATCGTTTTTCTGACTCTAAGGTAAAGGTAGGTGTCATCGAAAAGAGTCTTGTACTTCCTAACTCTATACATGATTTTGGAGAGCTTGATCTTGTCAACCTTTTTCCCAGTAAGAAAAGCCTCAAGAATTCTTCTTTCACGGTCGGTAAAGATGTAAGTTCTCATGACGTCTCAGTTGTAGGGAAAGCTATAAATGGTTTTCTCCACAATAAAAAGAGACACCGAGTACACGCTTACGAAAGAGCGTTGCATTGCGAAAAGGCTGAACAATCATGGCATTTTGAAGATTGGCTTCAAGACGTTGTGTCGCTTCAGAGGAACAGAGGAAAACCACAAGACTAGGGCATTCTTCATGTGAATACATATACATCTTTAAGCTATAGTGATGTCTCCCTCATTTTCCCATTTCAATGTGCTGATCTATTGGATTTTTTCGTCTGAGGCGATTCTAATACACTCCATCTGTCTATTGTCTGTAAAAATCGACACTAAGTTCAAGGAAAGTAGGGGGTGCTCCGCTTTGCACGAATAACCAAGCTGCTACATTGTTTGAACCAGGTATTATGTTGTAGGTAAAATTGCTGAAAGTTATATAGGATTCTTGATAGGCTGACTCGTTTAACATGAAGAATAGTGTCACTGCATAGTTTATGCTTGCTGAATTCATGATAGTGATGTCAAGAGTTTTATTTTCCCCTGGATGAACATGGATTGAGCTTGGGTAATCAGTGATAGATAATGGTTCTTCAACTATAAGAGAAATACTCTTTGTGGCAAATAGATACCATGCAATAGTGACAACAGAACCTGCCATAATTATCATTATAAGAAGCATAATTGATACTTGGTATGCGCCAACTTTTATGCTTGGCATCTTGCATTCCTTAGTAAATTGAGAAGAATAAAAACTTAAATCTTGCGATTTAACAGTACATTTTTGCGCCGGTTACCATTAAGGGTGGACGCATTTCCCTTATTATCCCGCGTTTTTTGGTAGCCAGCCATTTCGGAGAAACATATTCACAAACGCTCAGTGATTAGCAGAGGATGTCTCATTTGACCATAGATACATTTAAATGATTAATGGTTTCACCTATTAAAAGAAATGTAGCGACTAGAGGACTAGAAAATGAGTGAAATGACAACCCAGATTCTTCAAGAAAGCCTAGGAAAAGCAGTACTTGTACGCCTAAAAGGAGGAAAAAGCCTTCGAGGAAAACTAAGAGGATTCGACCAGCATCTAAACCTAGTTCTTGACGACACAGAGGACACCACAGATCCAGAAAACATCAAAAAACTAGGTGTATTGATCGTCAGAGGTGACAACGTAGTAATAATCTCGCCACCTCCAAGGTGACACTTGTGGGAAAAGGAACTGCTTCTTTCGGAAAACATTCAAAAAAACTTATACACATTAAATGTAGGCGATGTGGAAGAAGGGCGTATAACATAAAGAAGAAAAGGTGTGCTGCATGCGGCTACGGAACATCGCCCACTCTTAAAACATACTCATGGAGAACCAAAACTCTTCGAGGAGAAAGAACAAGATAACATTTTTCAGATTTTAGTTTAATCCAAAAATGTGCTTTAATGAAGGGCAAAATATTTTCTGTCGATTTTCACAAAGATTAGAGGCCCCTTACTGTAGGATAGTTGCCTTGCCTTTCGCAGAGTGACGTTGACAAGGTTAACAACTTTTTCCTGTTCGTTACCCCAACTGTGTTTCTCTTCATAGACCCCTAACTCAAGTTTCAAGAGGTTTTCTGCCATTATGCTTGTCCCGCAAATTTCCCCATTCTTTACCAGGGACTCTACTAGAATGTCTTTCATTTCTTCGCGGTCTTTGAGTTGCCGCCACAGTGGCTCTGCATTATTTAACCGTTTGTTCACTTTAGACCATTGGGGAGAGCCTTCGTTTCCAATTAGAAGCTTGACTCTTTCGCTCCACTTTTTAATCCAAAGGCCAGACCAAATGCTTACAAAGTTCGAAAATTCCTCTGAATTTTCTTCAAAGTACTTTTGAACCTTGTCAATTAGATCATAGTCACCGTCTTCTTGACCGATTAGTTCCCAATGCACCTTTAAGAAGTTAATCAGATCCTCGCAAGCTATCTGCAAAACTCGCCGATCTGAACTCTGTAGATCTAACAGTGGATTATGGTCTTTCAAGCATTGTGATAGCAGCAGCTCAAGAAAGTTCATTGTTCTTTCTTCCCAGAGCCTTCTCCAATAGATACTCGAGCAACCGTCTTAATTAAGCGTTATTTATGGTATCTTCTATAACATTTTTTGAGAACTATTCTTTATTTCGACATGTGACTGGCACAAGAGATAGATAATTTCACTATAGGATTGCAAGGGCTCTTACAAGAAGTTCTTATAGGGTTTTCTAATATTAATTTGGGCTTCATAACTTACTTATCTTTAATTTTTGTAGGGACATTAGTAGTGAAACAATCATGAGTCCAACAGAAGCAGAAGAGCTGCAAAGAAAGAAGACTGACTTAGAAAACGAGTTAAAATCAATGGAAGAAAAAGAAAGGACCCTGAACGAGAAAATCAAGGCTCTTGAAGAACAGTGGGCAGTCCAAGAGGAAAGATGGGAAGTCCAAGCGTTGGAAGAGAAAGTCAAGGCAAAGCGTGGTGCAATTGATCAGCTTGAGGCTAGGATAAACAAGCTTGAAGAAAAATTGAAGACCCCACCACATGAAGTATCAGACGAAGTATTAAAGCCACCGGAGCAAGAAGCAAAAGAGGAAGCACCAGAGCAAGAAGAAATCGTAGTAATGGAACCCGATATGGCACCAGAAAATGTCCCAAAGCCTGAACAAGAGGAGCCTAAAAAGAAACGAAGATTCTTCTAAGCAGCTCATCAAAGCAATCTAAACAGAAATCAAATGCATATTGTTTAAGTAGAGAGTTCCATAAGAATTTCGTAAGTCAACTATTCATATTACTGCACTCTGCTAGTCTCGACGACTAAATATTCAGGAAGAGCATTGATATCTTTTACGATAAGGTCAGGCTTTTCCTTTCGCAACTCTTCTTTTTCAAACATACCCGAGAGAACGGCAACTGTCTTTGCACCTGCAGACTTGCCTGCTTGAATGTCAACACCAGAATCGCTCACTACTACACAGTTTTGAATTGACACTTGAAGTTTGTCTGCTGCCTTTAAAATGGCGTCAGGAAATGGCGTAGGTCTCTCAACATCTAATGCAGTTACAATTGCCCCAAAATAGCTGTTTATCTGCAAACGTTGTAGCTCTTTCTCTATTAATTGTTTCAAAACTCGGCGACGAGTAATTAGGGCAAGGAGAAAGCTGTCAGAAAGTTTGTGCAGAGTTTTGGCAGCATTTGGAAGTAATTCAGTTTTGTTTGTTGCGATTGTGTAAAAAGATTGCAAGAATGCCGTTATGAATTTTCCTCTAATAGCCTCGTCCAGGCTTGTCTTTTCAAAGAAATTCGCGATGGAGAGATTGCGTTGTAAATGCCTTGCCATTTCTAATCCTATATCGCTAGAGCTTTGAGGATGCCCAATTGCAGAAAATGCCATTTTGGCTGCTTCTGTGAAAGCGTCTGTAGAGTCAACTATTGTTCCATCTAAATCGATGAGCAGTGCTTTAGCTTTCAATTTTTGTCGAGCCATCTTTCTGTTCCCTATACTTTCTTTGTAATTTGTCTAACACATTTCCCATAAGCCTATTCCTCGAGAGGCTAATAGGCAGATGGAGATAAATGTTCTTTCCATAAAAGTGTGTCGAGGTGCCTCGGTTGCACGCCTTTCTAAAGCATCAAATCTACCAAACTAGGAAAAAGTATTTAAAAGATGTCGAAGTGGATAATGAAGTCACTTGGAGAAACTACAGCCATGGCGAGAAAAGCACGAATAAGACTTACAAGCACCGACTACAAGAGATTAGAAGATGTGTGTAACGAACTGAAGGCTATCGCCGAAAAGACAGGCGTCAAAATGACCGGGCCAATCCCCTTACCCACAAAGCGGCTTAAGGTTCCAGTTTTAAAGGCGCCTTCTGGAGCGGGCACCGCAACTTGGGATAGGTGGGAAATGCGGATTCATAAGAGGCTTATTGACATCGACGCCGAGGAACGGGTCATGAGGCGAATTATGAGAATCCGAGTGCCTGAAGAAGTCTATGTGAGCATTGAACTTCTCTGATAATTTAAAGTAAAAACAGTTCTCTGATACCAAAAGAAGCATTATTTGAGCTTATATTGCTCTTTTTCTTTTGTCTTTGTTTGTGTTTGTGTTAGGTGTTAGCTTTATGAAGATAGAGGATTGTTGATTCTATCTTGGTATTTCTTCAACTCATCTTTCTAACCATTTGAAGTGAGCATAGATTCCTACTGCTTTCATTACTAATCCAGGGACTCCTAAGAGAATACGAAGACCAATTTCTATAGGTGCAAATATAGCTAATAGAACAGCTGCAAATCCTAGAACAATCAATATGGATGCTGGATTATCTACTACTATTTTGATTGTCCTGAATATAACTTCTACTATTTCAGACATACAGTCTTTACCTAAGGAGGTTTGTGTTGTAAAATGTTTTTATATACTTCTAGGAAGCGAAAGCCAGTGAAGTACAGACAGAGTAGAGTGAAACAAATTCCTGATCTATTTTTTGCTCCAAGCTTCTTTCTGTATAGAAAGAATAAAGAAACATAAGTAAGTGATTGCTCCTTTCCCTATGTTAAGTTAGTTACAGCCTCTTCTTTTTAGTTCAGTTTTCTTTCTGGTTTGTAGGTTTTCTTTGCTTCAATTGTTCTAAATAGCTCTTGGCGAGACCTTCTTCATGTAAGCAAGTATGCCTTCGAAGATTCATTGTTATGGATGTGGTACTGTTCTGTATGAAGGAGAAATGCTGAAGCCTCCTTATGAGATTATTCAAAAGAATGAAGATAGATGTCCTAACTGTTATGGAAAGCTCTCTCTTATTCCGAAAACTGTTAAAGTAATGCCAATTGAATAGAGATCCGCAGCCCTTTCTCATTATGTAGGACTTAGGCATCTTATCAAAGGACGTGGTCAAGCTTTGGTCTTTGCCACAGTTGATTGGATATGTTGAGGAAAGTGTTTGAACGTTATTTGCCTTACAACATCTTCACTATTTAAGGCAAAAATAAAACTCTTAAACTCCGCTACATACTTCCCCCAAGTGTTCCTTATTTCACGTGCCAATATAGCATAATCAGCAAAATCTTTGTGGATTGAGATAGAAGCTGAATTCATCCCATCAAGTCCACTTCCTCCAGTAGTAGCAAAAATGACATTCGGATGCTTTGAAAGGAAAAGCTGCACTTGTCTCTTAAACTCTCCTGTTTGAAGCAATTTGGTAAAAGCTTCAGTTGTCCAGCTACTAAAGCTGAATGCCATGATTTCGTATCCAAGCTTTGCCAGATTTGGAATCGCAGTGTACTCAATCAATCCTTGTTTCTCCAGCCTTACTCTTCTTCTAGTAACAGTAGGTTGAGAAACCCCAATCTTCTTAGCCAATTGCCTGTCACTAATCTTAGAATTCTTCATCAACTCAGAAACAATCCTTAAGTCAATATTTTTTAATTTGGACATGTTACCACAGAAGTAAATACTACTGCTACAATTTTATGACTTATGGAAGCAATCTTCTTCTGTAGGCTACAGAGTACTAATGTGTTGCTACCACGAAGAGCAGATTACTTTATTCGATGATTCGCTTTCTCAATCTCATTCCTAAGCTTATTCTCTCTTCTTCTTTGAACCCCAGATGCTTGTAGAATTCAATAACTGGGATATTACTCTTCCTAACTTGAAGATTCAGTTTTAGACACCCCATTTTTCTTAATTCTACGATTGCTTTGTTCACCAGTTTTTTACCATATCCTCTTTTTTGAAACGAAGGAAGAACAGCTAGATAGTTTAGCCAACCTCTGTGACCTTCATAACCGACCATAACAGAACCTATGAGTTGTCCATCAGACAAGGCGATGAAAAACAGCTCAGGTTGAAAGGCAAGTTTTCTCTGAATATCCTCAACAGGATCATTTTGAGGGACTATTAAACCACATTTTTCCCATAAATTAATTACAGCTTTTTGATGTTTCACATTATATCTGTCTATTTCAAAACTCATCCTTTTCAAACCCAAACAATTATTATGACGCTCTATAGAACTGATTTCGTAGGGTTTTATGGCTTGTGGAAGAAACGAGAGTTACTATGAAAAATGAGATAAACTACCTTAAAGTTAGAAAGTTTCATGCTTACCAGAAAGGGAAGAGTGGAAACTCCCTGCAGAATACCCTTAATGAGCAAAGGATTTTGCTGTATGTATGTGGACTTAATGACCTAGATTTCGCCAAGTATTCTCTAATGGTCTCTTTGTTTAATGGTCTGTTCTTCAGCTACTACACTATTATGATTATGAGAATCCGAGTGCCTGAAGAAGTCTATGTGAGCATTGAATTGCTTCAAACTAAAGGCAAGAAAACGAAGCTAAGAATCGCCAAGACAATCGAGGCAGAAAAGCTAAGTGCCCATAAAATTTTGTTCCATCTAAGAATTTTGTAGCCATCTATTATTCCGACGGGAATTAGGTTAAAAACAGCTATAAAGGAATTTATCCATGCCGCAAAAAAAGCAACAAAGGCAACGACCCAGTTGAAGTTGATCATGCGGAACACTGAGCCGACTATGAGAAATAACGTAGCGAGTATGATGTTTGTTAAAGGACCTGCAAGAGCTGTTTTTCCTATTATTTCTTTATTGCCAGAACCTGCGATCATAACAGCCCCTGGAGAAATAATCTTGAACAACGGTGCAAAGATGGAGATTAAAGTTATTAGAGCTCCAAATGGAGTTAGTCGAAATTCTGCCCACAACCCTTGGCGCTGCGCAGCTATTTTGTGAGCCACCTCATGTAGGAGAAAGGATAATGTAAGCACTGCAGCCAAAGAGGCTACAGCTGCCAGAGGAAAATCAAATAAATACACAGATGCACCTACACCCATCACAAGCAAGGTTCCAACAGCCAAGTGTTTAAGCTCTTTTGTACTGAACCATATAACCCTGCCATGCTTTCGCGGCGTCATAGAAACTGTATACTGATATGAAGGCTCACCTTTCATGGTTTTCGGGGTTCTTACCGGCCGTTCTACGGGTACTCGTGCACGCCAATATTCAGGGCAGTCGTGATTTTCGGGCAAGTGGTGCTCAACACAGAAATATTGGTCACAGTAGGGACATTTAAAAGGCATGTAAGTGTCAGCATCGCATTGTTTGCATTTCACTTTGTCTTGGCACCTTTCGGTTTTTCTTTGGTTTCATTGTTTATATGTTTGCTGCCATGCTAAGACTACCAGACATTCCTAAACAAGTCGTCCTTTTCGCCTATGACTAAATCTTTGAAAGAAGAGCCTTCGCTGAAGTTTATGCGATTCAATCCCTTGATGATTGCTACTGGTACTGCCTCTCTCCCTTGCCCCATAACGAGTTCCGCAGCACCAGCCAATTCATCAGCTACAGCGCTGAACTTGACCTGCAAAACATAGCCAAACAAGTCTTCCGTGCCCCTGTAATCAAAAAAGGGGTCAATTCCAGCTAGACCGATGACGAAATTAACTTGCCCGCGTCTGAATGCACGACTGTATGTGTCAGATATGATTACTCCAACCTTCTTTCCGGTTAGTCCCATGATGCGCGAACGTAGACGTTTAGCAGATTCGTCTGGATTTACGGGTAATAATGCGTAACAGCTTGCACCTTTTACATTTGATTTGTCAATGCCAGCATTTATGTTAACGATGTCCCTTTGGTCTTCAACAATAAGTATTTGCTGAGAAGTTTTTAGAAAGCGTTTGGATTCGCGCAAAACTAGTTCCGCAAGCCTAGGGCTTCTTCCAGTCTTCTCAGCAATTTTCAACGCTTTCTTAGACGGTTTCACCTTATCCAGCTGCACTATACGATTTTCAGCTTTCGAAACTACTTTTTGAGCAATAACAACAATGTCTCCATCTCCAATTTCGACATTATTATTCTTTGCCGCTGAGACAATTAAGCCTGCCAAGTCGTCGCCTGCTTTTATAAGCGGAAGCCCTTCAAGCCCAAAAATTCCAACTTTTTTCACCATTTAATTTTTCCTCTTACATAAGGACTATAGTTGTCTTTTTCACGTCAACAAGAAGATGCAACAACGTCAAGAATGTTTATTAGTTTATCCCTATCAACAAGCTTGAAAGACTTATGGAGCTAAAGCTGAACCAGTATTTGACACCCTTCGATTTAGAGCATACCTTGCAGTGTGGGCAATTGTTTCGATGGGAAAAACATAGTGATTGGCGGTATGGTGTTGTTGAAAAGCAAGTTTTGAAAATGCGACAGACAAAAGACACTTTAGAATTTGAAGGAGTCAACCTAGATTTCGTTGAAAACTATTTTCGTTTAGGTGACAATCTGCCTCAAATAGTGTCAGAAATCAACCGAGACCCCCTCATAAACCAAGCGGTTAAAGCTTTTTCTGGTCTGCGCATAGTGAGGCAAGCTCCTTTGGAATGCCTAATCTCATACATCTGCGCCACCTACAAGAACATTCCAGCCATCAAGAACATGATTCACGAATTGTCAAAGCGTTTCGGCGAAGAAATAACTTTCGACAACCACGAATTTTACGCCTTCCCAGAGATTGATGCACTAGCGAAAGCCGCTCTTTATGAGCTTAGAGATTGTAAATTGGGTTTCCGCGCAAAATTTGTTCAAGAAACTGCGAAAATGGTAAATTGCGGCAAGGTTGACTTCAAAACATTAAAAGAAGCCGACTACGAAACAGCTAAAGAGGAGTTACTGCAACTTCCAGGCGTCGGAAATAAGGTGGCTGACTGCGTCTTACTCTTTTCTTTAGAGAAACTTGAAGCCTTTCCAGTGGATGTTTGGATGAAACGTGTAGTTGAAAAACACTATACGAACTATTTTGATGCATCTTTTATCAAGAAACTCCTAAAAAAACAATCGTTGTCAACGAGAGATTACAATAGGTTAAGTTCCTTCGCCCGGAATTATTTCGGAAAAAATGCTGGATACGCTCAGGAATATTTGTTTCATTTCTTCAGAAACAAAGCACTTTAAAGCTCCAATCTGACGAGGACAAATTCCTTGTTTATGTCCTCTTTGACACGGAATCCATTTTTCAGATAAAGTTCAACAGGTCCAGAAGGGTTGTTCGTCGAGCCCTTTCTGGCAAAGGTCTCAACAGCCTTAAAAGCTCGCTGTTTTAAATCCGTTATCAGTTCGTCGAGAAGCCTCGCACCCAAACCTTTGCCGCGAAAGTTTTTGTCACTAATATAGAGACAAGAGATAAAGGCAGCATTTTCTTCTGTTGCCCTGAGCAATTTGGCTCCATAGTTTTGCGTATTTGGAAGCCTTTTTGCCGGAGAGTATTGAACGTAGCCCACTGGTTTGTTATCAATGTACAATATTTTGCCACAATTCCCGAACTCTTTTAATGTTTTTAGAAACCAAGTGGCTTTCTCTCTTTCATATTTTGCTTCTTCTGTTGAAGAGAGCTGTTTGCCCTCAAAGGCTGGGTTTTCCCAGTAGAGGCAAGTTCTGCACGGTTTTGGTATTTCTTTTATGTTTTTCGTTGTAAGGTCTCTGATTGTAACCTTCACAGATACTATCCCTTCACAAGATATGTGCAGTATTGTGTTGTTAAGCAGGCGGTATAGGTGGTTCGGGTGATGAAACTGACACTGGAATAGTTGTTGAAGTAACAGTAGTTCCAGCGAAGCGGTCAGTTATTTTTTGATGAGGATCACCTGGCGTTGCTAAACCGATAATTACATCTATGAGAACTAGAACCCAGTAAATTTTACTTACGTTTCTAATAAGAGCAGCGTCAAAGGGTGGTTTTTGTCCGCTGATTTTTGTGGTTCTTAAGTTCATGATCTTCTTGCCGAAGGTCCATCCATACCAAAACTCAAGTAAGGCAAAATACAAGACGCTGAGAATTCCTGCGAAGAATGGAAATGTAAAAGGATTGAAGACATACCAAGGGTAGTTCGTTGCTGCCGCCAATAGAATTAAAGGTAGAAAAATTATTCCCGCGATTATTGCCGTAGCTATCCAAGCAATTATACTGTCAATAATAAAAGCTACAAGTCTCCTTATCCAGTGATCTTGAAGCCTAGAGTCACTTCCAATTCTTTCAAAGCCTGTAGACAAAGCTATTCACAAACACTCTCTCTTGTCGCCTTTAGTTATATATTGTTTCGCTCTCATGGAAAAAAGAAGCGAAACAAAAAGGTTATGTTCTAGCCTTTAACCACTGCTATTGGCAGTAATCGGGCTACACGTGTGGCGATTCCGATTCTGTCGCTTACTTCCACTACTTTGTCTACATTCTTGTAAGCGGGATCAGCTTCTTCTGCAAGGACAACTGCGCTTGCCGATCTAACAACTATTCCACGTTCCTCTAAAGCCTTCTTTATGTCGCCTCCCCAGAACCTTCGTTTCGCCGCTGATCTACTCATCATTCTGCCTGCCCCATGAGCGGTAGAGCCGAAAGTTACCACCATAGCCTTCGCTGTCCCCACAAGAAGCCACGAGCTTGAACCCATGCTACCTGGAATAATAACTGGCTGTCCAAAATTGCGATAATCCACGGGGACATCAGGGCTATTAGGTGGAAAAGCTCTTGTTGCACCTTTCCGATGAATCCAAACTTTCTTGCGCTGGCCGTTAATTTGATGTTCCTCAACCTTCGCAATATTATGCGCCACATCATAAACCAGTTGAAGACCGAACGTTTCTGCTGGCTTCCCGAAGACTTCTTCAAAACTCTGCCTCACCCAATGAGTAATGGCTTGACGGTTAGAAAAGGCATAGTTAACAGCACACGCCATTGCTTGAAAATAGTCCTCTGCTTCACTGGTGTTTCCAGGGGCACATGCAAGCTCTCGGTCGGGCAAAGAAATTTTGTATTTATGCACCGCTCGTTCCATTACACGCAGATAGTCGGAACATATTTGATGTCCATATCCACGAGAACCGCAATGAATCATGACCGTTACTTGCTCTTTTTCGTTTATGCCGAAGGCTTTTGCGACTTCAGGGTTGTAGATTTTGTCGACTTTCTGGATTTCAAGAAAATGGTTACCTGAACCCAGTGTGCCGATTTGGTTTGCTCCTCGGTTTTTTGCTGTAGTTGATACTTTATCAGGATTCGCAGTTTTCATGTGCCCTTTCTCTTCACAATGTTCAATGTCTTTCTTCCAGCCCATTCCTCGCTCCACCAACCATGAGACCCCATCGGCGACTAATCTATCAAGCTCGTTGGCTTTGATTCGAAAATCCTTTCTACGGCTTCCGAGACCGCATGGAACATTGTTGAAGACTGTGTTCGTCAAATCAGACAGCTTGGGTCGTATGTCCTGTTCAGTGAGATTAGTTGTTAGCAACCTCACGCCGCAGTTAATATCGTACCCTACTCCTCCGGGGCTTATCACTCCTTCTTCATAATCAGTTGCTGCAACTCCTCCTATAGGGAAGCCATATCCTTCATGGCCATCTGGCAGCGTTATGGCGTATTTATATACGCCAGGCAGATGGGCAACGTTGGCGCATTGTTCCAGCGTTCTGTCTGTTTTCATTTTTTCCAAAAGTTCCTTATCTGCAAAGACAATGCCTGGAACGCGCATACCTGGTTTGTATTTTTGCGGAATACGCCAAGAGTAATTGTCAAGTTTTTCGAGTGGAACATTGCTGGTTGGGTGCCTTTGATGCTTTGTTTTGCTCAAATTCTTCACTTTCATAAAAGGTGGGTAAGGGGCTAAATATAAGTAATTTTGGTGTTGGAACCAAAAATTTGCAAGTCATTATTGTATAGATTGTGTTTCCCTATGTTTAAAATACTCTACGAAGCCGTGAATACTTTGCGAAACAGTGCCTCTGTTCAAGATAAGATGTTTTTTAATGTAGTCGCTTACTTTTTGCATGGCGGGATCACGTTTTTCGATTTCTTCCTTTATTTCCTCTACTGTAGCCTTTTCCTTCATCTTCATTGAAACTATGTTTGCCCAAAGTCTCAGCTGATCAGCATACCTGTGCAATTTTTCTAAAGCATCTGTCGTTCGGCCGAAATGGGAATAGTATAATGTTTCTGGTTTGAATTGCTTTAGTTTTTCAAGGGATGCTAATGCAGTTTCTAGATGGAAAGGTGGGGGTGTTGTCGGTATGATTACGTTATGCTGGGGGATGTAAACTCCCGCTGCATCACCGGGGAAGACGCCTTGACTTCTTTTTTCGTAAAAGCTTTGATGGTGAGACGCATGACCAAGGGTTTCGATAACTCTTAGCTGAACATCTTCACCTAAATCGAAGGTCATTCCGTCTTCAGTAGTTATTATTCGTTCTTTGGCAACTGGTTTTGGTTCCTCGTAAATCTCGGCAACTTTGCCTAACACTTGTTGGGATTGTTTCCACAGTCTTTGGGGATTTATAATGTGAGGAGCGCCTCTTGGGTGGACAATGAGTTTAGCTTTTGGCAGGTGAGTTAGGAGGGCACCGATGCCTCCGCCGTGATCCAAGTGGATGTGAGAAACTGCCACATAATCGATATCTTCAACCCTTACATCTATCTCCTTTAGACCTGCCAGTAAATGTGGGATTGTTGCTGTGGGTCCGGTTTCAACAATTGCCACTTTCTTTGCTTTCACTACGTAAGAGGCAATGAAGTGGTTGAAGCCTGCTGGTTTGAGGTCTATTTGGAAGATGTGTGGTTCAAGTCTGGTGGTAAACATGCTTTTGCACACCACGTTAGCAATGCGTTGAAGCTTTTAACCCTTTCAGAATAGATAGCTATTGACATTTTTGAAAATAAGGGCTGTTTATGAAAAGTTCTATTATATGCATTGGGCATAACAGAGGTTGGGATAAAATGTGTCGGTAAAGATTGGCTCACTACTTGGTATACCGGTTAAGTTGCATTACACCTTAATTCTTGCTGTCTTTCTTATTGCTTGGACTTTAGCAGTGGGTTTTATGCCTTCTCAATATCTTGGTCTTTCCGTAGTGGAGAATTGGAGTTTGAACCGATGGGCTCACTTTTATACTTGACACTTGGGGCAGAAGTATACCTGACCTCCGCCTAAGCTTAGCTTCTCTATGGAAGTCCCACATATTGGGCAGGTTTGTTGTTTCATGTTTGGACCCATGGCAGATCTGTAGATTCCTTGGTTTCCATAAAGGTCTAGGAACTGGTCTTTTCCCTTGAGTCCGATTCTCTCCTTGATCACAAGCTTAATAGCATTATAAAGGACATGTCTCTCTTCTTTATTCAGCTCTGAGGCTTTTCTCTTTGGGTGAAGCTTGGCTCTGTAAATTACGTCTTGAAAGGCACTATTACTCAATCCCACAACAACAGCGTCTTTTCCGACCAATACTGACTTAACCATACGATTGTTCTCCGCTAGAAGTTGTGAGAAACGCTCAAAGGTAAAATCTGCGTCTACAGGTGAGAGTATCTCGGGATTAAAATCTCGTCTATAGACATAAGAACGTTCTAAGCCTTCGTCCTTCAATGCTTGGATGACACCCATGCTTGTGAGCCTCACCGTCAATACTGTGGCATCGCCAAAATTGACTTTTAAATGGAACTTCTCTGTGACAGCTTTTTCATTTTTATGATAAAGGACCTTGCCACCATACTCTGGTCCGAGAATTAGATTCATTCCATTGCTGAGTTTTACAAGTATAACGTTGCCTCTTGATGTGACTGATTCTATTTTTCGATTAACAAGTTGATCAAAGGCCGTTATATCCCTATTTAGCATACCTATTTTTTGCAACCGCTCATAATCTTGCAGTTGATAGGATTTGATACTCTTGCCTCGAAGCTCTCTATTCATCTGTTCTGCAAGAATCTTTGCTTCAGGAAGTTCAATGCTCATAGTATAATCTCCAAACCGTTACCGTAAGACTGTTTATCACTCATATATAGAGAATAGTCCACAAAAACATTAGGGTTTGTCCAGAGATAGCGATTCCTGTCTCGCCCTCAAGTATAAATGCTAAAGCGTCAAATGGTGTCGTGTGTTTACTTAATCCTTGTCTTTCATCAAAAGAAAATAAGGTTACAGTCCCCGTCTCTTCAGCAATCAGTGTTCTACTCACTATAGGACTACCACAGCCATGATTCTCTTCGAAAAAAATAATTAATCTTTCAACAGCCCCACAAAACAAAGTCCCTACATTTCTCTAACAAAAGTCCACGCCTCAAAACTAAAACAAACAATTATATTTGCCACTAAATAGGATAGTCTAGTCAAAGCACTAAGAAAACTAACATATAAACAAGGGCCGGTCGTCTAGCATGGTTAGGACATCTGCCTGACACGCAGAAGGTCGCTGGTTCAAGTCCGGCCCGGCCCACCACGACAGTCCCGAGACGTATAATCTAAGATTTTGAATACCATCTGGCAGCTTAAGAAGGAGGGATACGCGGATTCTACGTTGAAAGCTTATGATTCAAGGCTTAGAATGTTGGCAAAGCATGCTGATTGTTAAAAGCCCTTTGTTTGATTTCTTGATTGCAAGACCGTAAATGCTTTAAACAGCATGATGCTGAGATGCCACAGCGTCTTGGCTTCGCACTGCTATTTCCGAGAGAATTTCTTTCTCACAAATCTACAAATCACGCTTGCCTTCGGCTCATGACAGAACAGAGAAATCGATTGACATTCCTATGCAACATTTTTATTCGACGGTGCACGGGGCATACTGCATTGATACAAAAATGGATAAGAATAAGGATTGTATGTCGCCTGAGTGGAACGTAGTGGAGCGAAGGCTGTTTGGCTAGCCCGCAGGAGGTCGCTGGTTCAGGTCCATCTCGCCCACTAATACAAACCACACAAAAAACAAAAATACCCGACTCATAATTCAATTAGGAAGAGCTGAAAGCTATGCCCACTGAAATCACAGACACAGAGAAATTTATACAACTAAGCGAACACGCAACCTATTGCGCCATAAAAAGACTTCCAAAAACAGTAAAACTGAAACTTCGCACCGCGAAACTCCTGTACACATTAAAAACAGATCCTACAAAAGCAGAGGAAATAATAAAAAAGCTGAGTTGTGAAATCCGAGAAATCTAGTTTTTGAATTAAACTAAGGAGTCAACCTATGGATTATTTATTCATAATTCTTATCTGATTCAGAAAGCAAAGATGTACCACTGCAGGTGAATCATGTGGTAGAACTTGAAGATGCGCGATACATTGCAGTTAATTTTGTAAAAGAGAAGAAAGACGTAACAGATGTCACTGTGATAATCACAGAACAGAAAGACGGGGTTTGGATAATTAAAGGCACATGCCCCATAGACTTATGTGGCCATCCGTGGAGAGAAAGCTTCGAAATAAAAATAGACCAAAAGGGCAAAGTGGCAGCTTCAAATTTCAAACTAATGTAAGCAAACAACGCTCAGAGTTATAAAATATCAAATCCACAAAACTACAACGCTAGCAAGTAAACCAAACAGTATAGAAAAAGGCAGACCAGGGAACATGCCTTTCTTCTCCACCATCTTAAAAGACAAAAAAGAACCTAACAACACTCCGAAGATTGCAGCAATGCAAATCTCCCAGCCAAAATTCAAAAGCATATGGCTAACCAGCATTGAATAGAAGACTAAATCACCAAGCCCCACATTCATGTTTTTAAAGGAAAAACTGGCACCAGGCAAATTCTCTAATCCCTTAGCTGCAATCTTCCCTACAGGACCACGAAAAACAGCAATTACATCATAAACAGCCAATAATAAAAGAATCAAAACCGCGCTAATTGTAGGAATGGACGCTCCTAATAATGTTCCAGTGGCACCTCCTAATACAAGAATAAAAACCTCATAAAACCAGCCTTTTCGTACAAAAATTTCCCAGAGAACAAAAATTGTGGCTAAAAGAGCCAAAAACAAAGATACTGTAAAAGAAAACTCTATATTGACGATGACAAAAACAAGTTCAGCATAAAAAATAACGAGAAAAAATATGAGAATAGAAAAAGCGATAGCCATTAAAAGACGGATAAAACGCTGCAGGTTGTACTTCAAAAGAAAAAAGATCATGGTAGCGCCTAAACCTGATGCCAGAACAAAAATCGTTGCATTGAATACAGGACCATACCCTCTCTCAGGAAAAATGGTTAATGGATTCAGCATCATCTGAGATTGTAAAATTAAAAATGCACAAAAGACACTGACTAGCAAACTCGCAAATATAGGAATAACATAAACATGAGTTGCTTTAAACTCTTCTTCAGCCAAACGTCAGCTACCTACATTCACAAATCCTAGAACATATGGATAACACTTTCTATACAACAGAAAAAGAATTTACTAACAGCAGTGTCGAAAAGAGCCATGTTTTTTAACAACATGCATTTTTCCGCCACGAACCACAACTACCTCGTTTGGACTTTTAAGAACTGCCTTATTTCTATCAGACACAAAAACCATGCCCTCTGCCTTGTAAACCAGCTTAGAATCTTTAGTCACAAGAATGCTCAACTCATCTGCTTCACTTGGGAAGGCAAAAACAAAACCATCATGCTTGTCGAAACATCGATAATCGTATAATCTCCCTCGGAATAACCTGCCAAACAGATCTTCTGCTTCATTCACGAATTTTTGAGAGTCTTCGTAGTCCATTTCTGTCAAGTCTTCTTTGTTTGCAGTCGTTAAGTGTTGCTGTACTTCATCGGTGTCACCCAACATCAGAAATGGTTTGTTGAGTTCTTTTTCGATAGGTTTGCCTAGTGCCCCTTCTTCAGTTTCAACTATAGCGTCGAGAAGTAGTTCGCCATGTCCGTGTAACACATAACCTCTTTGTTGGTCTCTCAATTTTAGACCTATTGCTAGTGTGCCTTTCTCGATTTTGACGATGCCCTTTTCCGTTTCCCACAATGTAATATCCTCAGTAGCCTTTGAAATAGTGCTGTCTATTTGGTAGTCTTGCCAAATCATTGGTTGTTCCCTCTTTCAACAAATTTGGTGACTCGTCGTGCCATTTTATATGCTGTTCTACCTGGTATTGTGATTAGGTAGCGCCCTCTAACTTTCTCTTGAACTACCAATCCTGCTTCTTCTAATACTTTAAGGTGGCTCGAAAGGGTGCTGGTCGTGATCTCTAAAAGTTTTTCTTGTAAATCGTTGACGTATTTTCCCCCATTCATGAGTTCGGCTAATATCTTAAGCCTATGTTCTTCCCCTAATGCACTCATGACTTCAGCCATTTTGGGAAAATTAACCTCGATTTCTTCCTCTTTTCGATAAGGCTCTCCTTTTCTAAGAATGCGAACGCCTCGTGGACCGATAAATATCGACTTTTCAAGTTCACCATGTATGCCTTCAGCAACACCTTCCATAACGTCCCCAATGTAATCGTGAATGCGATTGCCAACATCTATGTATATGCCACGACTCCGTTTTCTTTCAGTCATATCCTTGAGCTGCTCTTTCAGGTCTGCCATTTCCTCTTTGAGTTTGTGCATCTCTTTCTTTAGTTCTTCTTCAGACATATTGGACTTCATCATCCTTAATTCTATTTTTATCTATCTTAATTCTAAAACCATCTAATGGAAATCGATAGATATAAAGATTACTATTACAGCAATACTATGCGAAGCCATTTTGTGCCTTTTCAAAGTTCTGAATACAAATTCCTCTTTACTTTCGCTTTCAAAAAGTGAACCCATCTCCAGCCTTTGGCGCTATCGCATTAAGCCCCACGTTCTTTTTCACCCATTTTGCAAATCGTTCACAGTTTCCTTCGGCACCGTGAACTGCAAACACTGTGGGCTCACCTTTCAAATTCTTCACAACTTCTTGAAGTTGGCTAGCTCCACAATGAGAAGAAAAATCAAAATGCTCCACCTGAGCCTTAATTTTACGCACTTTGCCATCAATTACACACATTCCTTTTTCCAATAGTTCATGCCCCGGTGTGCCCGGTATTTGGTAACTCACCAGAAAGACGGCGTTGCGACTTTTTTTACCTAATTTCGAAATGTAAAAAGCAGCTGGTCCACCCATCAACATACCTGCAGGTGAAATAATCACACCTGATTTTTTAGTTGCAATTCTGCGGTCTCGCCATCCATCTATCCATGTAGCCCCATGCACAGCGTCCATAAAGAGACGTGGATCACGCAAAAATTCTGTGTTATCCATCATTATTCGATTAGCTGCACGAGCCATACCATCCATAGTTATTGGATATTCGAAATGATGAGCTGCGAGAATACAAGCTATTTCTTGTGAGCGCCCGATGCTAAAAGCGGGAACAAGAACTGTCCCGCCCTTTTCCACAACATCAGTAATGTGAGCAACAAAGTTTTTCTCCAATTCCAATCGGTCTGTATGATCCTCATTTGCATAAGTGGTTTCTATTGCTATTGCGTCAAGTTCTCCATAGTTGTTATCTGCTGACGATAGAAGACGTGTCTTGAAGGTGTTAAAATCGCTTGTGAAAAGAATTCGCTTGTTTTCCGCTTCTAAAAGAATCTGAGCGCTTCCGGGAATGTGTCCAGCGTCGAGAAGTCGGAAAGCTATATCACCAACAGTTTTCCTCTCTGCAAAACCCGTTGGCACGTAGTTTTCAAGCATATACCTTAATTCAAGGTATTCAAACGGAAGATAATAGCCAGAAAGATGGATAAAGTCCTTGATTAACAGTTGTGCCAACTCTAGGGTTAAGCGAGTTGCGTAAAGAGGTTTCTTGTCTTGTATGTAAAAAACAGGCAGTGCTCCTGAATGATCAAGATGGCAATGAGTTAATATAAGCGCGTCCACCTCTTTTGGTGCAACATGCATAGGAAAACCTGGTTCATGACCCATCATAATCCCATAGTCCAGTAAAACCTGCGTTTTATCGGTTTTTACTGCTATAGCTATTCTTCCAACTTCG
>SMTZ1_10001039_pt1 | contig 27361 bp, 21 predicted proteins | sample DeeMarSWOR136_30_FD_25667 | JGI IMG/M metagenome (IMG submission 25667)
CTTTCTAAATTGTAACGTCTTTTCAAAATTTCATCACAATTTTGGCCAGCAGCAAGCAGAATTTTAGGATTGATTTAATTTATGCGCTGGCTCTATAATTACAGAGAGTTAGGAGATGCCTGTATTCACAGGCATGACATACATCCAATCCGAAAACCACTCTGCTTTTAGTATAGAAATAAGCCATACTTCACCATTGCTTCGGGCAATCCTCCATTCAATACATACGCTGCGGCCCGTAAATCATGATGCTGCGTATCAGAAAAAGGCACTGCCACACACAATCCAATACCGGCAGCGCGAATTGCAATGGTGCCACTTTCGCTGTCCTCAAAACCAACAACCTGTTTGAATTTTTCTTTCGGAATTCCCAGTTGGTGCAGGGCAATGCTGTACAGATCGTGGTGAGGTTTGAGCCTGATTTCGCTGGAATCCGAGGCGGTAACGAAACCATCATACACATTTTGGTAATCCAAAAATCTATTTAAAATCAATTCCCTGGTTTGCTGACTGACGTCCCAATTTGCTACCTGCTGATGAAGTACACGAAAAACCTCAGTCATCACAATTTGTGCTTCATAAAAAATTGAGGAGGTCACAACAGCTACTTTCAATGGAAATTTTTGAAAATGGAGCACTAATTTGTGGAGCTTATTTTCAATGGATTTAATATCTATTTTATGGATTTGATCAGGACAATTTTCTTGATATAGATTAATGATTAGAGGTATGAATTTCCAGATATCTTCTACCAACCAGCCTTTAACCAACGCTAAAAATTCAGCCACTCCCGGCATTGGTTCTATCAAACGAACGTTTGGTTTACCCAATAGTTCTTCGGATATGCTTGCCCCTTTTTCAGCCTGGATTAAATTCAAAATTTCGTGATATCGCTGGTAATAAATATCAATCGCTGCTCGGACGCGTGTTGAAAAGTTTTCTGCCTGAAAAATCCCTCCATAATTTACCAATAAATATTCTGTTAATTGTTGCAGTTCCCTGTCTTTAATTTTATTTGAATCGATCGCTTTATTTAGTTTTTCATCCTTCAAAACATCCTGACAGCCAAGATTTGAAAGGTTATTTTTCACCTCGCTAATCCGACGTTGATCTTTACCATGAATCAGAAACCATAAAACCGCAGAAAAATACGCCCTCTTCAAAAATTCAGGTTGGATCATTTCTGCATAAGTCTGAATTAAATATTCCACATGCTTGGTTGTGCTGTTTCCAATAATATGGGGATAGTCAGTTACAGAATCAAGTCCCTGCCAATCATCGCGGGAGATTTTACCTGAAATTTTTCTCACCATAAACTCGAGAGAATGAATGCAAAGCGCCTCTGTCGTTGTGGTGGTGCCGTCCATATCCATCACAGCAGCCACCAGATTATCAACAGGCTGAGTAATTTTGGGAGCTAAGGGATAAACTTCGAACGCAGGATGGATATAATCGGGATTTTTAACTATTGTGAATTCAGGACCTAAATCCTTTATGATTTCTCCTGCTTCATCGCCAGATACAAATTTTTCTGAATTTTTCATCGGTAAGATTCAATTATTTTAATATTTTCTTAACCTTGGCAGATACGACGGCATTTAATTTAAACTAAACTTAGACGAGCCAAATTCTTCCTCGGCAGATTTTTTGCTACACATTGATTTGCTGAGAGAGAACTAAAAATTAAAAAATCGAGCCCACAGAATTAAAAGAATATAAAGTCATTTCTATGGGATTTCATTTCTGTGATCCAAACGTTTCAACTCGTTAGGCTATATTTTATTTTTTTTTAACAAAAAGTAATGATCTTTTTTGATTTTTGCAAGCAATTCTTTTAAGATGAGAGAAAAACAATCGAATTTTAAAACTCAAAAATTGCAATTCATGTCTCACAATTGTAGTTTCACAAGTAAAATTCTTCATTTTCGTCTTGATTCTGATCAAAATATTAATTATCTTTTCTGCCTTCATAAAGATTATATATTTCTCCCAAATTAAGAAAGTCAAACCATTTAAAAACTGAGGAAACCAGGAATATGAAAAATTTGCACCAACCTGATATCCTTTTTTTTAAAACTGAAACAGAAGGTCACCCGCTTGGCTATAGTTACGTGACAATATCAAAAGACCAGGTTAAAATTCAGCCAGGTGATCATTTAGAATATGATATTTTTATCGATTTAGTTTCTCCACTCAGTCAGGCAGGAGTTGAAATGCACTGCACGTCTGGTCGTGCCATGCGTGAATCCATTGTAATAGACCAAAATGGGATGTGGTCACACCCGTTAACCAATCTGCTGGATGCTGTGGATTGCTGGTATCATCGGAAAATGGATTTAAAAAACATGGTTGGGGAAACAGTTGAAAGTGTTGAGTTAGCCGTTGTGGCTCCGATTCAGGGAACCTACATCGCTTGCTGCAAAAATATCGTTCTTACCAGGGATGGAAAAGTCATTCACTCTTTTTATGACAAAGGTGAACCAAAAACGGTTGAATCAAAAATTCAAATCGGTTATAAAAATGATGTAGTTACAGCGATCCGATGGGATGAATTCCGAAAGGTGAAAGTCCAGCACATCGAACCGACAAAAATCTCACCTGAGATTCAGATGGCAGAAAAACTCATCAGCTTAGCAAAAGAGAAAAAAAGCAAGTGGCAGCCTATTCTTGAAAAGGCGAAATCGACGCTGGACATTGAACAATATGTAAATAATGAAGATGAAGCGTTTAACAAATCTTTAACTAAGGTGGGTGAAATTCTAACTCCAATTTTAAAGGAGGTCAAATCGTTTACCACTCATTTTATTGGTCACGCACATATCGATATGAACTGGTTGTGGGTTTGGGACGAAACCATTGCTGTCTGCCACAGGGATTTCGAGACTATAGGAAAACTGATGGAGAAATATCCGTTTTTCACCTTTTCGCAGAGCCAGGTTTCTATTTACAAAACCGTGATGAAAACCCGCCCTGATTTGTTCGGACGAATCAAAGAATTTGTGAATAAAGGGCAATGGGAGATCACTGCTGCCATGTGGGTTGAAGGGGATGAAAATATGGCTTCCGGAGAGGCATTGGTACGTCAATTCCTGCTGGCTAATCGTTTTATTAAAAAACACTTCGGAAAGGAACCAGTTGTTTGCTGGCAGCCAGACTTATTTGGACATGTCTGGACGATGCCGCAAATTCTAAAAAAATGTGGCGTTAAATATTATTATTTCATGCGATGCGGCAAGGAAAATCCACATGTGTTCTGGTGGGAGGGACCTGATGGTTCGCAGGTTATGGCTGCAACAACACCAAACTATAACGGCTCTATCGGTCCAGACACAACAAATTATGGCTTCGAATTATTTCGCAAGCAGGGACTGAAAGATTACCTGCATGTCTACGGTGTCGGTGATCATGGCGGCGGACCGACAATGCGGGATATTGAGCGGGGTTTGGAAATCGGAAAGAATCCAAACCTACCTGCCGTAAAATTTAATACCGTGGAAAAATATTTTGATACAATAGCAGAAAAATATGAAAATCTGCCAGTCGTAAGAGATGAACTGCAGTTTATTTTTGAGGGCTGTTACACAACCCATGCTGATATCAAACTTTGCAATCGGCAGGGTGAAAATTTATTCCCTGCATTGGAAGTCTTCTCTGTGTTTGCTATGCCTTTTGAGCTGCCATACCCCAAATTTATTTTAAATGAAGGCTGGGAGCGTACCTGTTTCAACCAATTCCATGATATTTTGCCTGGTTCAGCCATACATGCTACTTATGAAGAGGCAATTCCAATTACCGATGGTTTTATTGCTTCAGGACAAAAAGCTCTGCAAAAAAGCCTTGTAACTATTGCCAATCAAATTCAGACCGAAGAAATGGACCCGGAACCGATCGTTGTTTTCAATTCAACCGGTTGGCAGCGAACCGATGTTGTTGAAATAAATCTCCCCATTTTGTTTGGTGAATGGATTGAAGTGGTTGATTTTTCAGGAGCAATAATTCCCAGTCAAATTATCAGTCGAACTTCCAATTCGGCAACCGTAATTTTCATAGCACAAGATGTCCCAGCTATGGGCTATAAAACTTATGGCTGGCGAAAGCGAAACGAGCAACCCCAATATCAGACAAAATTAATTATTTCAGAAGATTTTGTTATCGAGAATGAATTTTATAAAATTGAAATCGATAAAAAAGCTGGAGCTATTCAAACCATTTTTTTAAAGAAAGAGGAAAAGGAATTTATTGAGCCTGGAAAAGAGGCAAATGTTTTTCAAATATTGCATGAAGAAGGGCGCGAAATGTCTGCCTGGCAAATTGGAAAAATTATCGCGATAGAGGAATTGACCGAACCTGAACAAATAGAAGTATTGGAACAGGGACCCGTGCGAGTGTTGATACAAATTGCGTATAACTACAATAAATCCAGATTAATTCAAAAGATTGCAATTTACCATAATCTCAAACGGATTGATTTTCCCTGCCGAGTTGATTGGCAGGAAATAGGTTCGAGGGAGCAAGGCAGCAAATTCTTAAAAGTGGCTTTTCCCCTGAATGTTAATCCAGATGCCCAGGCAACTTTTGAAATTCCATTTGGGACAATCCAGCGGGAGCCAAATGGGCACGAATATCCAACCCAAAAATGGCTGGATTTGAGCGATTCAAATTATGGCGTCAGTCTGCTAAATGACTGTAAATATGGCTGCGACATCCAGGAAAATATTATGAGACTTTCACTGCTCCGCTCCTCTTATGAGCCAGATCCGGTACCAGATACAGGGACGCATTATTTTAAATATGCCATTTCACCTCATAAATATGACTGGAAAACAGCAGGTACATTGCGTCATGGATTTGAGTTGAATCAACCGCTACTTGCAACATTAACAGATAAACACACTGGCAATTTTCCGCTGCAGCAATCATTTGTTCAGTGTAATACAGAAAACATAATTATTACGACTCTTAAAAAATGTGAAGATAACGATTCGTTGATTTTGAGATTTTATGAGACACATAGACGAGAAAGCAAGGTAACCTTCGAGTTCTCACTTGGGATTTTAGAAGTCAGTGAGACGGATTTATTAGAAAGGGATTTAGAAAATTCAAATATCGAAATTGACAACAATCGTATCACAGTAAAAGTTACTCCATTTGAAATAAAAACACTTCGAATCATTCGGGAATCATTTAAGTGGCAGAAACATCATAGTTTTATCCCTGTTGAATGAAGACAATTTTAATAGTTATCCAGATAGCTGCTTCGATATCAGCGAAAATTAAATTCTTACTCCAGAACAAAAATATTTTGACCGCTAAATAAAAAAAACCTTCGATTCAAAACTCCCCTCGCAAAGACGCTGTAAACGTTCGCATGGGCATCAAATTACTTTCCATTGGAGCATAGTTGTACTGTAAAATATTATACGCTCCAATTTGAAAAGTTAAATTCCAAACATTTACTGAAAATCGAGCGTCCAAAAATTTCATTGCAACTCGATCATTGATTGGGTAGATTTTCACTGCTTCTATTTTTGAAGCATAACGATAATCGACCTGCACCATAACTGCACCAGTCTTTATTGAGGATTTAATTGTTGCCAGCATTTTCGGACGGTAGGTAAGTGGTTCGTGCCAGATCAAGTCTTTGTGTTCTATGAAGGTGAAACTGGCCTGAAGATTTGGTACCATTTTTTGCTTAAAAATTTCAAATAGTGAACTGAGAGTCGTGGTGGCTTCAATGCCTCGAATTTGGGCTCTAGCGATATTGCGGAATTGAATCTGTCCCCGAATTAAATCCAAATGTGGTTCTATTAAATTCCAATATTCATTATCAAATAAAGAAAGGTCGATGTTCCAATTGTGGGTGATGTATTGCCGCAATCCCAAATCGTAAGCCCATGATTTTTCGGCTTTCAAATCAGGGTTGGCTTTGATGTTAAAATTCATTATGCTCAACTCTAAATAGCGTTCAACGATAGTTGCTGCACGGAAACCACTGCCAACGCTTGCCCTCATGTTTGTATTTGCCCAGGGCTGCCAGTTAATGCCAAAGCGAGGACTGAGTAAATCTTCTTTAGCTCCACCGATAAGTTGATAACGGTCGTACCGTAATCCAACGGTGATCCTTAAATTATCATTAACTTTCCACTCATTCTGCAAATATGGTCCAATGAAGTACCCTTTATGATCACCAAAATATTTTGTACTTCCTGCATCATGCTGATACTGTAATCCAAAAGTTACAAAGTGGTTAAAGAGAGGAATCCAGTCTGCTTGAATTTCAATGCCCTGTCCAAAAGCAGGATTAAAATAACTTCCTTCACCGAACTGGTTCCCCATCAGCGTGCGATTCAGAGAGGCTCGAAAATTAATCCCAAATCTTGCAGAAAAAGGAAGCGCTAATTTGGAATAGAGGTTTAGCTGGTTGGTTGTGGCATAATTATTTAAATTCGCTTCATCTACTTCATAAGGATCATTTTGTCCCTTCCATTGAACAAAAAATCCTTGGTCGATATAACTATAAGCCGCAAATCCAGTCCATTTGATATCATTCGAAAATCGGTAATCAATCTTTGAAGCAAAATTATATTTTTCAAAATCGCCAAGTTGCGTATATCCAGTTGAGGTATTTTGACCAGCAGAAATCCGCAAACCCATATTCCCTATTTTTTTGCTGTAACTTAAATCTGTGCGAAAATAATATAGGCGTTCATTATCGGTCCATTCCCACTCTTTAAAATATGGTCGATCATATTTCCCCATATTCATCGAAAATAAAAATTTACCGTCAAGGCTCGGGGATTTTGTGATAATATTAACCACCCCACCAAGCGCAGCAGCGCCCCACAAACTTGATCCTGCTCCTTTCAGAATCTCGATCTGTTCGATATCCAGCGGGGGTAAGGCATCCCAATTAATTTCGCCAGTATCGCTGGCATGGATTGGAACGCTGTCAAGTAATAGCAACACCTTATTTCCAGCCCCAAAAGCATACCCAGATGATCCACGAATATTGATTTGATTTCCAACGAAATGAATTCCCGGAGCTGATTCCAATGCGCCGATCAGATCTGTTGGATTTCGTCTCTGGATCTCTTCGGCTGAGACCACAGATAAAGAGACAGGAACCTGATCGAGACGCTGTCTCGTCTTACCAGCAGTAACGATAATTGGATCAAATTGGATTGGAGTTTCTGTTAGTTCAAAAGAAAGCCTAAGTTCTTCTTTACCTTTGATTAAAATATCCTTGGTCAAATTTCTATAGCCGATCATGGACACACGAATCGAAAATTTTCCCGATGGAACATTTCTGATGATAAAATTCCCATCGAGATCAGCACTTGCACCACGAATCGTGCCAAGAATTTGGAGATTCGCTCCGGGCAAGGCTTTTTTTGTTTGCGAGTTTATTACTCTGCCACTGATAATGGACTGAGAATACAATTTGTGTGGGATTATAGCTATTGTAAGGATAGAAACAATAATAAGTAATCGTGAAAGAATATGCTGCATATTTTTATCGTTAAAAGTTAATTGTCAAATTTTTTTGCCTATCGTGAAAATTTCTAAGGATTTATCAAGGACCAATCCGCATAAATATCAATTCCAGAAATCGTAGTATCTGCTGGAATGCTCAGTTTTCCTGGCTGTGGTGGATTATCTGGCGCTTTATAAATACCTATTGTCCGGAAACCTGTCAAATCTGCCCGCTCTGGCAGCCAAAAAACAGCGATGTAATTGACATTGCCGTGGCGAACAGGCAGACGGTAATAATATGGATTTTTATTAATGCTGTAATCCATGGATTTCAGCCAAAGCAGGTAGTGAATATTTCGTTGTGGCTCATATTGATAAGCTGCTACCGCGATAATATGTGTATTTTCAGGAAATGGACCGTTGAAATATATCGTTCCTTCTATCGCAGCATCCCGATCCACGCGGTTCCAGTTGGCATATAATTCGATTTCAAATACCGGCTTTTGAGATGTGATCTCAAAACTTAGTGGCATCAGGTTGTTTCCAGGATCAAGCGGCAGTGCCAACACATCAGCAATATTGGATTTGGTTTCTGTACTGTACCACCACAAACTAACTGCATCGTAATTTCCGTATGGAAGCTCCATTTCTGCAATATCTGTGTCCTTATCTATCGGTAGACTATTAGGGCTGTGGTAAAGTTCATTAATCGCATGGGGTGGAAATTTAGGGGCTACAATGAGATAAATTCCCTGGGTATTTGATGGAGGAATACCTCGAAAATAGATTGTTACAGAGATTTTGCCTGGTAGCGGCGCGATTCCATGATCAATGTTGCATTCCAGGATTATGGCTAATAATAATATAAAAAAAATAAACGTTAATTTCTTATTTTGCATAACCGATGATGAAATTTACAAGATTTGTAACTCTATAATAAACCATTAATTACAATTATTTTGTCTCAAATTAATTTAACACTTAAATTGATTTTTGAAGTATATCAAAAAATTTTTTTTAGCGAATCAAAATCAGTTTTCGAACCGAGGCGAAATTTTTCGAACGAATTTCATAAAAATAGACTCCTGAAACGACTGCATTATTTTTTTCATCAATTCCTTTCCAGGTAATTTCATGATTTCCTACAACTAACATCCCATTAATAAGCGTTTTTAATGTTCTTCCATTCATATCAATAACACGTAAAAGTATATTTTCTGAGTAAGGAATTGTAAATGAAATTTTTGTAGAACTGTTGAACGGATTTGGGTAATTTTGATTCAATCGAAAATTGTCTGAAACAGTCAGATAATTCTTGTTCGTTACTTCAGTAGAAAATGAAATGGCATTTGACTGACAAACAACTGGATTCTCAATACAATATGCCAGTTTTTCTCCAGCGGACTTATCTGCATTTTTAGGCAAGAAAAAAGCGGTAAAATTGAGTCTTAAACTAACGTTGTTATCAGTTTGGTTGCGAAAAAGAATTCCCTGGTCACCGAATGACATTCCATCTCCTGTATCTCCGCCTTCGACAACAGTTTCGTCAGCCTGTCCTCCTTCCTGATTATCATGGAAATAGAGCTCAATGTTTTGCCAGGTAGTATCCTTAAATTCCACGAATGTAAACATGGATCCTTGCTCACCAGTTGTTAAAGTCCACTCTTTGATTGGTTTTTTCACATTTTTATTAACATTGTCTGATACACCGTCGATTGGAATTCTGTCATTATACTTGTTGTAAAATTTCATTCCTGCTGCAGCGGAATTAAAATCCCATGATTGTCTGAGTAATTCCAATCGGACAAAAATATCCTCTTCCATGTGGAATTCCTGTTTGAGTGTCTCGGGATCCAGCTCTGCACCGCCACCAATTGTACCGCTGAACGGGTAAAATTTCGTTTTAATATAAAATGCAGTCTCATTCATGAAGAATTCACCGAACCGAATGGTTTGCCGTACCTCACGAATTAACCTGACCACAGGCTTAGGCGTATACCAGAGGTGAAAGTTATCCAGGTCATTTTCATTGTAAACATAGAGATTATCCCGTTCATTTGCTGCTGGAAATCCGTTTTTGCCAATCGAAATCGTGATGATCCCCAAATCAAACACACCGATGAATCGCAGTTTTTGGGTATCAAATATATCCACTCCGGAGCCAAATGGCGGATTAATAGCAATGTCTTCAATCAATCCATTTTGCTTGCTCAAACGGAGAGAATATGTATGATTTTTAGCTATTTGATTTTGTAGATCGAAACTGAAGCCATAAGGCGAGGGAACTTCATCAGTTACTGTCGAAGACCGAAATAAATAACCATAAGCAGCATTATCCACCTCATTAGGATCGCGGACTACAATTTCTAATCTTTCAAATTTTTGTGCCTCTTCATTATCAATCCATGCCTCAGACGATGCCCTGTCCCCCAAATCGCGAATCATAAATACCAATTCATCTCTGAAATCAAGTAAGCCATCATCCTGGATAAAGTAAAAATCCTGCTTTGCGTTTTCATTTTCAGGTTTGAAAGGATCTTGTGCAAATTTCATCTCATCAATTTGAAAGGGAATCATCGTCCAGGTTTGTGTGCTGTCGTGGTAGGCGTACATAAAAATTTCATTGATGGGAAAATTATAGAGGGGAGCAAGAATATCTCCCCGAAGAATAACTGGCTCATAAATTCGATCCTGATATAATTTCTTTTTAGCATATAGATTTTGGGGAATGATAAAAATTACCATCAAAAATAGAAGAATTAATCTACCCAACCATAGCTTCATGTTGTTTTCTCCGAAGTCATTCATAACAATGATTTCATGTTGTAAACCAAAGATCTTAAGCCAGTAAATAATACAAAAATAATTGTAAATTGTCAAGAAATATTATGTTACGTTTTTGTTGAAATTTGAGGATGGCTTATTTGCAGCGCTTTCCAGCTATGAAATAGCAGCAATCGATAAATTGTTTGCTGCGAATTGTTAATGCCAAAATTTTAATTCAGCGGCAATGATCCACATTAAGTTCAATATTTAACACAATAAATAGTAAACATAAATTGAGTAGGTTTTTTGGAGTATTGTATTAACGGAGATATTCCGTACCCCATTAATTGATTACTCAATTTCAGTCTCGTATGCATATTTTTAATTGTACAGCGAAAATTAACTGTTTTGAAAGACTGAATAGTTACGTTCTTTTTTACCATGAACTGCTTTTCAACAAATCCTGGGAAGCTGTTCTCCTGTCAGCATGTCCACTATCCTGGTACCGCCGATGCCTGTTTTCAATAAAACCCTGCCCGGGTGTTCAGCAGTTACCTCCCCCATGATACAGGCGTCTTCACCGTATTTGTTCTGCTTCATTGTTGTCACGATTTGTTCTGCATGATCCGCAGCGACGCAAGCTAATAGTTTTCCTTCGTTTGCAATGTACAGTGGATCTAATCCCAGCAATTCGCAGGCGCCAAAAACTTCGTCACGAATTGGAATTTTGCCTTCTTCAAGTAAAAAACCTACCTGCGACTGTTGGGCGATCTCGTTCAACGAAGTTCCAATCCCACCACGAGTCGGGTCTCGTAAAACATGTATATGATTTCCCTGAGATAGCATCTCTGATACCAAGTGATTTAGCGGTGCAGTATCGCTTTTGAGGGGAGAATCGAAATTCAATCCTTCCCGCTGGGTTAAAATTGTCACACCATGATCAGCAATGGTTCCACTAACAATTACTTTATCCTCTGGCTGGGCATTTTTTCCTGAAATATTAACACCTTCTGGTATTATCCCAATACCTGATGTGTTAATAAAAATTTTATCTGCAGCATTTCTTGGAACGACTTTTGTATCTCCAGTCACGATTATAATTTTCGCTTCCTCTGCTGCGTTTTTCATGCTGTTTAAAATTTTTTCTAAATCCGAAATTAGAAAACCTTCTTCAATAATGAATCCGACACTTAAATACAATGGCTTAGCGCCAAGCATGGCAATATCATTAACGGTTCCGTTAATCGCAAGCTCACCAATGTTACCCCCCGGGAAAAAAATAGGATCGACTGTATAAGAATCGGTCGAAAACGCCAGTCTGCCCTTTTTGATATTGAAAACAGCGCTATCATCAAGTTTTTCGAGGATTGGATTGTTGAAATATTTCAGAATCAGTTCAGAAATCAATCGGTGAGAGGCTCTGCCACCGCTTCCGTGATCGAGAAGAATTTTGTCGGTTTTCATCTCTATGTTTAAAATACTTGCTTTTTTATCATTTTGAGTTATACATGAAATGAATTGGTTTTCGGATTCGAGTCAATAAACCTTTATGAAGGTTCCGAACCTTCGCAAGGATTAAAATCTGAAAACCGCTTCGTTTTGAGTATATTAATATGAAATTTTTTTAAATACAACAAGTAAAATATTTTAATTTGAAAATTTTTTTGGAAAAATTGAGATTGTGGATAGCTTGGACATTAAAAGAAACACCTGGCAGCAATAAAATTTCCTATCCCGCAAGATTTATCCACCTCCAACCAACTGAAACAATTTCACCTCATCACCGTCCTTGATCTTTTGAAATAATGGTACCCTCGATCCATTCACAGCAGCGAAGGCAATTTCTGCTTTTGGAACTTCCGTTTTGGAAATAAGCTCCCCCACAGTTATTCCATCTGGAATTTCAATTTCATTTTCGGCAACATCATTATTATATTTTTTCAAACTGCTGTGAAAAATAAGGGCTATTTTCATTTTATAAAACCTTTGCTCAGTAACAGATCTTCCATCCATCATTAAAAGATAACATCCTGACAAATTTCATGCAATTGTAATTCTTTCACTTTCTCTTTTTTCGGTACACCATTTTCATCCCATCCCATCAATTGATAATATTCTGTCCGCATTCCATCCAGGTCGATCACATGTCCTTTTGCCGGCCCTGATGATAGTGGTTCACTGAGACAACGCGCTGGTAAAGTATCATCCTTTTTCGTGAAGCCTTCGCGGACATTGAACAGCCGAGCCAGCGTGGTTACGCGTTCGCCTACTTTTTCCAGTTCACGTGGATTTTTATATTTGAATCCGGTACAGGGATTAATCATTTGCCAGATTTCTTTCAATGTAAAACCGAATTTGGTGAAATAACAGAGAATAGCGGAATCGACAACGGCGGTGTCTAACTGGTTCATTTTAAAAAGGGCTGCTTTTCCTGAGGTAGCTAATGGATCAGCTCCGCCCATGAGTTCGCTGAGCGGCGAACCGTGCAGATGGCAGGCACCCCGTTCTGATATCGCGTAGCTCAACCCAACACCTTTCGCACCACGCGGCAGGTAGCCCGGCATTTCCAGACCCTTGACTTGCATGGCAAATGCATCGCTACCAGGGTATTCCTTACTGATTTCACGGACACCCTTCTCTAACTTCTGCCCGATCTCTTCTCCTTTGCATATTTTTTTCGTAAGCGCTACTAACGCTTCGCTGCTGCCGAATTTCGCTTCGATGCCATCCAGGTCAGTGGCTTTGATCATGCCTCGCTGGTAAAGCTCCATCACAAAGCTGATAATTACCCCTACACTGATTGTATCAATACCATAATCATCGCACAAATAGTTAACTTCAATGATTGCTTCCCTGTCTGTAACACCGCAGTTGCTACCAACGGCAAAAATTGTTTCATATTCAGGGCCATCGATTCGCATGCCTAATTTTTTGTGTTTGGCAATTTTCGTACAGCCGATTCCACAGCCGAAACAGGCAGCGGACTCTTTCCAATAGTCCTCAGTCCAGGTTTCTCCCCATAGCTCTTTATGACCTTCGAATTGTCCAGATTGAAAGTTGCGTGTTGGCAATCCGCCGGCTGCATTAATCAGTTCGACAATATTAGCGGTACCGTGATCTTTCATACGTTTAATTTGAGAACTCATCCGTAGCATTCGATTTGCAACCCAAACCATCTCCTGGAACAGTTCAGGGTTATGGACGGTAACAGCACCAGTTCCTTTAATAGCAATCCCTTTCAAATTTTTAGAGCCCATAACTGCGCCAGCGCCTCCACGTCCTGCGGTTCTCAAATCACAAAATATTCCAGCAATCGGTGCATGTCGTTCTCCTGCCTGCCCAATAACTGCGGTTTTGAAATCATTTCCATATTTTTCTTTAAGCTTCGAAGTCGCTGCCATTGTGCCCAGTGACCAGATTTCTTCTGCGGATTCTAATCTAATCTTATCGTTTTCAATAACCAATGCTGTCGGTTTTTCGGCTTTGCCTGTGATAATAATTGCATCATATCCTGCCCATTTCATGGTCTGTCCGAAGAAACCGCCACAATAGGAATCGAGAATTGTTCCTGTTGCTGGACTTTTTGTGAAAACACCCAATCTTCCAGCCGTTGGTGCGGTGGTTCCTGTCAATGGCCCAACAGCAAAAATAAGCGGTACATCAGGGGCATAAGCATCAGTTAGTGGTGCAAGTTCTTTATAGAGAATTGAACTGGCCAAACCTTTGCCGCCTAAAACCAGCGGGATTATTTTTTCGTCTAATTTTTCTGTCCTGAATATTCCAGTTGTCAGATCAACTTTCAGAATATTATTCATGTAACCACATTCGCGTATAGACATTAAAAATTTCCTTTAATAAACAATTAATCCTAAATTTAATATAGGAGACAGTATCAACTCCAGGGATCAGCTATTGTATTTATTATATATTCACTTAATAAAGATGCTTTCGAGATTTCTTATTAGTTTTTCTAAAATGCTTCTCTTTGATCGGTTGGTTTTAATATAACATTATTTTAAATTGTTGTCAACATAATTTAACTTTTAATTTGAATTCTTATTTTAGCTTGACTTTTCTAATAAAATCGTTTAAATTTTCTTAATTGAAATATTGCTGCATTCAAATTTTTAATAATACGATCGATTGAAATTATACAGGAAATTTTGATTAACATTCAACACCAAAAAAATTCATCCTCCTACCTCATCGCTTTCAATTTACTTCTACAAATTGTTAATAGATTATTAGGAACTATTTTTTTGAACGGGATAGATGAGATTAATATTAACTTGCAGGGATAGAATGAACTTAAACTGGTTTGATGTAACGATCTTTCTGGTGTTTATTTTTGTGGTGGTCAGCTTCAGCATGTTCAAAAGCCGCAGGGAAGGAGACAGCGAAGATTATTTTTTGCGAGCCGAGGATTGAAATGGTATTTGATCGGCTTCTCCAATGTCGCCGCCAATATTTCAACCGAACAGTTTGTCAGTATGAGCGGACAGGGTGCTGGTAATGTAGGACTGGCAGTATCGGGTTATCAACTGTTGGGCGCAGTGACCATTGTGTTTGTGGCGATATTTTTCCTGCCCAAATTTCTGCGTTTGGGAATTTATACCATGCCCGAATATCTTGAGTATCGCTATAATGCAACTGCTCGGAGTATTATGGCTTTTTACACCATGGCGATTTATATTGGCGTCACCATCACTGCGGTACTTTATTCGGGTGGTTTGACGCTGCATACAATTTTCGACATGGACATAGTGCGGACAATCTGGTTGATCGGGATTATTGCAGCGCTTTACACGACTTGGGGAGATTTGAAAGCCGTTACTTACGCCGATCTTTTTCAGGGATCAGGTCTTTTGCTTGGCGGGCTGGTGACGATGGTGCTGGGATTTGTTGCTGTCGCCGGCTTATCTTCATTTTTTTCTGCCAATACTGAACGACTCCACATGGTGTTGCCTGCCAATCACCCTGAAATTCCCTGGACAGCCCTGCTGATCGGTCTGTGGATTCCTAATTTTTTCAGGAATTCCAGGGATATATTTCACCCGGCATCCTCGCTGCCTTTGTGTTTGGATTTATCGTGAAACGAGCGCCAGCCAGCGCAGGTGTGAGTGCTCTTCTGCTGACAGTGCCTGTTTATGGATTGCTTCAATGGCGGTTTTCAGAAATTGCTTTTTTGAATCGCATGGCAATTACCTTTGGCGTTGTGATAGCTGCCATGACAATCATTATACTAATTAAACCGCTTGCCGAACCCAAAGTGATGCCAAAGAAAAGAGATTTTGATATGAGACCGACGCCTTTGGTTTTGTGGCTTGGCGGTGCGGTGATTGCGGCAGTGATTTTGTTTTATATTGTTTTCTGGTAGACTGCCTCGCCCAGAGTCAGGATTTCGATGTGCCATATTGTTAAAATATCCGAACAAATTAATAGTTCATTATCAAGGCCAATTTTCCATTTTTAGAACAAGGAGTTTAATATACAAAGAACTTAGAGTATTAAATATCTTATTTTCTTATGTTTTACTATGATTCTCTTTTCTTGCGCTAAAAATAATGGGATCGTTTCCATAACAAGTCCCGACGGTAAAGTATCGGTGGTTTTCAAAATTAAAAAGGATGATCAAAATTCTGCCTATTATTCAATCAAGAGAGCCAATGATATAATTATTGAGGATTCAAAATTAGGCTTGCAATGTGGTAATGATGTTTCATTCGATAAAAATTTTGCGATCATTTCAGTGCGAAAGCATAAAGTTAACCAAAGCTGGCAGCCAGTTTATGGTGAGCGAACTGAAATTCCCGATCGTTATGAGGAAGCTATTATTTTGTTGCGCCAAAGCTTGCCCCCCATGTATTTGTTGACAGTTACGTTTCGAGCCTATAACGAAGGGATCGCTTTTCGTTATACAATTCCAGAACAGCAGCATCTCAAAAATGTTTTTATTGAACGAGAGGAGAGCGAATTCAGCTTTGGAGGTGACGTTAAAACCTGGGCGGTTTATTCGGCACAGGCGAAATACGAAGAGGTTACGATAAGCCAGGTTCAACCGGGCTGTGAGCGATCGTTGACGATCAAAATTAAGGATAGCTTCTATGTAGCAATTGGTGAAGCAAACCTGGTCGATTATGCGAGGATGAAGTTCGATCCGAAAGTTGATAAGCCAAACACATTAGTGAGCAGTTTGGCTGGCGAAGTCAGGGGCGATCTGCCTTTATCGACGCCCTGGCGATTTGTAATGGTTGGGCGCAGTCCTGGCGATCTGCTGGAAAAAAATTATTTGCTGCTAAATCTGAATGAATCCTGCAAAATCAAGGATACCTCATGGATAAAGCCGGGCAAGATCATTCGTGAAGTCACGTTGACGACACAGGGTGGAAAGGCGTGTGTGGATTTTGCGGTGAAGCAAAATCTGCAATATGTTGAATTCGATGCAGGATGGTACGGTCATGAATATGATGATTCATCGGATGCCACGATCATAACTGTGGATCAGAAACGATCGCCAGGTCCACTGGATTTGCATGAAGTGATTCGTTATGCCAATGAGCGGGATATTGGAATTATTTTATATGTTAATCGACGGGCATTGGAGAAGCAATTGGATGAAATTTTGCCTTTGTACATGAGTTGGGGAATCAAGGGAGTCAAATATGGCTTTGTGAACGTGGGATCACAGTTTTGGACTTCCTAGCTGCATGAAGCGGTGAGAAAAGCAGCGGACAATCAATTAATGGTGGACATCCACGATGAATATCGCCCGACAGGATATTCCCGCACCTATCCTAATCTCATGACCGCGGAAGGTATTCGCGGCGATGAAGAATCGCCATCGAATGAACACACGCTCATCACGCTTTTCACCCGAATGATCGCTGGAGTGGGCGATAATACCATCTGCTATTTTGCCGATCATGTCGATGGGAGAATGGGTAGCCATGCCTCGCAACTGGCGAAAGCGGTCTGTTTGTATAGCCCCTGACAGTTCCTCTATTGGTACGATCGACCAGCAGCATCGCCAGATCGTATCGGGGGAGCAGGTTCAACCGAGATGATTATTTCAGGCGAACCGGAACTGGAATTTTTTGATCAGGTGCCCACTACCTGGGATGAGACCAGGATCATTCATGGAGAAATCGGAAAATATGCCAAAGTTGCCAGGCAGAATGGGAACAGGTGGTTTATTGGTAGCATCAATGGCAATGAAGCCCGATGTTTTGAAATTCCACTCTCATTTTTGGAGCAGGGTAAAAATTATATTGGGCTTATGTATTCCGACGATCCTGTAATCAATACCAGAACCAGAGTCAGGATTGATCGCTATTTGGTCGATCAGAAAACGGTTATTAATGAAGAAATCACAGCAAGTTGCGGTCAGGCGATCATGATCCTGCCTGCAGCGGGTGATGAGAATTATCCCGTTTATGAATAAAAATTTTAGAGAGGTGTTGAAAAATGAAACTCAAATTTTTTTTGATAAGCAGCCTATTATTTCTCACCAGTATTTTTATTGGCTGTCAGTGCCAGTTTCAGGTTAATGGTATCATCAGTACCGATAAGGAATCCTGGCAGGTCAATAAAACCATTTCATTTATCAAATTTAATGAAAAAGATTCTTTTGATTTTGAAATTTTGACCGATGAGAAAGAACAAATCATTGATGGTTTCGGCGGCTGCTTCAACGAGCTGGGCTGGGATGCGTTGAAAGTTTTAAACCAGAGGGATCGGGAAGCAGTTTTAAAATCGCTGTTTAGCGCCGATGGCTGTAATCTCAATATCTGTCGCATGCCCATTGGCGCCAATGATTTTGCACGTAATTGGTACAGTCTTAACGATTCAGTGGGCGATTACGAGATGAACTATTTCAACATTGAACGGGATAAAAGCAGTCTGATTTCCTTTATTAAATCAGCGATGAAAATTCAGCCCAAATTAAAAATCTGGGGTTCGCCCTGGTGTCCACCAGCCTGGATGAAGAAAAATGGCTATTACGCCTGTTCACCTTCGCCGTACAATGACCTCGATCCCAATCTGCCCCGTCGTGAAAATGGCGATACCGATTTTATTACGGATGATAAAACCCAACAAGCTTATGCGTTGTATTTTGTAAAATATATTAAAGCTTACCAGGCTTTGGGGATAAATGTTTACGCGGTTCATGTTCAAAACGAACCGCACTCCTGCCAGTCGTTTCCGAGTTGTCTCTGGAGGGGACAGGACTTGAAGCATTTCATCTGCAACTACCTGGGGCAGGCTATTGAACGGGCAGGACTCGCCACAGAAATCTGGTACAGCACTTTTGAGCGACCTTATGAAGGGGAATGGGCGGCGGAAATTGATAGCCTTCTGAATGATGAAAGGGCGATGAGATATGTGAAAGGATTCGGTTTTCAATGGGCTGGCAAAAATGCAATTCCCGAAGTCCATCAGAAAAATCCGAATCTAAAACTCATGCACACCGAAACCGAATGCGGGGATGGGAAAAACACCTGGGAACAGGCAGAAAATATTTATGATTTAATCCGACATTATTTCGATCATGGCGCCAATGCCCAGATGTATTGGAACATGATCCTGAGTGAAAATCCCAGAAGCCCCTGGGGCTGGTCGCAAAATAGCATGATCACCATCGATTCAAAAAATCAACTAGTCATCTACAATCCTGAATTTTATGTGATGAAGCATTTCAGTCATTTTATCAAGCCAGGCGCTTTCAAATTAACAATTGTTGGAAGCAGGGGAAATGAATTGGCGTTTCAAAATCCAAACGGGGAGATTATTTTGATTGTAAATAATGATCAGGAACCATCAAAAGAAATGAGGGTGAAAATAGCGGCTAAATTGTTCATCATCAATTTGCGTGGGCATTCATTCAATTCGGTTATCATCCGCCTCGACTCGAGGGAAAAGGCTAAGAAATGAAAGGATGGTACAAACATCCTGATTGGATTGTTGAGAAAAATTTAAGTATCATTATATTTTTGTGCCAGATTGTTACTATCGACAACTAAAGGATCTGTCTGAAATTCTATCGAACGATTGTCATCGAGGGGACGAAATCTTTGGTAAGGAATGAGATCAACCTTTTTCTCATCCAGATTATATCGAAAGACATGTGTTAACTGTCGATCATCCTTAATTGGCGAATAGGTTTTTCCGAACAAACGTAGCTACCCAGCATGTGCTGCTGCTGAAGGAGTTACATCAAAAAAAGAACCATCTACTTTACGAGCGTAAATTGGATCGAATTTTCAACTGATTTGTGGCTATTTTTATCTGTAACCAGTATTTCAAGTTCAGTAAGACCCCTTTCTAAATTTCTCAGATCGAACGAAATGTATTCAAATGCAGTATCCGAATCTCCTTCCCGTTGGACTGTTGTTGAAATAATGTTTTTATCTTTACTTGAAAAAATTCTACCAATACCACCTATTGTCTTCTGCAAGAAATTACGATCACCTTTAATTGTTGTTAAAATATAGGATACTTCAAAATTTGTTCGATTTTCATTATCCAGGATCAGGTTATAAATTTCAAAATAAAGATGAATCGGTTTGCTTTTTATCACCCGGGAAAATGGATATGGCATAATCGATAAATCATTTTTCATTATTGTTTCATTCAACTGGTTAACATTTGCGGAAATGTTTGAAGATAATTGGATATCACTTAGCATCAACCTATCCGAGGAAAAATCGCGCACCACCATATCTTTTTTTTGAACACCCTTGATCGAGCCATCAACACTATTCATAACAAAAGCAGCGTTATATGCTCCAGGAAACAGATTATGATTATTTTGGAGTAAAAAATGTCTGGTCTCCATTTTTGTAACCGTATCAAGCGCGATTGAATATCTTTCTCTCATTTTAATTGTTGAATTCAGATTGCTATCAATAACTTCGATATAAAAGTCTGTATAATTTACATATTGATTATCAACTTTGTTGAACTCAATAACCTGTCCTGGAAACGATGTATAAAATTCGATGCGCGTTTTATTGCTGTCTCCCCTGAATTGAGCCCATTTAGTGAGAAATGGAAAAACTCTGGCTTGGTAATCGTGACGGTAAAATTCTCCGGGATGTTTTTCTAAAGCATTTATTTTTTGGTTATGAAAATTATTCAATCGTTCTGGCGAAAAACCAATAGCTAAATTCGCATAAGTCTGACTCAAATGACTCCTATCATTATATAATTGATATGCTAATAATAAACGTGAATTATAATCATATCCAGAAACAGCCGCATCAGTTAAATCTTCAACCTGGTGAAAATAACCTCCCTCTGAAACGAAATCAAAAACCAGTCCTCTTTCAATACTTTCGTAGGTCCATGATTCATTATCTTTGGCAGGAAGCGTACCGACGGTCCCATTATAGCGTTCGTCTGGGGGTCCATATTTGATATAAATTTTGCCACGATCGTCATAATAAGGAGGAGCAGTAAAATGAAAATTTTCTTTGGCATATTTTACGCGACGGAAATGCTCCATCAATCGCTCATTTGCTGGCGTGCTCGGGTCTGGATCGCGTTGTTTCCAGAATTTTTTAAACAGGTTTTTCTTTGATGTATCTGATACTGACTCAAATTGATTTAATTCAAAAGGGGTCAAAATTATTTTTTGTTCTTCGAATAAGTAGTCCAACATCTCTATATTTTCGAGCTGTTCAATACCAGTAAAATAGCTTTCTGTTGATAATATATGATCGCCCAATTCATAATATATTTCAGCCATTCGAATGTTAGCCCTGGCGAAATCAGGCATCAGATTTTTGATCTGTTTAAAAATTTGAAGCGCCTGCGTATAATCACCCATTTTTTGATAGGTATAGCCGAGCTGATAAATAACATCGTGGTAATCTTGAGATTCATTAAGTAGCCGAGCGAATTCATTTTTTGCCCTATCAAGACTGTTGGCATCTCCTTTCTTCAAGTAAGTGCATGCTAAAAAATATCGGGCTGGTTTGTAATCAGGATCTAAAGATAATGCTTGATGGAATTTTATTATTGCTTTTGATTTATGATCTTTTTTTAAAATTTCTTTTAACCTCTCATAAGGAATTATCTTACTGGGTTGTCGATAAAAGTAAACTCGTCCCAAGCCAGTCAAAGCCTGCACTGAAAGCGAATCTGTTTCCAATACAGTTACAAATTCAGTTTCAGCTTCATCCAATCGATCACGCTGTAAATAATTTTCAGCAAGTCTCAAATGCAATACTGGATTATATTTATCCTCCTGAATCAACTGTCGCAAGATGAATACTGAATCCGAGGGAGTAGATAAGGATGTGTCTGTTCTGACATTGATAACAACTTGCCCCCATCCTAAGTTTGATGTTAGTGAAATCAACAAAAAGAGGAGTGATTTTTTAATTAATAATATCATTTATTGTTGTTCCTCAGGAAAATATAATATACCAGTTGAATCGGCTTTGCGCTTACACTGATCAGGTATTCTAGGATCTTTCAAAGTCTTTTCAAAAATCGAAATCTCAGGGACATTTTCATCATTCACCAATAATGGTTTCTGCCCTCGTATGTTGATTTGCATGTTCAAAAGATGATAATATTCATCTAGAGTTATTAGTCCGGAATTTGTCATCAGCCTTAGCACACGCGCTTGTCGTTTTTTTGTTGCTGGCCAATTTTCAAACGGATTTAATCGAATAGGATTTGGAAGAATACCAGCCAGTAAAGCTGATTCTGCCAGATTTAATTGAGATGCGGGTTTATCAAAATAGTACCAAGCAGCGGCTTCTGCTCCATAAATATTTTGCCCCCATTCTACAATATTTAGATAATATTCAAAAATCTTTTGTTTGCTCCAAATTTTCTCAACCCGTTTTGCCAACAGGATTTCCTTGATCTTACGGATAATTGTTTTCTTTTTAATTAAGAAAGCATTTCGCACCAGTTGCATGGTAATTGTACTCGCCCCTCTGGCAAAGTATCCTTTCTTTAAATTCTCCTGAAACGCCCTTTTCAATTCATTTAAATTAATCCCGGAGTGTTTAAAGAACGTATCATCCTCACTGATAATCACTGCTGATTTCAATTCGGGTGAAATTTGATTTAATGGAACATATTTACGGACTGGTGCCAGATCCTTATTACTCCATTCGAAACCATCTAAATTGTATACTGTTGATTCTGGTTGAAATTTGTTTATTTCTATAATACTCGGCAATGTTGATAACAAAAGTAAAAAACCGATCAAGATTAAAGCTATGAGCAAAACTAAAATTTTGATGATTTTTTTCTTTCTTAATTGCATAGTAAAAGCAGATGTTAATTTTTTTGAAAGAAATAGTAATGCAGATATTCCAATTATTTACTAAAATATACACATTCCTCTCTCAATTATCAAGCGAATAATTTAGTTTCTAATCGCATAAGAGTGACATTATTAGTGAAAAATATTTGTTTACAAATTTGAAATTTTTTCCCTGTGGCATGCAATATATTTATCGACGTTGCTATTGCTTGTTCAATTTGTTTATTCTCAGATTTAGAATAATTGTTGTTCATATTATTGGTTTTCGTTTGGTTCAATTAAAAATTTTATCTCAATTTCCTTACTATCTCTTAAAATTTTAAAAGAGATATTTTCATTCCAATCTTTAAAGCTCAAATATTTTTTCAGCTTTGCCATGTCTGGAAAGCTTTTATCATCAATAGAGATAACTACATCCCCCTTTCGAATGCCTTTTTCTTCTGCAATTGTTTCAGGTATCACCCTTTTAACCATAAATCCTTGCCCATTTTTCTCTTCTATGCTAAAACCAAAAGAAGGATATTTTTCCTGCTTTTCTTGATGAACGCCCCATAAAAAGTCAGCTAAACTTCGAACGACTATTTTATACGGCGTAGTTCCCATAGCACCACTGCCATGCATCATTGCCATTGGTGGCATTTTTTTCTCTTTTTCAGATTTTTTTTCATCCTCCTCCTTTTTCTCTTTTTTCAGGCTGGTTTTGACTTTCATCATAGCAGATTCTTTTATTGTATCAGGTACGTCAATGGCGATGACAGATGAAAAAGTTAAATCACTTCGTTTCTTAATTATCCTTCCGATGCCCAGGTTATAAGCCACATGCCCACTACCAGCAAGTATGATTATAGTTGATTCAGGATTTTCTTTAGCAACTTTTATTGCTCCGTCTCCCATTGCTGCATCCCATAAGCATTGCGCTGCATAAATTTTGCTGAATTGACCAGGAGACAACGCATCCATTCCTTCCATGGCAGTTTTTATGTAGAAGCGATGCTCAATATCAGTTGTATCAATCCCAGGAATTGCCTGTTTTTCCGCAGGTGATAAAGAACTAATTCCCTGACTCCCGATTTTTGATGCGTACTCATGTTTAATATTAATACCGAAAATTCTTATTTTGTTCTCTCTTGCGAAATTGAAAATGGGTTTATAATAGCGGTAATTATGACCCCATGTATTAAAATAATCGGATTGATCTAAAAACTCTTCTTCTGTGATCTTACCATAGATATAATCGTCAAGGACAGCATCTTGAGATTCATTAAACATCTCTAATGCTAAACATATCTTTAAACCTGCTCCGAATAAACCTTTTATGATATTTAGTTGCATTTCATGATGAAGCTCATTGGTATGACTTTCGCCAAGCATGATAATCCGAAATTTGTTAAATCTTTCGATGAGCTGCTCCAAAGTAACTTCAGTGTTAGCATTCGTATCAAAAATACGATCCAATTTAACAGCGCAGTAATTATATTTTGTCTCTGGATTCCCAATTGGGAGTCGTTCTGTATCAAATTGATCTTCATTTGCCGTTGATACCGTATTTAATAGAAAGAGAAAAATTAAACACAAAATTCGATAAGACATAACAATCTCCTTGAAAAAATAGTTAAATGGCTAAGAAATTAATATTCCAAAAAATATTAACAAATCAAAAGATAAAAAGCAAGTGTTTTATCAATAAAACCTTTGGTAGCTATCGATATGTTCATGGATGAGATAGTCGATAAGATTGATTATTTTCTTGATTTTTACGAAAATTTTGGGTAAAATTATAATGATAAAATTCAGAACAAAAAGATATATATTTTCATATTAATTTCTGTCAGACTTGGAGATTAAATGATAAAACATATTATTTTCGATTTAGGAAAAGTTATTGTAAACGTAGACCTTCAGCCTTTCTTATATAAATTTTCAGATGAATTTAAAATTGATCCTTTAGAGCTTACTAATGATGACCAGGATGGAGTTCACAGGGAATTTATGGTGGGACGACTAACTGGAGAGGAATTTCACAAAGTTACATGTGAAAAATTCAATCACTTTATCCCAATTGAACATTTTAAAGAGATATGGATCAGCATGCTCAGCGGTGAAATAAGAGGGATATCCAGCATCATTAAAAAGCTTTACAAAAATCGTTATACATTATCTATACTTTCAAACACTGATCCTTGGCATTACGAATATTGTCTCGAGATGATTCCTTGTTTAAGACTATTTCAAAACAAGTTTTTGTCTTACGATCTAAAAATGAAAAAACCTGACCCTGAAATTTTTGAGTATGTCGCTGAAACTTTAAAGGCGAAACCAGAGCGATGTTTGTTTATTGATGACAGGTTAGACAATATTTCGGCGGCTCGGGCTCAGAATTTTAATAGTATACAATTTCAAAATAGCGAAGATTTACAAAAAGACTTATTACAAATGGGAATAAAGTTGGATTAATCATATATAATGTATTAAAATCGCAATATTACTAAATTCGTCGTATAATTCATGTTGCAGTTGAAGCAACGGTACATTTAAGAAAATGAGTTTCTTAAGAAATAGGACTGATTATTTTTTTGTACCAGCATTTGGATTAATTGAGATGATCCGTGCTTGCCGCTGAGATGTTTCGTGAGCCTTTTGATCTTGTTCTTTGACTGGCTTTGATTCTGAAGGTGTCTCTGGAGCGATGACTTTTTCAATACGAACGGGAGTTCCACCCATGGTAAAATCATCACCACGGATTTGCTCGTTATCTAATATCCAGGTGGTTACAATTAATGGTATATTTAGGATCAATAATTTGACACGCCACCAGCCTTTTTTAACATCAGGACTGATAGCTTCGATACGCGCGAAAAATGTTGGATTATTGTTAATATAAACTAAAATGACGTCTCTTTCTACAATCGATTCGTTGTTTTTTATTTTCATTTTTCAACTTCTCATTTTATAAGTGCAATTAAATTTACAAAAAGGTGAACAAAGAATCAAGTACTATTTATTGGGAGATTGGGTATGAGCTATAAAAAAAATAAAAAAACAAAGTTAATGCTAACTATATTTATTATTTTTAGCACTTCGATTGCATTGGCACAGTTCGAGCCAGGAACCCAAACAACTCCACAAAAGCAAGAAGATATTCTTGTTGCAAAAGATTCGATATTTCAACCGATTCCTTCAGGATATTGGCTTAAGTTCAATGCTTTCAAAACAGTTTCCATAATTATTGTATTGATTGCATTTATTTATGGTTTTATAAGCTATTTTCAGGGAATGAGTGCTGGTGGAAAATTAAATAGAAAGGAAATCCGTAAAAGTATCATACTTGCGTTAATTGTTGCTATTTTTGCCAGGCCAGTTCCTATTATGATTCATCATTATATTGGGATTGGATTAAATTATTTTTTACCAGAGGCTTATGCTTTTGGAATCGCAGAGTTTATAGTTTATATTCTTTGGATGACTTATATCATAGCGATTCCAGTATTTCTGTATGAATCGTTCACTGTTTCAGCCAAAGAGGCTTATCCTGTTGGGGGAAGACATTAGTTTGGTAAAAAATCTATTTTTCTATGGCATAAAGAAAAATTTTTTGTATATTCTGTCCACTTAATTTTGAACAAATAAGAATTATTAATAGGAATTATATCTTATGATTAACAAGATTCAAGAATTTTTAGCAGATGAAGCAAAGTATTTGCTGGAACATGAATGCCAGGGGATCAAAAAAGAGACTTTGCATTTACCAGGCTCTGATTTTGTGGAACGGGTATTAATGTCAACTGATCGTCCAATCTCTGTATTAAGAAATATGCAATTGATTTTCAATTCAGGAAGACTTGCAGGTACAGGTTACCTTTCCATACTGCCAGTCGATCAAGGAATCGAACATTCGGCAGGCGCATCGTTTGCCCCGAACCCCATCTATTTTGATCCTGAAAATATCGTGAAATTAGCCATTGAAGGCGGCTGTAATGAGGTTGCTTCCACGCTAGGTGTTTTAGGAGCCGTTGCCAGAAAATACGCCCATAAAATTCCGTTCATCGTGAAGATCAATCACAATGAATTTATCAGCTATCCCAATTCTTACGATCAAATCTTGTTTGCCGATGTTAGGCAGGCTTTTGATATGGGAGCAGTAGCAATTGGGGCGACGATCTATTTCGGATCAGAGGAATCAAAAAGGCAGATCATTGAAATCAGTGAGGCGTTTCAATTAGCCCATGAGCTGGGACTGGTCACCGTGCTCTGGTGCTATTTGCGAAACTCGGCTTTTAAAACAAAAGAAAAAGATTATCATATCTCGGCTGATCTGACAGGACAGGCGAACCATCTCGGTGTGACAATTGAGGCTGACATTGTCAAACAGAAGCTGCCAGAAAATAACGGTGGGTATACAGCTTTGAATTTTGGAAAAACACACAAATTAGTATATGAAAAGCTAACATCAGATCATCCAATCGATCTGACTCGCTATCAAGTTGCTAATTGTTACATGGGCAGGATTGGGTTGATCAATTCAGGCGGTCCGTCGGGCAAAAATGATTTTGCCGAGGCTGTCAAAACTGCTGTTATTAACAAACGAGCTGGCGGCATGGGATTGATCTCTGGCAGAAAGGCGTTCCAGCGACCGATGACGGAAGGTGTGAAATTATTAAATACGATTCAGGATGTTTACTTAACAAAAGAAGTGACGATTGCATAGCAGTGTCTAAAGTCAAAAGTATTTAACCTGTATTATTCACAAAAAATACAAAAAAACCTTGATATTTTCTCCATAATTTAATATATTACAGTGACTTGAGAATCAATTCATTGGAGGAAATTCAAATGAAC
>SMTZ1_10003173_pt1 | contig 27358 bp, 20 predicted proteins | sample DeeMarSWOR136_30_FD_25667 | JGI IMG/M metagenome (IMG submission 25667)
AGGATTATCTATTTCTCAAACTAAAGATGCAAAGAGCAATTCAATGGGAGAAGACGATTCGCAATGAAATCATTGAGAAATACAACCAATGGGGATTGGTCGGAAAAAGCCAGCCAATGGTCAAGCTTTTTCAGCAGATGGAGACTGCATTGAATTCAGACTCCACTTTATTACTTCAAGGTGAAACCGGAACAGGCAAAGATCTGGTTGCCAAGATCATTCACTGTCACGGCAATAGATCCACAAAGCCTTTCGTTTCAGTGAACTGCGCCGCTATTCCATCCTCTCTTTTAGAGGAGCAGCTTTTCGGACACGAGAAAGGAGCCTTCACAGATGCCAAAGAAAGAAGAGCTGGTAAGTTCGAGATGGCAAATGGTGGAACTATCTTCTTGAATGAGATCGGTGAACTTTCCCAAAATCTTCAGGCAAAACTTTTGAAGGTGAGCGAGGAGAAAAAGGTGGACTCAATCGGAGGTTCCAAACCGATCGATGTGGATGTGCGCATAATCTCAGCAACTAACAGAGATATCGAAGAGATGATCCAAAAGGGAGAGTTCCGCTCAGACCTATATTACCGATTGAAGGTGTTGAAGATTAAGCTTCCACCGCTAAAAGAAAGAATGGATGATTTACCTCTGTTGATCAATCACCTCATTCATAAGATGTCTGAAAAGGAAGATAAGGAAATAGCAGGGATAACACGTGAGGCTTCAGATTATTTGAATCAAAAAAGCTGGGAGGGGAACGTAAGGGAGCTGGAAAAGTTGATCGAAGCTGCAGTGAAAAAAGCCGATAGGTTGATCACGCTGAAAGATTTCTTGGGATCAAAAATTCCCACTGAGAAGGTTTGTCCCTCTATTCAGAGTATGTGTTCAAGAGAGATGCCCCCTGACGATTGCCCGGTGTTCAAAGACGCAGACATGAATCAAATCGAGAAGGTAGCAATAATTAATGCGCTTAGATCCAATCAGGGATTGGTCGAGCCCGCCAGCAAATCCTTAGGGATTTCTAAAGCCACCATGTATAATAAGATCAATCAGTATGGTCTTTCCCACCTGATAAAAGGCTATGCAGAGCGATGAAACAATTGGTAAGGAGTCCTATAGAACCCGAGGTCCTTACTATGAGTTGGTATTCTTCATCAACAGAGATAGGAAGCCAAAAGCGCAGGCGTTAGCTAATATATAAATTTAAAAAGCAGGTTCAAAAGAACCTTCGCCACAAATCTTCTCAGGTTAAATCCCGATAGACCGTAGAAAATATCAAAATTCAAACCCTAATGAAAAACGGTGAACATTTTGGAGGCGGGAGAAATCTGCCCAGGCGTAGTTTATGTCCAGATTGGTCTTTTCACCGGCTTTGAGTTTTAGCCCTCCTCCAAAAGTGAGCCCTTCCTCTTCATAATTAAACTTGTAACCTGCCCTTAGAGAAAAAAGCTCGTTCCATTGATATTCGCCGCCGAAGCTGGCTTGCTGAATGTTGTCATTAGGATGCTTGGCTTCCACCGAGAGGGTTAATTTGGATTCCGGCGACTCTATCAGATCATATGCCAAACCGAACCTGAAGGTGAGCGGCAGATCATAGGGATCCACTGCCAGTTTGGATTTGACGTCGTCGTAATTGGGATTTCCCGGCTGCGGATCATAATAGGCACCCAACTCGGGACCGTCCATCTTCATCTCCGGACCCAAATTGGCAATGTTCATCCCTATTCTTAAACTTTTGAAACCGGTGTAAAATAGAGTTCCGAAATCAAAGGCAAAACCGGAAGCTCTCTCCTCAGAGATCCTCTCCCAGATATACTTGCCGTTAATCCCCACCGAGAATCTGTCGGTCAACTTTCGAGCATATCCCAAGGACAAAGAATAGGAGGAGGAAGTGAAGGTCTCTCCGGTACCTTCCGGGTGCTCCACAGTGGTTACCTCCATCTCGCCCATGCTCAATGCGGTCAAGCTGACCCCAAAGGCGGAATAATCCCCAAGCGGCTTCCCGAAAGTGACGTGGTTCAATTGAACATCCATTATCCAATCCACATTGGTCAAGGAGAGATTAACTGAGGATAGCTCGGTCAAACCAGCCGGATTCCAATACATAGAATAAGCATCGTTGACGCAGGCCACCGAGGCCTCACCCATTCCCACATATCTTGCTCCCATCCCGATTTTCAAAAATTGCGCCCCCACTGTTCCGATCTTTGAGAATTCGCCTGCAACAGCTGTGTTTGTCAAACCAAGAAGAATTGCAAGTGCAATCGCAAGATAAGTTGTTTTTTTCATTTTTTCACCCCTCTTTTATTTATTGTTTTTCGTCTAATGGTGACCGAAGTCGAACCATACCAGATTCGAAAGCATTAAACGAGCTTCCAAAAATTAATTTTTCAAATCCCAAGCCGTGAAGGCTTGGCTAAACCTTAGATGACTTTCGGTATCGGTTTAATCCATTTCATCCGTTGACCTATTTGATCACCGCAAATTTCCCCATCTTTTCCCCATATTGAGACTGAACATGATAGAAATATATTCCGGTCACGATCCCCTGCTGGTTTTCACTCAACATATCCCAATCCTCAGTTCCGGTGCCGTTGTCGTGTTCTATGGTCTTGACCAGATCTCCGGCCAGTGTATAAATGCGTATGGTGCAGACATCTGGCAGATGGGTTAATTGAATTTTTCTAATCCCCTCCTTGGTCTCCCAGGCCGCATGACCTATATAGGGATTGGGCACCACCTTGATTTTTGACAGTTCATTTCTGGCCAGTTGAACATCGATTCCACCGGCATTGAAGAGGAACTCATCATCTGAGGAATTGAGTCCAGCCCCTTCGATTTGATATACATCTCCGACGCCGTAGTTGGTGTCACAGGTGTCGAATCGGAAGAACCATACGTGATGATAAGGCCAGGCCTCCGGATGTGGCTCTCCGTCATAAGGAATGTTAACTATATCAATGTATTCCTTGTTTTCAGGTGTCCACACCCCGTTGAAGTCTCTATCATATATTTCCGCCAGAACCTGCACGTTTTCTGTGGTATTCCAGACCTCGAAGGGCACAGCCACGGGTGTTACGTCATCAAATATGCTGTAGGCCTGCGATCCCTCTGAAGTAAATCTGATCTCATAAGTTGAGCGGAAATGAATATCGCCACCTGAAGGCCACCCAAAGGTTTCGCCCGTGGTTCCATAGAAGTATCCCATATGCAAGGTAGCTTCTTCGGCACTTGCCCAATCGGTTTGACCATAGGAGCGTGGGATCTTCTCTCCATTGGTCACAATCACCTGGATCCCATCCACCACCGGGTAGTTTTCCACATTTCCTGATTGCTCGGCCTGATCTTTTACAACCGTGTTCCCAGTAGTGACATCAATCACGTGCCAACAGGTGATAAATGGATCTTCAGAAAAGACCACCAGGTAGTCATGTCCGGTCAAGAGACTCCGATCGAAGACGAGTGGAACAACTGAGCCATCACTTTTCTTTTCCGATCCATAGTAATTGTGCATCACCGTAGCCTCTGCAGAAAGATGCCCAGCCGGATCAGTTCGGGGAATGGCAAAGGCACAGTTGGAATCCTCACCCGGCCTACCGTAGGCGGTCTGCAATGGATCGACAATTGAGTCACCCTCATCAAAGGAGACCACTGAATACCAATATTCTATCCCGTTGGTCAGGCTGGTATCTATAAAGGTATGAGGTAGGATGTCATCATCATCTTCTTTTTGAAACATGGCGATGGGCACGTAGTCAGGTCCTAAGCTTCCATCCGGATTTCTCGCCAGATCTCCCCAGCTGGCTCCCATATCATTGCTGCGATAAATCTTATACCCTTTGAAATCCATCTCCCCGCTTAAGGGGTCAGGAAAGAGCTCTGAAGAGTTGCTCCACCAGAGTTTGACCTTTTGATATCCAGAAGTAGCTACCAATTTGACCGGCTTGGGAGGCTCCGGACCGATGAAATGATTATCGTAAACGGTCTGCGCCATAGCCGCATTCTTCTTAAGCTCCTCCTGGTCATGTCCAGCCACCAAGGCAAAGACCACCCGGACAGTTTTTCCGGAAGTCAGATTTATCCCCCGAGTGCATTGCACATAATACTGATCAGTGGGAGGCAGACTCAGATCAAACTGCTGGCTGTTGATGAATTCGTATTTGCCTGGATCGTTATCCGGCAGGTCCTCCCACCTTCCGGTTCTGAAGGCAGTCATTCCGATATCATCCGGAGTCTCAATATACTTGGTTCCCATCATTCCACATTTCACCAGAGGTCCCCATCCGGGGTCATAAGCATCCTCATCATAGGTCCAGGCTAAATTAAGGGAAGAATCGAAGGCAACAAGATCGCCCAACCTTCCGTTTTCGTGTGTAGGAGGATGATAACCTCCCACATCAAAATCGCAATAAAGACCGAAGGCAAAATCGGTGTAATCATTTTGGCTTGTGTTTTTGATCTCCAAAACCACAAAGAGATAATCCTTGTTGTATTCATAATTCCACTGATAAATGGTCTGAGTCATCTCCAGCCCCAGGACTGGCACCCCACTGTTGGCATCACAGAAGCGATAATGACTTTCCTGAAGTGAAATGGGACCAGCCTCCACGAAGCCCACATCAAGACTCCAAACTTTATTATAAACCCAATCTCCAGCCTGATTGTCCCATACCCTCCACCCATAAGCGGCCTTGCCAATCCCCAGTCCCACTGTATCAGCGGGATCATAATTGTAGGAGGTATGATCGGTGGAAAGATGTATGCGGTAGCTTTCCTCTCCATTAATCAGGGTGGTAATGGGCATGTAATCATCATCGGTATTGGCGATTGCAGTGTCCCCACCCGGTTTTATCGCACCCATCCAATATTTGATTTCAGCTAAGTAGTTATGTTCGGACCCCTTGGGCCACTCGCCTGAGGGAAAGCCGTAATCCATCAGACCACCAATTTGCCCCCAGTTCTGCACGGTGGTGACGATATTCCCTTTGTTGTGAAAAATCCGATCTTGCATGGGAGTAGGTGGATCTTGGCTGGTCAGCTGAGTGGACCACGTCCCACCCGTAAACCAAAGGGACAGTGTAGCCACTAAGATGGGAATCAATTTTTTGGCAAATTTCTTGTTATTCATTCCTTTTCCTCCTTTTAAAAATGGTCAACTGATACTTTCTAGATTCCTTGTTTTTTCTCAATCTTCTCATTAGGATGCATAGAGTAGGAGCGTAAAACTTTTTGGAGTGCAAAAACTCTGTTTTTGCCTTTTAAACAAAAACCAAAAACCGCAACAATAAATTGTTGCACTCCAGAACCTCCAGCTCTAAAACACAAATTCCAGTCCCCATCTGAGGGTGCGTGGGGCATCATAATTTTGTGGATCCCTAGCCAAAAGACGGTAATAATAGTTAACATCTTCGGCAGTATAAGGACCATCCCCATCTGGATCCGCAGTCAACTCATAGTGTCTTCCATCGTCATTGGCCTTGCCTGTGTTTGAATACACATGGATCACATTTCTACGGTCAAAAAGATTCTCCACCTCGGCGAAAAAGCTTAGATGGAGGTCTTTATCGGAAAACAGGTAGAAATCCTTATTGAACTTTAGGTCCACAGTATAGGTGGCGGGCATCCTCCCTTCGTTCAAGGCGCCCACACGGTTTCCTTGATCATCTGTCTTGGTATAAGGCAAACCACTTCCGTACTTGGCTAAAACATTCATTCCCCACGCACCCGGCAAACTCATGCCCAAGAAATTGCCTGGCCAGTCTCGAGGAACTCTATAATCCAAATTCACCGTCAGGGTGTGTCTCTGGTCAAATGATAAGGGATATTCTCTCACCGGCCAAGCCGGCGCATTTGTTCCCTGAGTAAAATAGTCATAATAGCCTTCATAGGCGGTGGAGGCATTTCCTTTAGCAATCATATAAGAGTAATTCACGCTTCCTGATAGGTGGCTTTGGTCCGGCCTTTTGGTCAAAATCACGTCCATCCCTTTGACCGATCCATAATCGGCGTTGGCGTATTGGGTATAGGAACCGCCCGCATAAACGATTTGACGGGTGCTTGCCAGATTAGTAAGATCCTTATAATAGGTGGTAACCTTCAAAGTTATATCTTGGCGAAAGGCATGATTTATCCCCAATTCATAAGAGACGCTTTTTTCTGCCTCCATATCCGGATCTCCTACCAAAGGAAAGCCAGTGGATAAGTCTGCTCGCAGATTGGTGAACATAAACTGATACTGTGGAACCTGGAAGTAGTAACCATAGCTGAAGTGAATAACGGTCAAATCGGAAATAGGATGAGAGATGCCCAGCCGGGGTGAGAGTTGAGTCTTGGGTTCGGTATGTATCTTTCTATCTTTGGTAACCGGATCATTCCAATAATCCATGTCCGCATCCAGATAATCAAATCTGATCCCGGCATTTATGATTATCTCTCTTAGCTCGATTTTGTCCTGAAGGTAAAAGGCAGCGTAATTGGGATCAACCTGATATTTTTCCCCGTAGGGTCTTATGTTGAAGAACTGCTTATCGTCCCATTTCAATCGATTGGCTCGATACTCTCCCCCTAATTTGATCTGGTTATGCTTATCTATCTGGCTGATCAGATCAAAGCCAAAGCTGGTGTATTTGGTTCGGCGAAAGTGATAAACCGGATAAAAATCTGGAGCGGCGGTAAAACCGGTGTTGAAGAAAGTGTCCGCATAGTTGTAATTATTTGCATGTATATTCCCAACATATACTCCATTGGAATCTTCAGCATAGCCCGGCCACTGATCCCAGTAAAGATCAAATAGATGTTCGGGAGCCAGCTTAATGTCAGTATAAAAATGGTTAACCATAATCGTGTAGATAGTATTCTTGGAGGTGGGATAGGTGGCCTTTGCCCCAAAATGGTAAGATTTATTTTTGATCTTGCCTAAGCCTTTGAGATTAAAATCATATGATATGTTATTGACATCTCTATGCGCGTATCGCAAGAGGTCTCTTTGATAATAGTTGCCACTTAAAACCAGTTTCATGTTATTGCTGGGCTTCAAACTTATCTTGGCGGTCTCCGAGTGATATTCCCTCCTATTATGAGGTAGATATCCATTATTTCTTCCCCACTCTCCGGAGAAGAAGAAGGTGGCCCGGTCGCTTTGGCTGAAGGTCAAAGGTCCGCTCAGGTTCAAGACCGCAGAGTGATTGTCGTTTCTCTTCAGCCCTCCATATTCAGCAGTATGGACCTCATATGAATGGGTCATTCCATCATAGGCTTTGATTTTTCCTGTGAATCTTGAGCCTCCTTCTTTGGTTATTGCGCTCACCACCCCGGACAGTGCCTCTCCATACTCTGCGGTGAAGCCTCCGGTGGTCAGACTCAGTTCCTCCAAAGCATCCGGGGAAATCCGGGTACCTGCCTGCCCTACGAAGGGATCCTGAATCGAGACATCATCCAAAAAATAGCTGACGGTTCCTGCCCTTCCCCCTCGAACGTGCAGAAGCCTGTTTTCGTCTTCAACTGTTCCAGCCATGTTCGAGATCACCGGCTGAATGCCGACCGCATTGGGCAAATTATCCAGCTGTTCCCTGATCACCATGTTGGTGGAAGAGGTCAAATCTTTCTGAATGATGGGGCGTTCCGCCACCACGGTTATGGCCCTTTCCAGTTCGATGGGAGAGGATTTCAACTCAAAATCCAAAGGTGTGGTTAAATCCAAAAGAACCGTAACCTGGGTTTTTTTAACCAACTGGTATCCGATCAAGGAGACCTCAACAATATAGGTTCCCACCGGGATGTTTATCAGGAAATATTCGCCATCCTCGTCAGTTGATGTTCCTATGCTGGTTCCTTTTATCATCACTGTTGCTCCTGGTAAGGGTGCTCCACTCTCCTGGTCTCTGACCACCCCGGCGATCTTTCCAGCCGTTCCAGCCCAGACGGGCGCTGTGCTCAATAAGATTTGAGCCGAAATCGAAATTGCGAGGGCAAAAACTAAAAAACTCTTTCCGGGCACGGTGGACTTGACAAGCTCACCAGCAGCCCAAAGCCTCTTGAAAAAATTTGATTTGGTAATCAATTTCTATCCCCCCTTAATTGTTGAATTTAGATGTTTTTTTCTCTTTTAAGATTATTGGAGAATATTGGGTTCAGAAAAATCTTTTGTCAGTTCTTTTATGAACTTCCCCCTTTTATTTTTCCTCTTCAGCTAAATGTCTTATGGAATTTATATGTGTATGCTTAATTTTTTGTCGACCTTATTCATCAAAACTTTAGCAAAGATTCATAGAGGTAATTTCTTACATTGTTACATAACTATTGGCATGACAAATTCCGTCAGTAAATCATACTACCTGCCATATTGATCTCTTCGCTTCTTCATTTTTGAGGACCGCATGGCAATCTGATTCTGAAGATCGAGCCTTGATTTGGTTTACTTTCCACTTCGATGATTCCATTATGGTTATCAACTATCTTTTTACATATAGTCAATCCTAATCCATGCCCCAACTGCTTGGTGGTGAAGCCATCCAGGAATATCCTTTTCACCTCCTCCTCAGACATCCCCTGTCCTGTATCCTTAACCCAGATATGAACCATTTTTTCTTTTTTATCATAGTCCGTTACAACGGTGATGGTTCCTCCCTCACCTCTTCTTTTTCCCATGGCATCGGCGGCGTTGTTCAGCAGATTGTATAGCACCTGTTGTATCTGTCCAGAATCAATTACCACCGCCGGAATTTTCTGCTTCAACTCTTTTTTAAAGACTATGTTCTTGAATCTGTTTTGGGGTGAAATAAAAAGAAGGGTCTTCTCTATCAAGTCATTTATATCACATTCAGCTTTTTCTGACGTGAGGCGGGAAAAATCCAAAAGCCCATCTATAAACTTTTTGGTTTTCTCTAAATTGATGCCAATGACGTTAATATATCTGCGAAGGGAAGCCAAATCGCCTTTACCTATACCCATGTCCAGTAATTGAAAATTGCCCAGGATTACGGTTAAGTAGTTGTTAAGTTCATGCCCGATCTCTGCTGAGGCTCTCCCCTTTGCGGCCATGCTCTCCAGCCCGATCATCTGCTCTTGGAGCTTTTCCAGCTCCTGGTAAGATCTTCTGGATTCCTCCAAAAGGGAAAGGTTCTCAATGGAGATGGCGGTTTGTATGGCTATGATGGTCAAAAGCTTCAAATCGGCCACAGAGACTCTGCTTTCGGGGAAGGCTCCTTTCAGGCTAAGAAGCCCGTAGGTGCGGTCACCTTTACGAATGGGAATTAAGGTAACCTCATAGTCTTTCTGAAAGACGGTGTTGATTACTGGGATAAAAGAAGGTAGATTTTGTAGCTGACGAAAAATGGGATGTTCCTGGGGGCTTCTGGTTTGAAGAACATTCTCCATCAGTAACCATTCTCTGATTCTCTCTTCTGCGACTGCTATTTTCGTCTCCTCGAAGAGATTCTTAGACAAATCTTGACACAAGAAGAGTTCCAGCTCACAAGTCTTCTCGTCAAAGAACATGATAAAGCCAACATTTAAGTTGCATTGCATTAGGGCAAAGCCTAATGACCATTTCAATAGCCCTCTTTTGTTTCCAGCAGTATACAAGATTTTATGGAGATCAGACAGACGGGAAAGTTCTTCTCCCCTGGTATCTTCCCGCACCTTGCGTCTCTTCTTAATAGCATTAGCTACCGCGCTTCTTATTTCATGGAGGTCAAAAGGTTTCAAAATATAATCATACGCCCCTTCCTGAATGGCCTCCTTGGCCGTATCCAAGCTGGCATATCCGGTCATGAACAAGGCTCCAATGGTGGGATTTATGTCACGGATGGCTTTGATCAACTCTACCCCGTCCATCTCCGGCATCTTTATATCGGTTAAGATGAAATCGTATTTCTCTTCCTTAACCTTTCTCAAAGCTTCTTGCGCGCTTAAAGCGCCCGCTACCGAGTGGCCGTGACTGCGCAAGGCATCACAGGCAAACTTGAGCACGATCTCCTCATCGTCCACCACTAAGATCTTGACAGGCTTAACCTCAGCCGATTCCAAAACAAACCTCCTTCTTGCTTAATTCCTTGATTTTGACGATGATCTCTCTGATCTCCTTTAGGTCGAAGGGCTTATGCATGCAAGTTAAGGCCCCCTCATCTTTTGCTTGTTTTACCAGCTGATCGGGATAGCTGTCCATCATCACCACAGGCAAGTGAGGGAACATGCTGCGTATGATCCTTAAGGCCTCCAGTCCGTTCATGACCGGCATGTGAACATCTAAGAAGAGCAGCTCAAAATTCCCCTCTTGGATTTTTGCCACAGCCCTTTGTCCATTTGAGACCGAGCTGACTTTATATCCATCTTCCGAAAGCACCTCGCAAAGTAGCTTCCGGATAATGGGGTCATCATCCACCACCAGGATTTTCATAGGCTTATCTGTTTTGGCAGTTCGTGGTTGATCGCCCGTGACTTATTTCAAATAAGGGTAAACGAGCAACGGGAAATTGAGAACGATCAATTTTATTATCGGCAGATTGTAACCTCCCTTCATGATAAGCCCTTACCAATGATCTCTTCCGAGTAAATCCTTTTGTCTTTTGAACCAATCATCTCTGATTCCTTCCTACAAGGTAACACAACGATGAAGGTAGTTCCCTCCCCCACGGCGCTTTCCACCTCGATATTGCCTCCATGGTCCTTAACAATACCGTAGCTTACCGAAAGACCCAGGCCGGTTCCCTGTCCCACCTTTTTTGTGGTGAAGAAAGGCTCAAAAACCTTGCTTAAATTCTCCTCAGAAATACCTTCTCCTGTATCGGCAAAAGAGATCTCCAGAGCCTTTTTGTCTTCAGATACTCTGGTCGAGACAGTTAAATTGCCTCCATCGGGCATGGCCTGGATGGCGTTTAAGATTAAGTTGGTAAAAACCTGCTGCAGCTGGCTGGCATTCCCGATAATACGGGGCAGAGAGGAAAGCTTTTCTTCTAACTCTACCTTGTGCTTTTCCAGTTGATGCTTTGCAAAAATAAAGGTTTCCTTCAAAATGGTGTTGACGTCGGTTGGCTCAAAATTCTGCTTAACGGAAGCTCGGCTAAACTTTAAGAGGCTTTGAATAATGGCTTTGCATCTTTTCGATTGTTGCTCTATGTCTTTTAGATATTGAGAATAAGTGGTGATATCCTCTCCGGTCAATTCTTTCAGGGGCTTTTGGGTTATCTTCTCCAAGGCAAATTGGCAATATCCTAAAATTCCGCCTAAGGGATTGTTCAATTCATGAGCGACGCCTGCAGCCAATTCTCCTATGGCAGCCATCTTTCCCGCCTGTATCAGTTGAACTTGAGTCTGTTTTAGGGTTTTCAAGGCATTTTCCAGCTCAGCATTGGTCTTTTCAAGGTTTTTAGTATGTTCCTCCACTTGCCTCTCCAACTTTTTTTGTTCGGTTATATCCCGGAGAGTCTCTAAAATGTATCTTTCCCCTTTTTCATCCTGAAAGGCAGCGGCTGATAGCTCATAACAGTTTCCTTCTTTATCCTGATCAAAATAGGTGAAGATTTTCTCACCTTTTACTAAGATTTCATCGATGGGACATACCTCGCATTTTTCCTTCCGTCCCTTGAATTTCTCATAACATTTTTCCCCTATCTGATTTCCAAAGATGTCAATTAAGGATTTGCTCATGAATTTGATATTGCAATACTTATCTTCGATCACGATGCCCAAGTTGGGAGAGTTGATGATCGCATCTAATCGATTATACTCAGTTTGCAGGAGTCTTGTGGTTCTTTCCAAATCCATGGTCCTTTCTTTTACCCTCTTTTCCAAGGTTCTGCTGTATTCTTCTATTTTCTCTCTGGACTCCTTCAGTGAGTTGGTCATCCGGTTAAAGGCGAAAGCTAGCCTTCCAATCTCGTCCTTCCTTTTTACCTTGACCATCTGAGCTAAATCCCCATTAGCTACTTTGTCTGTGGCTAAGACCAATTTCTGGATGGGTTTCACGATGATATTGACCAGAAAGATGGTGAGCGAAATTCCGATCCCCACCACCAGCGCGGTCAACAAAACTATCATGTTTTTCATGTCCTCAATCTGTGCCCGCATTTGGGTCAAGGACATCCCCACATGCGCCACTCCGATCTTCTCTTTTCTCCCAAGACCCACCCCTTCATCTAAAATGGTTCCCAACTCCTCTTTGGATCTGGGAACTTTGGTGGTGTGGATGGGATGGCTGAAATTGTAAAACTCCTCGCCATCCTCTTTAGATAAATAATGTTTTCTAAACGGACCTTCCTTTTTGAAAATCGCAGAAACTATTTGATCTTTCTCTTCATGGAAGGCTGGGCTGAACTTTTTTTGCTCCAGTTCTGCCAAGATATCCCCGCTTCTGTCCTGAATTAGAATGTAGGCGACGTTTCCCTCCGGCGAGAGTCCTTTTATTAGATTTAAAAGAAGTGCCTTATTCTCAACCAGAACCCCATACTCGCTATTATAAGCCAGATTTTTAACCAAAGATTCTCCCCTCTTTTCCAATTCCTTTTGAATCAGCTCACTTTGTCTCTCAATCAGAAACCCGCTTAGGATCGCTGAGGTGAAAAGGATCAAACCTGAGATGATCAATACGAATCTGACTTTTAATCCAAAAGAAAATTTGAGGGACGGTATTTTCATTTGAATACCTCCTTGGCCACGCTGACTATCTTATCTGGGATCTCCAAATCTATCTGCTCTGCGGTTCTTAAATTCAGACATAAATAAATCATTCTGGGAATGGTGATTGGCACTTGCGAAGGTTTTTCGCCAGAAAGTACTCTTAAAGCCAACTCTCCTGCCTGTCTTCCCACATCCTTATGATCACAGGCTAAGGTGAAGAGTGCCCCAGCTTTAACGAAAGAAGAAGAAAGCCCCATAAAGGGCAAACCATTTCTTAAGGTATGAAGAAGTAGATATTGGGTGGATTGGGGGGTGAAGATTATGGTATCTGCCACCGCCCATAAACCATCCACTTCTTGAGCTAAAGCTTCTACTGCTCCGGGTACTTCTTTTTCCGAATAGATTAGCTCAGGAACCAGTTCTATACCGATATTCTGGCATACCCTTCGGGCTTCGGTTATCACCTGCTTTGAATCCGGGGTGAATAGCACTCCCAATCTTCTCAACTGGGGAACGACGAGTTTGAATTTTTCGAGCTGAATCCTGACGGGAATATCCAGAGAGGCTCCAGTCATATTATTTCCGGAGAACCTCATGTTTTGGACGAATCCGCTGGAGACCGGATTTAACACCGTGCAGAAGACGATGGGTATATCTTTGATTTCTTGGGAGACTATGGCAGTCGACCTTGAGCCGATGGTAACTATCAGGTCGGGTTTTAAGTCTCTTATCTTTTGAGCAATCTCTCCTTCTTCCCTTGATTCATTGGATGCCTCGTATTCTATCAATATTGTTTCAATTTCACTCTTTCTGATCTCCTTTTTGAATCCCTCCTCAGCTTTCAAAAATGGGATGGAGCTACTGGTTTTCACAATGACGATTCTATTCTCGCCAGCAGAGAGGTTATGGCAAAGCAGGAAAGAGAACAGGATGATAAAAGTTAGTTTTTTGAATAGACTCATGTTTTCAGGGAATCTTTTCTCAACTACTCGGGGAGCGAGCCACCCTTTTTTTCTTGTTTATTTAACATTTTATTTATCGACTTTATTTTAACAATCTTCATCATGCTTTAGCCATTTCGCCTTGACAACCCCAAATAAAGAGTATAGATTTGGTTCTGTTTTATAAGCGGATCCAAAGAGGAGCGATTTGGCTGTAAAATTCGAAGAGGAGAACAAAGCTTGAGGAAATCACAAATCTTAAGCTTTATTAAAGGCAAGCAAGCTCATCTAGAAGGTAAAGGAAGTATATAGAGATTCTTGGGTAGGTTGCAATAAAAGTTATCTTTGTATGAGTGAATCTGGAGGGTCAAGCTTCAGTTTAACCATTCATCCATAATAGAAAAGAGAACTGTTTGGTTCACCTAAAGGTGAACACTCCAAATTCTCCCTGGAGTTTTCCAAAAGCTCTTACACAAATAGCGGAGAGAATAGTAAACATTCCTCAGAGTGTCAGAATAATGTCCTTTGCAGATGTGTTAAATCAAGAAGTTCCCAAAAAAATCCTTGACGGGGCGCTGAGAAAAGACAGGCTTGCTTCCACCTATCTTTTCTGCGGAGAGGTGGGCATAGGGAAATGGGCTTTGGCTTTGGAGTTGGCAAAAGCCATAAATTGCCAAAGTAATGAAAACCAAGTTTGTGATGATTGTCTTTCCTGCAGAAAGATCGATAAGCTGATCCATCCGGATGTGAAGATGATCTTTCCGGTCCCTTCAGTTAAAACCCCAGAAGAAACGGAGAGATTTAGAAAGGAGAAAATCAAAGATCCCTATGCCATAGTCAAATTTGAAAAAAACGTCAACATTCCGGTGGATCAGATAAGGCAGATGCAGAAGGAGCTTGATTTGAAACCATTTGAGGCAAAAAGAAAGGTGGTGATCATAACCGAGGTCGAAAACATGCATCCTGCATCCGCCAATTCCCTTCTGAAGACCTTGGAGGAGCCACCCCCAGATTCCCATCTGATTTTGACCACCACGGACATAAATCGGCTTTTGCCCACGGTGGTTTCTCGTTGTCAGCAGATAAGATTTGGCAAAATCCCCTCATCCCTGATAGAGAAAAGACTTAAACAAAACTACCGGGTTCCTGAAAAGAAAGCTTCCTTGTATGCTAAGATTTCAAATGGAAGTTTGGGCAAAGCCATAGAGTTGGTACAAGGGGAAAAAGAAAACATCCGTCAAGATGCAATGGGTTTGATCAAAACAGCTTTGGAAGAAAAAACCGTAGAAATCATAGAAAGGATAGATGAGCTTCAGAACAAGTGGGATAGAAACTCGATTTTGGAGATGTTTGAATTTTTGATTTCCCTCTTCCGAGACATATACTTAACTCTAGAGACTTCTTGTAGCCAGAAGCTGATAAATCATGATATAGCTTCTGAGCTGGTCAAACTGAGTGAAAAGTTTAAGCGTCAAAATAAGATCGAGGAGGCTTTAAAGGCAATCGATCAAATCAGGATGGAGTGCAAAACCAGAAACGTTAATTTGAAGTTAGCTTTGTTGACTTTGTGTTTCCAACTGAGGGATTTATCTCAGAACAAGCCGATCTATTATAATGTAAGATCAGGTTCGATAGGCTGAAAAAAATTTATTTCCTGTTTTTCATTGTCCTTAATTTTTTTAGGGGCAACCAGTTGCGGCAGACGAAAAGTGAAATTGGAGAGGAAATTGTGGCTGAACTTTATTTGGTGGAATTTAAAGGATCCCGAAGGGAAGTGTTCGCCAATCCTAATTGTTTGGGCATAAGAGCATCCGATTGTGTCGTGGTTCAGGCGGAGAGGGGGGCGGATCTGGGCAAGGTGAGCAAGAAGGTACAAAGGGAGACACAAGAACTGGGGAAAAAACCACAGAACATCTTACGCAAAGCCACGGATGAGGATTTAAAAAAATTGATCGCCAACAGGGAAAAGGAGCTGGAATGTTTTAAAGAATGTCAAAGAATGATTACTGAAAAGGGTTTGGAAATGAAATTGGTGGATGTGGAGCTTCAGTTCGACAACAACAAACTCACCTTCTTCTTCACCGCTGAAAAAAGGGTCGATTTCAGAGAACTGGTCAAGGAGTTGGCTGCCACCTATAAGACCAGAATCGAACTGCGCCAGATTGGGGTAAGGGATGAGGCCAAAAGAATCGGCGGATTTGGAGTATGTGGTCTTCCCTTATGTTGTGCCTCCTTTTTGAGTGACTTTGAACCCATCTCCACCCAGCTGGCGCGGGAACAGAATCTCTCTTTGAATCCAGCTAAAATCTCCGGCAACTGTGGCAGACTTCTGTGTTGCCTTTTATATGAGAAAGAGCTCTACCATAAAAGTCTGCCCAGCTATCCCAAAATCGGATCAAAATTTAAGACCGATAAAGGTGAAGGAATGGTGGACAAGATCAACATCTTCAGGGAGTATATTGTGGTAAAACACGAAACCGGGGAAGAGGAGAAAATTGGCCTGGCGGAGATCAAAAAAAGGGAAAAGAAACAGTCCGGGATCTTAAGAAGATGGCTGAAAAAAGAAAGCTAAGTGGAGAAAAAAACAAAAGAGTTCTGCAAAAGTAAAATTGTCCACCCGGACGCTTGGGAGAGGTATTGCTGGAGTGTCAAGCTTCAGCTTGACCTGAAACTCTTTGGAAGACAACAAGCTTTTGCATGGTTCACCTAAAGTTGAACACTCCAAACTCTCTTCCCCAATCAGCAGTAGGTCGGGATTCCAATCCCGACAGACTGGTATCAAATTTGGAAAATTGATCCGAAGGATCAATCCTTCGGATCGACCTACATCAAAACAAGGAGGAGAAATTGTCCTCAAGATTTTTTGTCACCACGCCCATATATTACGTTAATGATAAGCCTCACATAGGTCATGCCTACACCACGATAGCGGCGGATGTCTTAGCCAGATTTCATAGAATGAACGGTGAGGAGACTTTCTTTCTCACTGGAACCGATGAGCACGGCTCTAAGGTAGCTCAAGCCGCAGAAGAATAGAACCTAAACATATCCTACAACTACTTTGTCCGCACCACGGATGAAAGACACGAAAAAGCGGTTCACAAGTTATTGAACAACTTGAACCAGGCTACCATCGATGACGGGCAAAAGGTGGTCTATCCGGGAGAATATTCTGGGCTTTACTGTGTGGGGTGCGAGAAATTTGTCACGGAAAAAGATTTGGTGAATGGACTCTGTCCAGAACATCAGAAAAAACCAGAGAGACTCTCCGAGAAAAACTATTTTTTCCGGCTCTCTTCATACTTAAGAAATGTGGAAAAATTGATTTTGGAGAACAAACTGACGGTTCTGCCGAAGGAGCGAAGAAAGGAGACCTTGGGTCTTGTGAAACAGGGATTGGACGATTTCTCCATTTCACGGGAGAAGGTGAGCTGGGGCATTCCCCTCCCCTTTGATTCCAGGCAAAATGCTTATGTATGGGTGGATGCCCTTCCCAACTACGTCTCTGCAGTCGGCTATGGTGACGATCCGAAGCAATTTGAAAAGTGGTGGAGGGATGCTTGTGTGGTTCATCTGATCGGCAAGGACATTTTGAAATTTCACGCTATCTTCTGGCCCGCCATGCTCTTAGCCGTGGGAGAGAAACCGCCGGATGTGATATTCGTTCATGGATACTTCACCATAGAAGGTCAAAAGATGAGCAAAACTTTGAGAAATGTAGTGGATCCAAATTTCTTAGTCAAAAAATACGGATCGGATGCCACTCGTTATCTTCTTCTAACCCAATTCCCTTTTGGTCAGGATGGTGACGTTGACGAGCGCAGACTCGTCGAAAAATATAATTCCGATTTGGCTAACGATCTGGGAAATTTAGTCTCAAGAGTGATAAACATGGTGAAAAACTATTGTCAAGGGCAGATTCCAGAACCATCGTCCTACCATAAATCTGACCAGGAACTGAAAAGGGAAGCCATAAACTGCGGAGACACGGTATTTGAGCATATAAAGAAGATAAATCTGAACCAGGCTATTGACCAGATTTTAAAATTGGTTAGAAGCACCAACAGATATATCGAAAACCAAGCTCCCTGGAATCTGGCAAAGGATGGCAATCAGGAAAGATTGGGAACTGTTTTGTACTCAGGCTGTGAGAGTTTAAGGATAATCAGTGCTCTTTTTTATCCCCTTTTTCCTATCAAATGTCTGCGGATACGAGAACTTTTGGGTTTATCCGGGGAGGAATTGAATCCTTCCTTAGAGAAGGCAAAAGCCTGGGGCATTTTGAAACCGGGTACAAAAGTGGGTAAACCTGAATCCCTCTTCCCCCGAATTCAGACTCGCAGTGAGCGAAAGGAATCCATAAAACCCGAAGCAAAAAGATTTGCCGAAGGCAGAGAAGCCATTCCCGAAATCTCCTTTGAGGAATTTTCAAAGATAGATTTCAAGGTGGCAGAGGTCAAAGAAGCTCAAAGGGTGAAAGGTACGGATAAACTTCTGAAGCTTAGGATAGATTTAGGTTCTGAGCAAAGGGAGATCGTGGCAGCAGTTGCACAAGCCTACTCTCCTGAGGAGATGATCGGGAAAAAGATCGTGGTGGTCACCAATCTAAAGCCGGCAAAGATAAGAGGAATAGAATCAAAGGGGATGCTTTTGGCGGCACAAGATGGCAAAATCTTAAGTTTGGTGAGCGTGGACAAGGATGTGAAAAAGGGCTCCAAGATAAGTTGATCTTCCAGTGGAGTGCAAACATTTGTTTGTCCAGAAAATTGTGGAGCACCCCCCGGATATTCGACCAACAATTCCGTTCTGTTAGGAATAGGAAAGAAGAGGTTTTTAGGTGATAGATACGCACGCACATTTAGATCTAAAGAATTTTGATAAAGATAGGCGCAAGGTTATAGAATCTGCCTTGTCCAATGGGGTAAAGAAAATCATAAATGTGGGATTCGATCTAAAATCCAGCCAGAAATCCATCCAGCTATCAGAAGAATTTGACCAGATCTACGCCGCGGTGGGATTTCATCCTCACGATGCCAAAGATATGAGTGCCCAGTCCTTAGAAAAAATAGAAGAACTCGCAGGTCATCCCAAAGTGGTTGCCATAGGCGAAATCGGCTTGGATTTTAACAGGAATCTCTCTTCACGGGAAGATCAAATCAAAGCTTTCAGAGAGCAGATAGCCCTGGCCAAAAATCTGAATTTGCCCATAGTGGTGCATTCTAGGGAAGCGCACGACCAGACTTTGGAAATCTTGAAGCATACTAACGCCTCACAGGTTGGCGGCGTCCTTCATTCTTTCACCGGAACTGCAGAGCACGCCAAGATGGCACAGGATATGGGGTTTTATGTGGGATTCAATGGAATGTTGACTTACAAAGAGTCTAAAACCGTGCAGGTGGCCAGGGGAGTCCCCATAGATTCGATTTTAATAGAGACCGATTGTCCCTATCTTTCTCCGGTTCCCCACCGGGGCGAAAGAAATCAGCCCGCTTATGTGAGGTACGTTTTGGAGGAGTTGACTGACCTCTTTTCGCCTTTAACCTTTGAGGATCTTAAGCGAATAACTTCGCTCAATGCTAGCCAGCTTTTCGGGCTGGACAGAAAAAGTCCGCCCAAAATCGCTTATCCCATAAGAAACTCCCTCTATTTGAATATCACCAATCTTTGTTCCAACAGCTGTGTCTTTTGCGTGCGAAATTATACCGATTACGTCAAGGGCCATAATCTGAGGCTTGACCACGAACCCAGCTACCATGAGATAGTCGGTTCGCTCAATCATTTGGAAAAATATGAAGAGGTGGTTTTTTGCGGATACGGAGAGCCTACCATGCGGCTGGACTTGCTCAAGGAGGTGGCCACGTTTCTGAAAGGCAAAAACGCCAAGGTGAGACTAAATACCAATGGGCAAGGAAATCTCATCCACAAAAGAAACATAGTCCCAGAGCTGGTGGGATTGATAGATACGATCTCAATTAGCTTGAATGTGGATGATAGCAAAAAGTATGACCAGTTGTGTAAATCCGAGTTTGGAAAAAATGCCTTTGAAAAGGTGATCGATTTTACCAAGGAATGTAAAAGGCTTTTGCCCAAAACGGTTCTGACCTTTTTGGATATGCCCGGGGTCGATCTGAAAAGATGCGAAAAGATCGCCAAAGAATTGGGAGTCGAATTGAGAATCAGGCATTATAATAAGGTTGGATGAGATTTTTCTTCGAGGAGGAGAGATTAAAAGGCTTACGCCTTAACTCTCTAGAAAGGAGTTAATCCCTTAGGATTTTATGACAGTCATCAAATCGAATGCTCAGCGGTTTGTTTTTTCCCCGATGGTGTCAATTTCCAACAAAACATATTTGAAATGTGAAACCCAAGAAGAGTTTAAGCCAAAATTTTTTGATCAATGATCGAGCCGCCAAAAAGATTGTTGATGGCCTAAATATACAAGAAGGCGATACCGTCTTGGAGATTGGGGCAGGCAAGGGGGCTCTGACCACACATCTTCTGAAAAAAGCCAAAAAGGTGATAGCAGTAGAGATAGACAAAAGACTGTGCCGAAATCTGGAACAAAGATTTTTTGAAAAGGATAATCTGGTTTTAATAAACGAAAATATTTTAAAACTCAATTTTGAAAATTTGGCTGACAAAAAAAGTCATTTAAAAGTGATCGGGAACCTGCCTTATCAGATCACCTCGCCCGTTCTTTCACTTCTTCTTGAAAATAGAAGGTTCATTCCCTTATCCGTATTAATGGTGCAAAAGGAAGTGGCCAAGAGGATCTGTGCACAACCGGGAAGCAGAGATTGGTCTCCACTCTCTGTCGCAGTTCAATTTTACTCAGAGGTGAGGCTTCTTTTCAGCTTGAAACCCACCTCCTTTTTTCCCCCACCAAAGGTGGAATCCTCCGTTATTCGAATCACTTTTCTTAAAGGACCAAAAGTCCATGTCGCCGACGAGGACTTCTTATTCACGGTGGTTCGATCGGCTTTTGGGCAGAGAAGAAAGATCATCCTGAATTCCCTCTCCGCCAGTTTTAATTTGCCAAAAAAGGATATAGGTTTTATCTTAGACAAAGTTAAGATAGATCCGAAGAGGCGTCCGGAAACCTTAAGCATTCGGGAGTTCGCCGATCTATCTTCAGCTCTGAGCAATCTGATTAATTGAATGCCTTTTTGTCGTCAAAATGAAAAAGTCTTTTTGTCTGTTGTTCATCACGCTTTTTTCATCGATGTTATTTTTGGAACATGCTTTTTCTTCTGGTTTGAGGTGTGACTTTTCTCAGGACGATCGCACCTATATCTGGAATTTCAAGTTCGACTGCAACCGAAGGATCACACCTAAGTTTTCCTGGGAGCTTCTCAGCTCCATAAATTCTACTCTGATCAAAGGGTCGACCGTCTCTGGCAATCGGGACAGATGGCAGGAGGATGGCAAGATCGATTTGAATTTGGATTATCTTTTGCACCAAAAGCTAAAAATCGGTGCTCTTTTTTCCCAGGATTTGAACTCTTTGGAAAAAAGAAAAGTGACTACCTCGGACTATGGGATTACCTCTGAATTCAGTTTAGTCGGAATAAATTTCACCCAGGTTCTGGGAGCGAGGAATATTGATAGAAGATTGGGCGAGACAAAAAGGTCCGAAGAGGGCTTTAATTATAGTCAGACCATCTTCTTTTCTCCTCGCATATTTGCTGGTTCGGTTACCGAGATCTCCTTAAACCAAACTACCACTCAATTGAAAAATATCCCTATTCTTAAAAGAGACTTTAACCTCTCCTTTTTTAAGTATCTCTCCGATTCGCCCACTTCGGATTGGGAGAAAGACAGCCTAAAGGTAGCTTACCTGGAGGCTTGGGCCAAAAAAAAATTCTTTGCCGGCGAGATCACCGCTCCGCAAATCAACACCCAAAAAAAGAACCAGCGAGCTTTTAATTTATGCGTTGCAAGAAGAGTTCCCCTGGGGGTTAAATTGGATTTCAAATTTGACCTTCTGTCCAATCAATATAGATTCTCCGCCGATTCCGATACTCTCTTCGATCCTTTTCTGACTGATAACGGAGGAGGATTATGTGGGTGAACAGAAGGATCAAAAGATGGAGGCGGGGGAATTGGGAGGGGAAGTGAAAGCGGAGATAACCAAAGCAGATTCTGTGCGGTTGACCACATCTGCCGGGGTGACCTCATTTTATGCTCCCCTTTTTTCAGGACAGTTCAATGATCGGGACGTCCTGACCATCTTGGCTTGGGGAGAGTACCTGCATATCTTCAATCCCTATTTTAGTTTTAGAGTGGAATCGGGCTTCAGAAATTTTCACCAGCTTTATCTGTCCAGCCGGCTTTCCTCCAATAATAATCATAACCAAACCTATATTCTATCTCCCACCGTGAGCTGGAAGCCGGATTGGAGATTGAGCCTTAAGCAAGGCTACACCATTCAGGCCAATTATATTTATTATGATTATGAAAAATCAAAGGAGAGCACCAAGAATAGACTTTTCCGACGGGCAAGTTCGACTTCTGAGTTTAACTATAAATATAATCCCAGGCTTACCTTTTCCTTTGGTTACATCTACAAGTATGAGGATTACGGGCAACTTATTTGGAAAGATCAATGGGTTCAAAAGCCCAGCTGGGACCGAAGAACGAATACCTTCGTTCTATCCGTAGACTACCAGCCGGTAAGAAAAATCACCTTTTCTCCTAAATATACCTACGAAAAAAGAAAATCCTGGGATCATGTAACACAGGAGACGACTCCATCCGAAGGAAAAGCAGGTAGGGAGATACGAATACTCAAGGACAAGTTTCATCGGAATATGATCTCGTTTTCCTTTAAGTATTTTGTAAACGAAGGCAATTTTTTATTCCTTTCCGCAGCCCACCGATCCCAAAAGGGAACGCAAAGCAGACAGGAGAGATCTGACTATGTGACAGTTTCGTTAGCCAGAGTCTTCTAAATGTAAAGTTCAAAACGTCGAGGCGACACCTCAACCCCCATCCTCCTCTCCATTTCATGGAGAGGGGGAGATAGGGGGTGAGGTAAAAAAACTTGATTTTAGTTCAGAATAAGATGATGATTCTCAAAAGTATTAGAATCCGAACTTGGATTCTCTTGATCTGGGCTGGTTTGGTGTTTTTCTTTTATTTGTCTGGCTGTAAGAATCCTTTCAAAACAAGAGAATCCGAAGAGCCGGTAACCAGGGAGGGGACCTGGGAGACGCCTTTTCGTCCTGAAATTGTGATTCAGAATCTTCTGCACGCTTACAACGAAAAAATCATAGGTAATTTCATCCTCTGTCTTTCTGACTCTTTCAGATTCTCTGCACCCGAGGATTCAATAAAAGCAGTTCAGGACAATCGGGAAGAACTTTTTGCCAACTGGAACAAATCCGCCGAGGTCAGCGTAACCACCAGCATTTTTACCACTTTTCGCCAAAATGTGGATTCGATAAGTTACGTTCTATTTTTTGATCCGACTCCTCCTATCTCTGATGATATCAGTGACACCGTGGCAGTCCTTTTGAGGGAGTATGAGATTATTATCTCCGATCTGAAATCTGTCCCACCGGAGACCAAGCCGGCCAAAGGAACTGCCACCTTTTATATGAGACAGACTTCTCTGAATTGGTGGAGCATCTATTTCTGGGGCGACATCCCCGATACATCAGGAGGATACGACTGGGGAGCTTTTAAAGCTGAGTTCAGACAATAGCTGTTTCAACCCTTTGAGATCTTATGTTGAGAAAAACCAATCTTTTATTTTTACTCCTTTGTCTTGTTCCCTTATGGTTCAGCTGCTTTAACCCTTTCTCTCCTTCCGTGATCGGTCCCAGTGCCATTAAACCCATTGCCCCACAGGTTGACCCGGATAGCGTGTTGCACAATTTCAAATATGCCTATGAAAACCGGGATAGCATCGTGTATGAGAATTGTCTGGACAAAGACTTCATCTTCATATATAGGGATCAGGATGAAACGGAAAGGGAAATCGAAGTGCTAATTCCCAGAGACGGAAGAGGTGGTGATTTGTATGTCACCAAAGCTTTATTTAGGGTTTTTGACGACATCAGACTGGATACCTGGATAGTAATCCCTTCACCGGACAGCGTGGGAGAGGAGATCTGGAAGAGGAGAAATGTGACTTTCCATCTTTCTCTGCGGGATACAGACGGGGACTATGATTTCCAACAAATGGAAGCCACAGGATTTGCAGAATTTATGTTCAGACAGTCGGAGGAGGATAATCTATGGAGGATCGTTCGCTGGATTGATAAATCTATTTAGGTTAACTAATTGACATAATCACCTCCTCCCGCATCACTTCCCATTGAGGGAAGGAAATTTATGAGTCCCCTCTCCCTTTGTGGGAGAGGGTGAGGTTGAAAATCCCGCCAGAGGTGTGAACCGAATGGTTCACACCAGAGGCGGGGGTGAGGGGGAAGCATCATATCAGAAATAATCGCATTTGTATTAGGTTATCTTCTACTGATTTAACTATAATGGAGGATTTCAATGGCAAAGTTAAGCATAAATGTAGATCATGTAGCGACCTTGAGGCAGGCAAGAAAAGCCGCAGAGCCAGACCCGGTGGCAGCTGCCATCTCCGCTGAAATGGCAGGAGCGGATGGAATCACCATCCACTTGAGAGGAGACAGAAGACACATTCAGGATCGCGATCTTAAGATTCTGCGGGAGGTAGTTAAGACCGCCCTGAATTTGGAGATGGCGGCAACTGAGGAGATGATAGCCAAAGCATTCGAGGTTAAGCCAGATATGGTGACATTGGTTCCTGAGAAGGAAGGGGAGATCACCACCGAAGGTGGTTTGGACGTTCAGGCGAATTTCGATCACCTCAATGTGGTCATCCCTAAGCTTCAATCGGAAGGAATGTTAGTCAGCCTCTTCATAAATCCAGATGAGGAAAGCATCAAAACCAGTGCCAAGCTGAAAACCGATTATGTAGAGATCAACACCGACAGCTACGCCTGCGCCAAGACCGTAACCGAGCAGATCAGCCAGCTTGAAAGATTTGAGAAGATGGTGAACTTAGCCCATCGACTCAACGTAGGAGTAAATGCAGGGCATGGATTAAACTACAAGAATATCACCAACCTGGTTCAGATCCAGCACATTCACGAGTTCTCCATCGGACACTCCATCGTTGCCCGCGCCGTTTTAGTGGGATTCGAAAAAGCAGTAAAAGAAATGTTGGATTTGGTCAAGAGAAGATAGTGGATTCTTTCCCACAGCTGTGCTGTGGGGCACCCCGGCTACATAGATATAGTTACACAACATTTGTCAACATATATCCTAACAAGACTCCGGAATATATCTATATGGCCTCTATGGTCGAAGGTGGTTTCTTGGTTATGTTATATGTAACGCTTATCACTCCCGCTATTTCATTTGTTATACGTGCTGCCAGTTTTTCCAGAACGTCATAGGGAAGTCTGGTTGGTGAACCCTCTTTTGCATCTTTGCTTTCCCAGCATCTGACTTCTATCTGCAAACCGTAGTCCCTTTTTCCTTCTTTGATCCCCGTGACTTTATCCTGGTGCAAAATAGCCAAATATTGAAATGCCCCTGTGTTGGATAATTCTTCTTCTACGATCCGTGTGGCCTCTCTCACAATCTCTATTCTTCCTGGCGTTACCTCTCCTATCACTCTGGCTGCCAAAGCGGGTCCGGGAAAAGGGGGTCTGCTGTATAGTTCTTCTGGCAATCCCAGGGCTTTGGCAACTTCCCTTACTCCCGATTTCCTAAGTTGCACCAAAGGCTCTATCACCTTGTACCCATACTGCTTTTGTGTGTCGATTCCAAGTTGCTCCAGGATGTTATGCTGCCTCTTGATTCCAGCAACCGTCTCTTCTACGTCGGTGTAATTGGTTCCTTGAAGAAGATATTTTGCCTCGCTTTTCTTTACCAGCTCACCAAAGATCTCTTTGTAAAAGACGCGTGTGATTGCTTCTCTCTTTTCCTCAGGATCGGTAACACCCTTCAACGCATCAAAGAATTGTTCTTTGGCATCCACTATTTCCACAGGCACACCCAATTCGCCAAATAGCGAAACCACTCTCTGAGGTTCACCGTGTCTCATAATTCCATTGTCTACAAAGAGTGTTTTGAGTCTCTCTCCTAACGCCCTGTGGCCCAGCATGGTGACCGCTGAGGAATCGACACCGCCGGAGAGTGCATTAATGGCGGAACCATTACCGACAATGCCAGCGATTTCACTAATTTTCTCCTTAATGAAACTCTTTGCATCCAAGCTATCTACCTTTATCTCTTGAACCTCCATAATATTACCTCCTGACATGATGTGCGTATCAGAAAATTTGCTATCATCTCCAATATTCTAACTCAGGCAAGAAAAGTCAAACTAATTTTCTGCCACAAAGCGCTTTCTCGAAATGCCAGATGGTTTCTTACTATCTGATGGTTGGTCCTTAGAAGTTAAAGAGAGTCGAAATGAAGAGCACCTGCAAAAAAACCGTTACTGCGGTTCTGTTGACTACCTCCGTCTTCTGGAATGGCTGTGGAAAGGATAATCGTGTAGTCCCAACTGACAACGTAGCCAACGCAAATTCTGTGGGCCACCCCGCGCTCTATAACCATTGTTGGAATTAGCGATGATTGTATTAGCTTACTTCGAACAGGGGCCAGGAAGCGGTACAATTAAGAGATTAGTATCAGATGTAGTCATATCTGCCGCTCAACGCATTGGTGTTAATGAGAATAATCTTGATAAAATTGCCGTAGCATATCCCGAACATTATGAAAAAGCGCTACAGGATCTGACTGGTGAGCTTTTTACAGATAGCCAGAACTACATTGGCTTTGGGAAGACTACTTCAAAAATGGATCAAGGCCAGTTGCGGCACTCTATAGTTTTCCATGCAAGCATATTTGAGGCTGTTTTGAAAGGACAGATCGAATCTCAGAGTCAGGATATCAGGCATTGGAACGTCGAACAACAATGTATGTATTTCGTGATTCCACACGAATTGGGCCACTGTAAAGACCATGAAGAAAGAATGATAGCGTCCAGTAAAAACGTGTTGGACTTTAAAAGGGGCTTTGAACTGGAATCTATTCATCAATATTATTCAGAAATTCTTATCGATGAAGTTTGCGCCTGTAGATTTGCAGACAAATATTATTCTGAACAAATGATAACTCACCGCATCTCCCAGGAAAGACAAACTCTTAATAAGAGCTACGCAAATCTAATAAGAAATCTACGGGAATACTCGGGGCAAGAGAATCTGCTACGCCTGGCAGCGAATGCCTCTGGCTGGATATGGCTCTATCAAATTCAGGTTGCCAAACATATCATCTCATCCTATTACGGTAGATCTAAGAAAGTCCATCTAACTCCCCTCGTGGATATATTCGAAAATTGTGAGAAGGAACATTCCATTCTGTTACAAGCCGTGGATTTCATCATGGAAAAATATCCACAGATCACAGAAGAAGGTAAAGAGAAGCTCCTGCAGGCATGGAGAACATTTTCTCAGAAAGCGGGTTTTACCTTTGAAAAGCGCAAAGAAGGATGGCATTTTTATTGGAATTAAGTTCGTAGGTCACGTGCCCTGCGCACCTCAGCAAAACTGACTGTTCACACGACCTGCGGGCCGCGGGTGCCCCCCGGCTGTGCCGTGGCATTGTTAGCTGCAGTAATCAACTTCCATAACCAGGCTAAAACACTGGAATGATTCAGGCACGGCAAGATTTGTCACGTTCGGTTGCTATGAAAGGAGGTAATGAAATGACAAAGGCAAAAGGATTTAATAAACATGTTTGGAAAATAATGATGGTTTT
>SMTZ1_10009273_pt1 | contig 27354 bp, 25 predicted proteins | sample DeeMarSWOR136_30_FD_25667 | JGI IMG/M metagenome (IMG submission 25667)
TTTGTCACCCACAGCATCATACAGCAGCACCAAGGAAGAATCACCGTCCTGTCACAACCGGGCAATGGGACGACCTTCCGGGTGTATTTACCAATTAACCGTCCAAAAAAGGGAGGAGTAGTTGAAGCCAGTCATTCTTCTCGTTGATGATGAGGACACCATCAGACTGTTCCTCGAGAAGACGCTCCGGGATGAGGATTACGATGCGGTTTCCGCCGCTACTGGAAGCGAGGCAATTGAGTTGACGAGATCTAAACTCCCCGACCTCGTGCTCCTCGACCTCAAGCTGCCCGACATGAACGGTCTCGAAGTGCTACGCCAGATCAAAGAAGATTTTCCGGAAGTGTGTGTCATTATGCTCACGGCATTCGGTGACATAGAGACGGCAGTATTGGCGATGAAAAAAGGAGCTTTCGATTTCGTCAGTAAACCGGTAAACCTGGAGCAACTTCTCATATCGATTGATAAAGGACTCAAATCACAGAAGCTCACGAGAGAACTTTTCCAGCTCCGTCGGAGGGTGAAACTCGACCTCGACGATAACTACGTACCCGGTGAGAGCCAGCAAATGAAAGAAGTATATGAAATCGTGAAGAGGGTGGCGAAGAGCGATACAACCACCGTCTTGATCGAAGGGGAAAGCGGGACGGGCAAGGAGATGATAGCCAACTTGATCCACAAGTACAGTCCTCGCCAGGATAAGTCGTTCCTGGAGATAAACTGCGCCTCGCTTCCCGAGGAACTCCTCGAGAGCGAACTTTTCGGGCATGAAAAAGGAGCCTTCACCGATGCGAAGACACAGAAAGTAGGGCTCTTGGAACTGGCAAACAAGGGTACTCTGTTCCTTGATGAAATCGGTGAGATGAGCCTCACCATCCAGGTGAAACTACTCCGGGTTCTCGAGCGGATGTCCTTCAGACGGGTAGGCGGCACAACGGACATCAAGGTGAGCGTGCGGATCATATCGGCGACGAACCGCGATCTCAAGATGTCGGTCCAAGATAAGAAATTCAGAGAGGACCTCTACTACCGCCTCAAGGTGGTTCCCATCTATATACCGCCGTTGAGGGAGCGCAAGGAAGACATCTACTTGCTCCTGAAACATTTCTTGAATCAGTTCAACAATCAGTTTCATAAAAACTTTCAAGAAATCGACGACGGGGCGTACCAAGTCATTCTGAACTATCCCTGGCCGGGGAACATCAGGGAGCTGAAGAACGTCGTAGAACGGATTGTGCTGCTCGAAGACGATGTCGTCCTGCACGCGAAACATTTACCGGCGAGTATCCGGGAAGACATAGTCCCCGCAACACAGATCTCTTCCGTGAGACAGATAGAAATGGCGTTGAGCAAGCCATTCCCGGGAGAGGGGATTCCGTTTGAGGATCTGATAAAGACGGCCGAACAGGATCTCATTGCCAAGGCAATGAAAGAGGCTGGTAACAATCAGAGCAAGGCTGCACGGCTCCTGAAATTGAATCGTGATAAACTCAGATATCGGTTGAAAAATTTTCGTATAGAATAGAGCTAATATGGAATTGACCGCAAGTAACCAGCGATGGAAGGCTCTCGCGGTGGCAATTGCTACCTTCTTTATATACGGATGCGGGTACTACAGCACAACGGGTCGAACAGCCGGAGACATCAAGCAGGTTGCCGTACCTTACTTGAAAAATGAGACGCCGGAGCCCGAGATCGAGATTGAAATCACCGAGCGTATCATCGACGGTCTCGTCAAGGACAACACGCTCAAAGTCGTCTCGGAAGAGGGTGCAGACGCGATACTCGAAGGGAGTGTCATCGAATATTCGAACGTCCCATTCACCTTCGGAACGAATCAACAAGCGGAGCAAAAGACGATTCAGGCAGAACAGTACAGGCTCTTGATAAAACTGAACGTATCCCTCTTTAATAGAAATGAAAATACCTATATATGGCAGAATAAAGAAATCAGCGCTCACGGAGACTACTACCTCGAGACGACAACGGAGCAAAATTACGAAAAAGCTCTCAGCGAGGTCTACAGTGTCCTTGTTGAAAACATCCTCAGCTCTACCGTTCAGGAGTGGTAGGAATTGAAGGCCGATCTGAAGTACTACAAGCAGATCTTCAACGATATTGACAGAAAAGAGAAAACCAACCTCTTTCTACTGGTCGGACCGGAACGCTTCATCATGGAGGAGATAGCGAGAAGGATCACCGATTCCACAGTGACTGATGACTTGAGAAGCTTCAACTTGACGGTAACGTACGGAGCCGAGGTGGATATCAACACCTTCATGGTAACCGCAAGGTCTTATCCCTTCATGGCGGATAGGAGGGTCCTTGTTCTGAAAGAGTTGCAAATGCTCCGTGGCAGCTGGCAGAAGCTCATCGAGTACTGCAACGAGCCCGTACCTTCCAGCATTCTCATTCTGCTCTACGACGAATCCGATATACCAGGTGTAAGGACGAGAAGGCATCGGGACTTCGGAAAGCTGAAATCCGCCATGGAAAGCAATGGGAAGACGATACGCTGCGAAAGACTTACTGACAGGGACATCCTTCGCTGGATACGCCAGAAAGCGAACCGAATGGGACTGGATATGAACATGACGACCGCGGATGCGATGTTGCGGAGTGTCGGCGAGAACCTGTTCGAACTACAGAATGAATTGGAAAAACTATCGCTCTTCTTCGAGAAGAAGCATCTCACGGGAGACGACATCGAGAAGGTGATCGGGACATACAAACTGAACGCCATCTCCGATCTCGTCGAGAACATAAGACCGGGAAACGATAATCAGGTCTTGCGAATCCTCTCCAGGATCATGAAGACTGGCGCAGAGAGACCATCTATAGTAGTCTATCACCTGATCCGGCACTTTCTCTCGCTGCTCAAAATAAAATCTGGTTACCAAACCGGTGGATTTCGATTCGGAGAATTAAAGAGGAAGGCCGATCTTTTTAAAACCAGAGAAATCATTCTGTGGTTGGAAAACCTCCGTCTTGCCGAGATGGTCATGAAAAGCATCTCATTTCCAGAGGAGGTTCTCCTGGTCGGTGTTTTTCTCCACTCCATGAGGCAAACATCGATCGAGAATCCAGTCGGATTGCTTTCTCTCCCCTAGATGAGAAACAGGAGGAGGTGGAAAAAGGATCGGGTTGAGCTCATGATGGAGCCGAAAGTAGCAAAAATCACGGACGAGGATTTCAACGAAAGGGTTATCGAATCGGAATGCCCGGCTGTGGTCGATTTCTGGGCCACGTGGTGCGCACCGTGTCGGAAGCTCGACAATATGCTCGAAGAAATAGCAAACGAGTACGGTGGTAAGGTATCATTCTACAGGGTGGATGTGAACGAAAGTAACATCACCACTTCCAGGTACGCGGTACGGAGCATTCCCATGCTCCTGTTCTTCAAGGGAGGAGAGGTCGTAGACCAGGCTGTCGGATCACTCACACGCGAGATGTTGAAAGAGAAGCTGAACCGGCTCCTCAGTTACTTTTAAAAGTCTCCTCCTCCATACATACATTTTAACAGGAAACGGAGTACAGTCAGGCTATCACACGTCTGAGGTACCTCAAATGTTCGCTTTCGCCGAGCCAACAACCAGTGAAAATCGTTGTGGCGGTGTGTTTTTATTTATTTTATGTTATTAGTTCTCGTATCACCATCGTGGAACGAAAGGAGGTGGCCGACAAGGTGTTAAATGACAACGAGGAAAGGATCATAGCCAAAGGTCTGAGAATGCCTGGGCCGCTTCTCGTTGTGAAGAAGAAGTTGGAGACGGTCCAGTCCAGGCACCTCAGAGTAATCGTATCAAGCAACGACGTGGCAGAAGAACTCGTCAAGTTCTTTGAAGATCATCATGCAGTTGCGGAGATAGACAGGGCTGGTGACGACTTTCATGTCGTTGCAGACATCACCAATCTCAGAGGCGTCGAGTAATGGATGACTTCTTTCCCTATAAGGAGGTAGAAGGAAAATGGCACAAACACTGGGAAGAGCTATTCCAGTGTGATGTTCACCAAACGGAGAACAAGTATTACTGCCTGATGATGTTTCCCTACCCCTCGGGAGAGCTCCATGTGGGCCACGGCAGAAATTACATCATTGGAGATGCGCTCGCCCGAATGAAGATCATGGAAGGGGTCAACGTACTTGCCCCCATGGGTTGGGACTCGTTCGGGCTGCCAGCCGAGAACGCCGCTATAAAACATAACATCCATCCGGCCACATGGACCGAGCAGAATATTACCAACATGAAGGCACAGTTCCGAATGTGGGGAGTGGTATACGACTGGTCAAGGGAAATCGCATCGTGCCGTCCGGACTACTACCGCTGGACGCAGTGGCTTTTCATCCGGCTCTTCAACGCCGGTCTCGCATACCAGATGGAGGCCTCGGTGAACTGGTGCCCTTCCTGCAAAACGGTCCTCGCCAACGAGCAGGTAATTGGAGGAGAATGCGAGCGCTGCGGCAGTACCGTTCACCTGAAAAAACTCAAGCAGTGGTTCTTCAGGATCAGGAAATACGCCGATCGGCTGCTCGGCGACCTGGACAAACTCGAGCACTGGCCCGAACGAGTGCGCGTTATGCAGAGGAACTGGATCGGAAGGAGCGAGGGTGTGGAGGTCAGCTTCCGGGTCACGGAGTCAGATGAGGTGCTCAGCTGTTTCACAACCCGTGTCGATACGCTCTACGGTGCTACGTTCATCGTGATTGCCACCGATCACCCACTCGCCCGAGAATTGCTCCGGGAGGGAGAACGGGAGGAGGAGGGGAGAGCCTTCATCGAGCGGGTCGAGCAGCTCAAGTTAAAGGAACGAGCTGAATTCACTAAAGAGGGCTTCTTCACGGGTCGTTACGCAATAAATCCCGTCACAGACGAGCACATTCCCATCTTCCTGGCAAGCTACGTTCTCATGGAGTATGGCACCGGCGTTGTGATGGGGGTGCCCGCTCACGACCAGCGTGATTTCGAGTTTGTCAAAGAGGCACCGATCGAGATTCCCATCAGACAGGTTATCATTCCGGAAGGAGGGAAACCAGGAGAGCTCACCGAAGCGTATGTTGATGATGGAATAATGGTGAACTCCGAACCCTTCGACGGTCTTCCCAACCGGGAAGGGATGGAACGATTAACCAACCACCTCGCCGAAGAGGGTCTTGCATGCCGGGTCGTTCATTCCAAGCTGAAAGACTGGTTAATCTCCAGACAGCGGTATTGGGGAGCTCCCATTCCCATGATACACTGCAATCAATGCGGCGCGGTTCCCGTGCCTGAAGAGGATCTGCCGGTCCTGCTCCCGGAGAATATCGACTTTATACCCCGCGGTGACGGGAAAAGCCCACTGGCAACCTCACCGGAGTTTATCATAACCACCTGCCCGGTATGCGGCGGTCCTGGTAAGAGGGATACCGATACGATGGACACGTTTGTAGACTCGGGCTGGTACTTTCTCAGGTATCTGTCACCGAGCGATGGAGAGAGAGCGTTCGACAGCGGGCTCGTTAATAAATGGCTTCCTGTCGACCAGTATATCGGTGGGGTAGAGCATGCAATCCTTCACCTGCTCTACTCCAGGTTCATCGTCAAGTTCCTCAACGACGAAGGGCTCGTCAATTTCGATGAGCCGTTCGAGAGGTTGTTCACGCAGGGCATGATTTGCCGAAACGGCGCTAAGATGTCCAAAACGAAGGGGAATGTCGTCAGCCCGACTCCACTGATCGATCGCTACGGCGCGGATACCGTCCGTATCTACACCCTTTTCATCGGCCCCCCTGAAAGGGATGCCGAGTGGAACGATCGTGCCGTAGAAGGCGCATATCGCTTTATAAACAGGGTTTGGCGCTTGTACTACAACCATAGAGACGTTTTTGAAGGTGTAACGGACAAAAAGTATAAGTTAAATCTAAAATCATACGATAAAGAGAAAATGAATCTTTACCGAAAGGTTCAACAGACGACCGACAAGGTTATCAGCGATGTCCTCGGAGGTGCATTTCATTTCAATACGGCCATCAGCGCTCTGATGGAACTCACGAACGATTTATACCTGTTCATCGAAAAGAACGAATCCTTCAGGCAGAGAGATCACGAATCCGTGAAGCTTTTTCGGACGGCAGTGAAAAATCTCGTGTTGCTCCTGGCACCAATGGCGCCGCATCTTTGCGAGGAGATTTGGCGTCAATTCGGTTACCAGGATTCTGTATTCAAACAGAAGTTGCCTGAGCCCGACCGGAGATATGTGAGGGCTGATATATATACACACGTCATACAGGTGGATGGAAAGGTCCGATCGAGAATCGACGTCGAAAAGGATATCGATAGAGAGAAACTCATCGAGAGATCTCTCAACGACGAGAAGATTAGGAAGATTATCGGTGACCGTTCAGATGTCACGGTCATCGTCGTGCCCGGGAGGCTCACGAATATTGTCACAAAGTAACAGAAAGAGACATCACAGGGATTTCCCTACCATATATTGGTTAACATAATATATATTATGCGACATTTTTTGTTCAGTCAAAAAGAGACCCGGGCTGTCCTCCCCCGGGTCTCTTCCTGTTCAGATGTTTCGCAATCACTACCGATACAGATTTTTGATGGCTCCCCAGCTCTTCGGTTCGATTGCAACGCTGCACGTTCCGTTGAATATGAACCACCCTCCCGGCACTTCATGCTTGGGATTATTTGCCTCGCACTTAGTAATGAAAATGGATGGATTTGGGTAAGAAGTAGGGTGATTTACAACTCGTACTGAGAATGTGTTGGCCTCGCCAATATTAAAAACTGGAATAGTACCAATGTAGACTACATCTGCAGCTGTACCGAGGCATGTACTTCCAGTTAGAGAGATCCCCGTTGTTATGGATCCAATGGTTACTTCGATGTTATCTGCCCACGTGGGATCCTGAAAGAGTACACTTGGCGATGAAATCTCAAGCATGAATTCACATGCATTCCCCAAATACGGTCCCTCATCACGCCAGTAGTAAAGATACAAATTGAATAATCCAACACTCCAGGGGTCTGCAACTGTACCGTAATCGCAGTCCGTCAAAGTTTCATCTAAGTACAATCCTAAAGTACCTTCATGTGCAAAAGCGTGCGTAATAAAAATCATAAGAAAAATAACGAGCAGTACCAGTTTCTTCATCCCATTTTCCTCCTTCGCATTGAACGACCCTCAAAACCTCCCTTCTCATCACTGAACCTTATAGACCATTTTTCCTCGCTGATCAAAAGTTATTCATACCTCTCACATGTGTCAAGTAAAAACTAATCTTCATGGCTATGGAGCCCCGGTATCCGATCTCGGTAATCACCGAGAAACGGAAGATGCCAATATTCACCGAAGAGGGCTTTTACAAAGCCAACCACTGACAGTGTTAAAGCTCCGAGACCCGTGACCAGTTGGAGTATACCGACGATGACAAAACCGATAAACCGTACCCTCCCTATGGTGATCTCGAGAATGATCACCATACGAATCGTTCTTCGACTTCCAGAGTGAAAAAAAACAGAGGAACATGAGATAGCTCAACGCTGCGATCCACCGGGATCGGTCCGAGGGTTTTACGATCTCTTCGCTTCTCTCTTGAGCTTGTATGGAATTTTCCATCTCGGATCACCTTTGTTCCAACGATGCGTTGTACCAATGAGCATAAATGAAGCCAATACCTCCCCCCACATCAACTCTTCATAATTTCGATCTCGATCTCGAGGTCTCGGTGTTCCAAACCTGTCGTCAATTCAAGGAGCTTCTCCATCACTTCGATCGCTCGATCTTTTTGATTGCTCTGCTTGAGGTTCACGGCAGCTCTTTCCAGATACTCCTTCTTGTAGAAATCATTCGTTTTCAGGTTTTCTGCAAGTTCCAGGTAGACCTCTGCGGCTTCCTCGTACCTCCGTTCATTCTCGAGCGCGGTAGCCTTCCCGGCCATCGCTGCATCGTGGAAGAACGGGTACCGATTGCTCTGTGTCAAGTAACTGTTGAAGGCATCGAGAGCTTCAAGGTTTCTGCCGTCTTCCAGAGCACATTTCCCAATAAAATACGTTGCATAGACTCCTTCTCGCATGTTTTTGTGCCGATTGGTCACGAGCTTAAAGAACTCTTCCGCTGTCTTGAAATTCCCCGTTCGATAATGGGTAAGCGCCTCAGCGAGCTGGTTTGCAGCAGCTTCTCGAGTTTGTCTTCTCGCACTCGATACCCACAGGGCTCCGGCGATGATCACCACAATGACGATGAGCCCAATGAAGACCATGTTCTGATGCTCCCTGACATACTCCCATACGCGCACTGTAGTCGAAATAAAGGTATCCTCTTTCAGCTGTTTTTTCGTCAACCTGTTTGGAGACAACTCGTCACCCTCCTTTTGCTAGTAATAAATAACATCCAAGAATTATGCTTATCAAGGAAATAATATCCTTATAGCCCCTCGCATTAAGCAATTGACACCGCAAGCTCCTTCTGTAAGGCTTGGAACGTTATACTGTTCAAAGGAGAGTTGGCACGTGATCAGGGTTCTTCGCATCGTCGTAATGGCAGCTGCAGTTCTGATTACTATTCTCGAATTCTTCGGGATCAGGGATTTCTCGAGGGCCCCCTATTACGGGATACTGCATCATAACCTCGTCATACAGGAGGTTGACAGGGCAGGCCCAAACCGTGATATTTCGCTGCAATCCGGTGACAGAATACGCTCGGTCGATGGGCAGGTCCCGCGAAACATCAACCATTTCAATTACCTCACAGCTTCAAACACCTCACTCAAACCACAAGTCTACACCATTGCCCGTGCTGACTCGATCTTCGATGTGACGGTCAGGAGCGTCGGTCAGCCGCAGGATCAACTGTCGAGAAGGTTTGCCATGATGGTGGTGGGATTCACATTTATCCTCGTGGGTTTCATCGTCATCCTCAGACGTCCCGACATTCTCGGTCTCCTTTTCACGGTCAATTGCTTTATATTCTCGTTTCTCGTGACAAACCGTCCTGTCACGTCCATCGGTTTCTTCCACATAGCTGGAGAGCTTCTCCACGATTTTCTTTTCATCTTCCTGCCTGCATTCTTTCTTCACTTCTTCTTCCTCTTCCCGGGCAAACAAATCGTAAGCGGTACCAGGCGATCGGCTGCCATCAGGGTGCTGTATGTCCCCCCCTCCATCCTCTTTCTATCGACATTCGTTTTGGCACTGATGAATTACTCTACCCGGACTTACTTCCAGTTCATCAATGCCGTCGAAACGCTGACCGCAATTTACTGGGTTGTTTACATGCTCGCGTGTATCGTTACATTCATACGAACGTACCAGACGTCAGAGAAGGTGCAGCGTGTCAAGTTCAGAATCGTGATTTTCGGTGTTGCTCTCGGCATCGTGCCCATTTCGGCAGTCATGTTAATAAAACAATTTCTGCCCACCGCCAACCTACCGTACGGCCATCTGTCGGTACTATTTCTCTCGTTTATCTCTGTCTCTTTCGCATATGCCATTCTCAAGCACGGTGCGCTTGATCTCAACATCGTCATCCGTCGCGGCCTCACCTTTGTCATGCTCTCAGCGCTGCTCATTGGATTGTACTTCATCCTCGTGAAGGTACTGGGTAGCAGGTTCAATGACTTTCTCGGTGTCACCTCCCGGTTTGCAACGGTCATCGCAATCATTCTCCTGGCCTTGGTATTCGCACCAGCGAAGGCCGGGATACAGGTAATCGTGGACAGGGCATTTTACAAGAGTCGAAAGGTTTTCAGAGAGAGAGTCATAGAATTCAACCGGAAGATCCAATTCCTCATGTCTCTCGAAGAAATATCCAAATTCGTCGTACGAGAGGTCATGGAGCTTTCCGATGCCAAGCACGTTCACATTTTTCTGAGAGAGAACAAAGGCAACTATATCCTGAAGCGTAGTAACCCGCCCGCGCGAAAATTGCCGCTGACTTCTTTCCCCCCTGACCTTGATCTCGTCCAGCTGATGAAAGAAAAGCGGGTCCCACTTCTCGTGGAATATTTTGACAACCTTTGGATTTTGAACAACCTCGATAGAATATCACGAGAACTCATCTTGATTTCCGAAGTCTCAGTGGCGGTCCCGCTCATCGAGCAGCAAGAGCTTTTCGGATTCATTCTCGTTGGCCGCAAGAGGTCCGGCAAGCCGTACATTCACGCAGATGCGGAAGTATTCGAGCTCCTCGGTGAAAGGAGTGCCGTCGCCATCAGGAACATCGAACTATACCGAGATTCAATCGAAAAGGAAAAGCTCGAAGAAGAGCTGCACCTCGCCAGCCAGATCCAGCACCGCCTCCTTCCCGATTCCCCTCCTTCCCTCCCTCAATCCACCCTCCTCGGAGGCATCAAGACCACCCGCGAGGTCGGAGGTGACTTTTACGACTTCGTCGAATTCTCAGCGGGTCGCATCGGCATCGCTGTCGCTGATGTGTCCGGCAAAGGTATCCCTGCTTCAATGCTCATGACGACACTGCAAGCATCTTTTCGAGCTGAAGCTTCTCACGGACGATCGCCAGCGGAAGTTCTCTCGGCATTAAACGGCTCTCTCTACGAAAGGAGCGATCCCACAAAGTTCGCGACATTTTTCTATGCGGTATACGAGGACGCCACGGGGCTTCTCCGGTATGCAAACGGCGGATCCTTTCCGCCGATTGTACTTGGTGCGGATGGAAAGATTAGCAGGCTTCAAAGAGGGGGCATTCTCATAGGGGTCGAACCGGACTTCAGGTACAGTGAAGGAATCACGAAACTCAAGCCCGGCGACCTTCTCATCATCTATACGGATGGATTCCTCGATCAGGAAAACGGCAGCGGTGAACCGTTTGGCGAACAGAGATTGATTCAATATTTCAGACATAGCTTACAATTATCACTCGCAAATATAATCGAAAAGTTATTTGCCACTGTTATTGCATTTGGCCAAAACAATGTGAAAGATGATATGACAATCGTACTTCTTCGTAAAAATATTCCTTAATCTATCCCCTCGTCCGTATCACTTCTAACCTATTCTTTGCTTGAAAGTTAAATCTTATTGACCGTCTCGTTTTACATTAAAGGCATACGTTATGCTATATCGCATTATGCAAGGCAAAAAGCCAGTATCATTAACGTTCCGCGAATGCGATGCGTTAGAGCTTTAGGAGGTGGTTACGGTGTTCCCACTGTTCTTGATCATAGACCTCCTGTGGTGGCTTCGTTGACAAACTGATTGTTGAAAAGTTTGTTGATAAGTCGTATAGACAAATGTTCCCGTTGACCCAAGGAAGCGTCGGCGGGAGCATTTTTTTAGCCCCATCATTTTGTCAATAACACCCAATTGTTTAAACTAAGATATTAGCAAATCATCATAAGATACTTTAATATAATAAAATATAAGTTGATAATATTTTTCATTTTTTTCTTGACATAACATTCCCGTTCTTTATAATCGGCACTAACGAGGCAAGAGGGTGACTACGCGGTCGTGATCCGTCTGCTCTCAAGCCAACCTTTGAAGCGAAGCGATCTTGCTGCTCAGGCCTCTGAAGGGCGGTTGAGACACGTCACCGAAGCGATCTTGCTGCTCAGGCCTCTGAAGGGCGGTTGAGACACGTCACGCAAGGTAGTTAGTTGTTGTCTCGTTAATGACGGAAAAGGGAATTGCCTCGTCTCACAGAGGCGAGGCAATTCCCTTCGTATATCTGGTGCCCCCGAGACGACTCGAACGTCCGACACGCGGTTTAGGAAACCGCTGCTCTATCCTAACTGAGCTACGGGGGCGCTCTTGGCTTGCCTGTCACATATTGTATGTGTTCATCGGTTCATTCGCAAACAAAATCTGTCCCTAGTATGCGAGCAGACTGTACACTGGCCATTCGTTGAGTTTTTCTCTTCCCCTCAGGTCTGTCAGCTCAATGACGAATCCGAGTTCCTCTATCTCTCCACCTTGTCTTTCAATGATTCGAGCCGCAGCAGCCGCGGTTCCACCTGTTGCGAGCAGGTCGTCTATGATCAATACCGTATCCCCCTTCGATACAGCATCGGAATGCATCTCAATTGATGCTTCGCCATACTCCAACGAATACGTTTCAATAATTGTGTCCCATGGAAGTTTCCCTGGCTTCCTCAACGGAATGAGACCTTTTTCGAGTCGGTACGCGAGAACCGAAGCGAAGAAGAATCCTCGAGATTCCACAGCAGCGATCTTCTCAAAGTCCCTTGCCCTGTACCGCTCGCACAGAGAATCGCATATGCGCCGGAAAACCATCGGCTTGAGCAGAGCCGGTGTGATGTCCCTGAACAGAATACCTTTCTGTGGAAAGTCGGGAACATCGCGAATCCACTTCTTCAGATCCTCGGTCATCTTTCCTTATCTCCTCCCGATTTCAACTTCGATTCATATCCAGGTTCCAGCAGGCACCGCAACTTCCTGAGAGCACGCATCTCCAATTGCCTCACTCGTTCGCGCGACACATGAACCACCTTTCCCGTCTCTGCCAGGGTGTGAGGTTCCCCGTCATCGAAACCGTAGCGAATCTTCAGAATTAGCTTCTCCCTTTCGGAAAGTCGGTCGAGGAGTGCGGCAAGTTTTTCATTCTCGATTTGCTGGAGTATGATCTTTTCCGGGCTCATTTCTCCCTCGGCTTCCAAAGTCCTCGACAGCTGGTTGAAGGTGTCCAAACTGCTCGCAAGATCGAGGGCCCGAATATTTCGAACCAGCTCCTCTATCATGACGAACTTCTTCCTGGAAATCTTCAATTTCTCGGCTTTTTCATCTATGGTGAGAACGCCACGCCCCTCCTCGAGCGACACATACCTTGTCATCAATTGAAAAATATGTATCGGGATTCTGATCGTTCTTGAGTAGTTCGATATTGCTCTCACAATTGCTTGCCTGATCCACCACGAAGCATAGGTGCTGAATCGGAAACCTTTTTCAGGGTCAAACCTGTGGACGGCCTTGATCAGCCCGAGATTACCTTCCTCAATCAGGTCGAGCAACGGGACGCCGTAGGATGTGTACGATTTTGCAATGGTGATAACGAGCTTGAGGTTGCTCAGAATCATTTGACGGCGTGCATCTTCATCGCCCTTCTGAATCTTCCGAGCGAGTTCCTTCTCTTCCTCGGGGGAGAGGAGCGGGTACTTGTTAATATCCTTGAAGTATCTCTTGTGAAGCTCGTCACCTTCATCTCTGTCACGCATATCTACCATTCCCATGCGAACCGGATTCTGAGATGCGATTTAAAGGTAGTCCAGCGGGTTTTGGGCTTTACTCGCTTTCCGAATCTCGAAATGGAGATGAATTCCCGTCGCATTCCCGGTTTTTCCCACCTTTCCCAACACTTCCCCTCTCTCGACCCTCACTCTTTCTGTCACATGCAGCACAGACAAATGAGCATAGACCGTGCAGAAGCGGCTCCCGTGATCGATGATGACAACCTTACCGAATCCGCGCTGTCGCCCTGCAAAAATAACAGTTCCCGGCGCTGACGCAAGAACTTCTTCTCCATCCCCCACACTGATATCTATTCCCTGATGAAATTCGCGCGTATGATAGCGGGGGTGTCTCCGCACTCCAAAATAGCTGTTGATCCTGGAAGCACGATAGTGATGGACCGGAGGCGAAAATTTAATAGGTGCATGAGATACGTCTCCCGTTTTTTCTTCAACGACGGGGCGTGGTTCCTTTCTCGTGCGCGGATGTTTGCAGTATTTTGGGGATGGAGAACAACACGCGAAAGAGATGACAGCTGCGCAGAGTAATGCAAAGCAAACTTGTTGTAATTTCAGCAAATACATCGTATTAATGGTCGGGGCGGCCGGATTTGAACCGGCGACCTCCTGCTCCCGAAGCAGGCGCGCTAACCGGTCTGCGCTACGCCCCGACGTAAAACGGTAACATAACATGTATGTGCAAATATCACAACGAAATTCATCCATCCTACGTGTCCGCATCAATCGTCGAACGAATCAGGCGCTCTTTCAATCGTTACTATCTAATTCCCCAGAAGGAGATCACGCCAAGACTCGCGAGGGTTACAACCGTGCCCGCTATCAGGATGCCACCTATGATGGCAGGGATAGCAAGTCGAAGCGGTATCTTGAATAGGAAAGCTGCCACACACCCCGTCCATGCTCCCGTCACGGGAAGCGGTACTGCAACAAAGAGCATGAGTCCCACCGTTTCGAACCTCTCGACCAGTTTCCCCCGCCTCCTCGTCCGTTCGAACAGCCATGTGAAGAAACGATTCCACGGCTTATAACGCATGAGCCTGCTTGAAACCGACTCCAAGAGAAGGAGAATGGGGATAACGGGAAGAAAATTACCGATGACAGCCAGTATATACGCTTCCTGCCATGACAGTCCGCCCGCGGCAATTGCATACGGGATGGCACCCCGCAGTTCCGATATCGGGAGGGCGGCAATCAAGACAGTCAAAACCTTCGGTGAGACATGGTGTATGAACGCCAGCGGAAACATTACCATACCTCTCCCTTCCTCAGGGGAACGAAAGAACACTTTCTGAGCAGCTGCTCCATGATGAAACCATCAGTCTTCGTGAATAGCATTAAGTGTTCCGAGTCTGTCGTGATCGGTGCAATCAACTTGCCACCAGGAGAAAGCTGCTCCAAAAGCTTCACCGGCTTCTCCATCATCGATGCCGAGACAATAATACGATCGAACGGGGCGTAGCTCGGCCATCCCAATGACCCGTCTCCCAACCTGAGCTTGATCCGCCCCGTACATATGCGACGGAGCGGAGCTTCGGCCTTCTTGAACAGGGGAGCCAGTCTCTCGATAGAGAACACTTCTCGCGCCAGGAGAGAGAGGATTGCTGTCTGGTACCCCGATCCCGTCCCTACCTCCAACACCCGGTCAGAATCCCTCATGCCCAGCGATTGAAGCATGAATGCAATCGTAAATGGCTGGGATATTGTTTGAGAATACCCAATGGGGAACGAGCAGTCATCATATGCCTTACTGCCGACAGCCGGATCAACGAACAGGTGCCGCGGCACCTGGAGAAATGCCTGTAGCACTCGCCGGTCGTGGATCCCGCGTGCATAAAGCTGTTCTGAAACCATCCTGCGGCGCGCTATGGTGAAGTCCGTTTCGGATACCACTCGAGATTCCACTCCTTGAGCTCAACGATGCCCTTATAATCTGTTAGATCCAATCGTAAGGGGGTTAACGATATGTATCCCGCTGAAACCGCCGCAAAATCTGTATTCTCTTCCGTGCTCCAGCCGGGCTCTCCCCCACCGATCCAGAAGTAATCTTTTCCCCGAGGATCTTTTTTCTTGATGATGATATCGTTGTAAATCCGCGAACCAAGCTTCGTGATTCGTATCCCCTTGATCTGATCCATAGGAATCGGCGGAACATTCACATTCCATAAGATCGGGCGCGGTACGTCTCGCTCGAACATCTTGCCGGTCAGGTACCTTGAGGCGGCCGCAGCCACCTCGAACGGGGCCGGCTGCCATGAAGCGACAGATATGGCAATTGACGGGATCCCCAGTATATAGCCTTCGATCGCAGCAGCAACGGTACCTGAATATGTAACATCCTCACCCATATTCGGTCCGTGGTTTATCCCGGAAACGAGGAGGTCGGGAGGTACGTCGAGGATGCCGTGAACGGCCAAGAGCACGCAGTCAGTTGGCGTGCCTGAAACGCCGAAGCGATTTGGGGAGTAGTCTTTTATCCTGAGTGGCTTGTCGAGCGTTACCGAGTGGCTCGTTGCACTCTGCTCCTGCTCCGGCGCAACGACGACTACCCGCCCCAGATCGTCGAGAGATTTCACGAGCGCGTCGAGCCCTTCGGCCCCAATGCCGTCATCGTTCGTAACGAGAATGATACGTTCTCCAGCCACTCGTTATATACCCCGTCTGAAAGCCAGTATAACGACCGAAACCACCTCATGCCTCTGGTAGAAGTCGACTCGATCTTCAGCCGATTTTGACATTAGACCTTATAGAGATCAGTCATCGTCTCCAGAACTGATGGCACGATTCGTTCACCAGAAAAAAAAGACTACCAGAAAAGGCTTCTGATGACCAACATCAAAAATCTCAACGTATCATGAAAAGGATTTATTTTGCTCTTTTCCCCAGCATAGATGGTCCGAATCGGTATCGATGATATGACTGCACCAACCCTCGAGGCCTTAATGATAATCTCGCTTTCCGTCTCGTAGCGGGATGTGACAAGGTTCAATCGACTGATGAGAGATGAACGTATGAGTCGGTAACCGGATTGGCTGTCTTCGATCCTGTAACCGGTCCTCCATTTGACGATGGCGGAGGTGACACGGTTCGTCATGACGCGAAGAGGAGGCATGCCCTCGGTACGTCCCATTCTATTTCCAATGAGAATATCGACACTTTGGTGCCCATACGCATCCACAAACGAAGGGATCTCTTCGGGATCGTGCTGCCCGTCGGCATCGAGTGTGAATATTGCTTCAATATCGGATAATGAAAGCAGGTGATCAAATCCCGTTCTCAGAGCATTCCCCTTACCCTTATTGATAGGCTCTCTGATGACTCGAACACCTTGCCCCTCAGCGAGAGTTGCCGTTTCATCAGCTGAACCGTCATCTACCACAACAATACGGTCAGGGGATAGATATTTCTTCACCCCTTCCAAAACCGGTACCAGTTTCTCCGCAGCATTGAATGCCGGAATTACCGCGCCGAATTTCTCAAACACGACGTTCCTCAATAGTTACGTTTCTATCATACACGGGTGTCTTGATCGTTTGGCCAGAGATGATCAAACGCGAACCACTGCTCAGGATGAGCTCGAATATATTTCTCTATCCGTTGCAGGCACCGCGCGCCTATTTCGACAGGGGGGATTTCATCCCCCCCAAGCTCCACCGGCTCGTCTATATAGCCTTCAATACTACCATCATCGGTATAATAGCACCAACAGGGCAATAAAGGTGAACCGGTCCGCATTGAAAGAACGATATGACCGTCTGGAAGAGGAATGTCCCTCCCTAAAAAAGGTAACGGGATACCCCTCGTGGAAAATCTTCTATCGATGAGAAGGACAACCACTTCACCGTCTCTTAACGCCTGCAGCAGTTTGCTCACACTCTCGCCGAGTGGGTAGTCCTTTATCCCCCATGGCTCCCTTCTGCTGCTGAAGAATTTCGTGACCTGTGGCGAAGGGTGCTCGAGGGCCACCGTATGGACACGATACCCAAGCGAGGCAAGACATGCCCCTGCGATCTCCCAAGGTCCAAGATGCGGCGTAATGAGTATAGCCCCCTTTCCACCCCTCAGTACTCTATCCAGGTGCGTCATCCCATGAATCCGGCAACGTCTCTGAAGCTCCTCCCTTCTCTCAGGGTTCAGTTTGAGAAAATCAGTTATCGTTTTCGAGAAGTTTTTGAATACGGCAAATGTTCTGGTGTTACGGATGTTCAGGGCCTCGAAGTTGCGCTTGACATTGTGCCTTATTTCCGGCCTGAAGATATAGAACAGGAATGCGATGATTCCAGCAATCTGCTCCGCAATGACTGTGGGGAGAAATCGAACAGCGACAGAGGCAGTCAGGTATAAGAGATAGGAACCCATTACAGTCTGCTTATAAACTGGTCGGGGCGACTGGATTTGAACCAGCGACCACTAGCCCCCCATGCTAGTGCGCTACCGGACTGCGCCACGCCCCGACTGAGCAATACATCCTCGCTCCCTGGCAAGAGATCATCACACATCGATCAGATTGAAAATAGTAACGTTCTGAGGTCGGGGGTAAGTATGATCCTTTTTGTAGTCGTGCAGGAGTCAGATTGAGTCGACCATTTCTTTCAACTCGTAAAGATCTCTTTTCAACGAAGCGAGAAGCTCTCGCTTCTCGGGATCAGCAAACGGAATGTTGAGCTGTTCAATAAGCATATCCGGATTATTATTCGTTTCCCTGAGCTTTTTCCTCGCCCCCGCTATCGTATACCCTCTTTCGTAGAGGAGGCTTTTGATCGTCAGTATGTACTTGATATCACGCACCCGATAGGTCCTGTTCCCTGCCCTGTTCTTTTTCGGCTTGAGTGTCGGAAACTGCGTTTCCCAGTAACGGAGAACGTGCTGCTTGATACCCAGGAGCTCACTCACTTCTCCGATCGAGTAGTAGAGTTTCTGGAGACTTTTTTTCATGTTCAATCCACCTCTTGATATAAATCTTTCGTCAGAACATTAACAAAGTTTCTACATCTCCTTTTTCGCTTTGCGAACCATCAGATCCCTGATCGCTTTCTTGGGATTCTTCCCATGGAAGAGCACCTTGTAGACCTGTTCCGCGATGGGGAGTTCTACCCCTTCATTGGATGCGAGCTTCACCGCTGCTTTCGTTGTCCTGATACCTTCGGCAACCATGACCATTGTATCCAAGACCTCATGCAGCGTTTTCCCTTTCCCAATTTGTTCTCCCACGTATCGATTCCTGCTGTGCCGACTCATGCACGTTGTAATAAGGTCGCCCACGCCGGCAAGCCCGCTCAGCGTCTTCTCCCGCGCACCCATTTGGCACGCCAGGCGCTTCATCTCGGCCAGCCCCCGTGTGATGAGAGCTGCTTTCGTGTTGTCTCCGAATCCGAGGCCGTCGCATATACCGGCTGCTATAGCAATGGTGTTCTTCAAAGAAACTCCGAGTTCGACTCCGATAAGGTCTCGGTTCGTATACACCCTGAAATTCTCCGTCATAAAGATACGCTGCACCTCCTCCAAAATAGGTTGATTCGTGCCCGCAGCAACGATGGAGGTCGGCATTTTGCGACTGACCTCTTCCGCATGACTCGGACCGAGAAGACCGACGATCTTCCCCTGCGGCTGCGGCAGCTCATCGGCGAGCACCTCGCTCATCCGGTACAACGTCTTTTCCTCGAGACCTTTCGCGGCGTTGATGATGATGGTACTGTTCCGAAATGACGGTGAAGACCGCACCAGCCGTGCGACACTTCGGATGGTGTGGCTCGGTGTGGCGAAAACGATATGTGTTGCGGTGTTAATTGCCCTATCGATGTCAGGGGTTATCGCTATCGTCTTTGGAATCGGAACACCGGGCAAGAATCGAGCATTTTCACGATCTCTGCAAAGGATATCAGCCAGATCGGCGAAGTATTCCCAAAGCCTGATCTCGTATCCCTTCTCATCGAGAAGGAGAGCCAGTGTCGTACCCCAGCTGCCAGCTCCGAGAACGGCAATCCGGACGGCGTTTTTTCGAGACTTGCTGCCTGTTTGAGTTCCCATCTAGAAAATCTTTCTCTCTGTTCCCTCGCGGAGCCTTTGCATGTTCGAACGGTGCTTGTAAAGCACCAGAACGGCGACGACAACTGACAGAATCGTGACCGAGATGTGTGTCATTCCGCCCAAGAAACCGTTTGAAATCAGAATTGCGAACGGGAGGAAGACGGCACCAACAATACTCGCGACAGAAACGATCCTCGTTACGAGAAGAACGGTAACCCACAATACCAGACACATCGTTGTGGCATAGGGAGCGAGCGCGAAGAAGGCACCGGTGGTCGTTCCAACACCTTTGCCCCCGGAGAAACTGACGAATACAGAATAGTTGTGTCCGAGGACGACGAAGAAGGCTGCGAGCAGTGCGTAGGTAATGCTCTCACCGCCTATACTTGAGAAGAATCTGACAGCAACGATACCCTTCCCGATATCGAACAGGAGAACCGGCATAGCTGCTCTGGCACCGAGGATCCTGAATGTGTTCGCCGCACCGAGATTGCCGCTCCCGTATTCCCTGAGATCAATACCGCGAACGAGCTTCCCCATAATGTAGCTCGCAGGGATGGCGCCGATGATGTAACTTGTGAGGCTCACGAGTATAATCTTTTGCCAGAGCTCCATGCTCACCTTCCCCGGGATCGTAACGAGATTCTAACCGCAGTGCCTTCGAACGTAAACACTTTTCTTAACTGGTTGCTAATATAACGTATATAAGATCGAGGGAAATAGGAGGCTTTGTTGACAAAAAGGGTGAAGGTTGGAGGTGTAACACCAGTTTGTGTTATATAGTATATTTTACCTGCTCCCCCTTTGTAGAATTTTGGAGGATTTACTTGGACCATCTGCTCAACCAGGCGGTTGAGCTCGGATGTCCCGACCTTTTTACCCCTCTCCTTCTGGAGCTTGAAACACAGTGGAAATATTGTATTCACGCGGAGACCGGTCAGAGCGCTGACCGCGATGACAGGAGCGTACGAAAGAAATGCCATCTCCTTTCGTATACGATGAACAAACTCATCAAAGGTGCCTGTCTCTTTCTCGATGAGGTCCCATTTGCTTATCAAAATGGCAACGCCCTTCCGCGCCCGGTGTGCTTCGCCGGCGATCCTCGTATCCTGCCTGCTGATCTCACTCGTTGCGTCGAGGAGAAGGAGCACAATATCGGATTTTTTGATACTTTCCAGGCTTTTCAGCGTGCTGATGACCTGGAGGCCCTTCTTTGTTCGGGAGCGTCTCTTGATGCCGGCTGTATCGATGAGGAGAATTTCTGTACCATGATACCTCAGACGGAGATTAATGGCATCCCTCGTCGTGCCGGGTTCTTCTGTTACGATATGCCTGTCTTCTCCCACCAGCGCATTCACCAGGGAGCTTTTACCCACATTGGGCTTGCCCACGATAGCAATTTTCAGGGGTGAAGTTTCTTTTGGAAGGGGACGCCTCGGAAGGCGCGATACAACCCTATCGAGAAGCTCCCCTACCCCGCTCCCGTGCATCGCACTGATCGAATAAATCTCTTCTAATCCGAATCCGTGAAATTCGTGGACACTCCATTGATCCTCATTGCTCTCTACCTTATTGACAACGAGGATCATTTTTTGCCTCGCGGAGCTGAACTCGCGCCAGAGGCTCTCATCTTCCGCGGTTGGACCTGTTTTAATATCCGTCAGGAATATGATCACCTCAGCTTCAGCAACTGTTTTCCTGATCCTCTCCGTTATCTGCCACTGGAGAGTATCATCACGATCGAGGTTAAAACCACCGGTATCGACGAGTATGAACTCCACACCGTTCCAGATAACATGCTCCTCCAGCCTGTCCCGGGTGACGCCGGGGGTGGCATGAGTGATTGCTTTCCGTGAACCGACGATTCTGTTGAAGAGCGTCGATTTTCCGGAATTTGTTTTCCCCACGATCGCAACGAGGGAAGGACGTTTCATCAACCATTTCCTCCTCTGCAGCCCTTGATAATACGATTCTCAAGGAAGGTCGTATCGGGGACTAATACCCGGACACCGAGCTCGTTTTGAATATCCTGGAGCCCCAGATCGTCTATCAACAGCCCTTCGTGATTAACCGTATTGGGCGGTAGTACGAGGCATCCGGACACACCGCCCCGCCGCCTGACCGTTTCTACAATATCCGAACCAGAAAGGAGCCCAGAAACGCCGACCTCGCTCCCAAAGAGCCTGTTTCTGACAGCGATGATGTGAAGGTCGAGCCACGGTAGCATATTCCTGATTCGGGGAACGATGTACCTTCTCAGAAAACGGCCACCGAGCACTCCTGTGATGATTGACATGGCAGTCCTTTGATACGTCCGACGTTGCAGGCGAGCGGCATCCCTCTCTATCGCTTGTATAAAAATCCTGCACATGCCTACTCCGTTGGAGAGCTGGGGAAAGTGATCGTAGTAACTCTCTGGGGGTAGTTTTCTTCCCGTCATAAGATAGAACTCGTCGGAAAGATAGAGGAAACCTTCACCGGCATACTGTTGTGAAAACTCCCTCCTCTTGCATTTGGCCCAGTTGATCAGACCACGGGCTTCCCGTTCGCTCACCTGGCGCACCGACGGTAATCCTTTCCGATGAGATGTCAGTCCAACGGGGACCACAGCAACAGATCGACAGAACGGGTAGAGACGGAAGAGCTCCCGGACGGTATGTTCCAGCACCTCACCGTCGTTCACGCCCGGGACGAGTACCACCTGCGTGTGCATCGTGATGCCGGCACGAGCCAGCCTCTCCATCACTTGGATGATGTCGTTCCGCATCACCCTGCCGAACAAGTGTTCTCGCGTTTTCCGATCAACCGTGTGAACAGAGATATAGAGAGGTGAAAGGTTGAGCTCGATGATTCTCTTGAGGTCTCTCCGAGAGACGTCGTTCAAGGTGATATAGTTACCGAAGAGAAAGCTCAATCGATAATCATCGTCTTTCTCGTAGAGCGTACTCCGCATGCCGAGGGGCATCTGATCAACGAAACAGAACGTGCAATTGCTCCTGCAGCTGGTGAACGTCATCTCTTCAAAGACCAGTCGGGCCCTCTCGAATGTGCTCATGCCGAGCTGCCGCGAATGCACATCACCGTCTTTCCTGCGGACTTCGATTCGGGCACTCCTCTTTCCTTCCATGAGGAAAGGAAGATCGAGCTGGTCCTCGACCCGCTTACCGTCAATTGAGAGAATCTCATCGCCAGGTCGAAAGAAATCCGATGCTCCACAGACTGTTTTCAATAGGACAGTCATAGCAATTTGAAAAAACCCCCTCTGCTTTTGATTCGCAAAGGGGGTTCAGATCACTGGAGCGGGCAACGGGATTCGAACCCGCGACCCTCAGCTTGGGAAGCTGATACTCTACCAACTGAGTTATGCCCGCCCTTGCCAACTTGTTACTCAACTCGTACGGTACTAATTTCAATCGCTACTGTCAAGGTCGATTTGACACCCATAATCAAGGTAACTATACGAGAATCAATAGACTTATAATATTCACCGAGGTTGTCGTGTATCGGAATCAGCCTTCGCTGGTGAATCCATCCGACCGTTCTGTCACGAACCGGAGTACGGATGAGAAGGTATCTTGACGATCCTCCGAAAACCAGGTAACCCCCCGCTCCTTTCTGAACCATGTGACCTGACGCTTCGCGTATTGTCGTGTCTGTCGGGATACTGTTACGACCATCTCTTCCTTGCTGATCTTTCCACGGAGGAACGATATAACCTCCGGATACCCGAGCGTCTTTAACCCTGGCCACCTCGGATCGGCCCCCTCTTGGAGCAACGTTTCGACCTCTTCGATCCATCCGGAAGCGAGCATTGCCTTCGCTCTCTCATCGATTCTTCGATACAGCTCTCCTCTCGGAAGATGGAGACCGATCTTTACGAAGATCCGTTCCCGATGCCTGGCTTCCTGTCTCTGACGCCTGAAATGATCGCTCAAGGGTGTTCCGGTCAGTGAATACACCTCGAGCGCCCGGGTGACCCTGTAGCGATCCTGAGGATGGATTCTCCCCGCACTCTCCGGATCCACGTCCACCAGCCTCCGATAGAGCTCGGTGGTATCGATTTCACGCATCTCTTCAGCGAAACGCGATCGTTGGCTTTGCTCGATATCGATATCAAACAATCCCTCGAAGATGGACCTGAAGTACAGGCCGGAGCCGCCCACGAGGAGAGGTAACTTGTTCCTCGAGATCACTTCATCCATCACGATAAGAGCCGTCCGAGCAAATCTCTGCGCGTTGTTCCGCTCGTTCAACTCGAGGATATCGATCAGGTGATGAGGAACCTGTCTCCTCTCAGCGGGTGTCGGCTTTGCTGTACCGATATTGATATGCCGGTAAGCCTGTCTCGAATCAACCGAGATGATTTCGCCGTTCAGCTCTTTCGCAAGCTGCAATCCCAGTATACTCTTTCCAGAAGCTGTGGGTCCAAGTATGACGAGGGCATCCATTACTTCTCCGATGAAACGGTCCGTTGGAAGCGCCTCTCCAGTTCGGCGAGATCGACCCGGAGCATCGTGGGGCGACCATGAGGGCAGGTGAAGGGAAATTCCGTGGCAAAGAGCTGATCGGTCAGGCTCTCCATCTCTGCGACCGAAAGGTTCATACCGGCCTTCACGGCGGCACGACATGCATACGTCTTCAGGAATTGATCGATGCTCCCGCTCCGAGATCCGCCTTCGCTGAGTATCTCCTGCAAGAGTTGCCCGTCATTCCAGTTCCTTACCCCAGCCGGTATTCCCCGGACGATTATCGAGTTTGCACCGAATGGTTCTACTTCAAAACCAACCGAAGGCAGTACCGCGGAGAGCTCCTCGAATCGCTCGTATTCGATGGGTGTGAGTTCGAGCGTTGCCGGGAACAGGAGCGACTGGATTGCCGGTTTCCGTTCATCGATGTTCCTTTTTGCTGCATTGTAGAGAATTCTCTCGTGAGCGGCATGTTGATCGATAATGACCATCCCTCCTCTAATCTGTGTCAGGATAAAGCTCTCATGAAGCTGCCAGTACAGTTTTCCAACGGGGATGACGATTCTCTCTCGCTCTTCGTCGAAAAGTGATTTCGGTGATTCACGGAAGAGCCACTCCTGGGCACCCCCCCATAGATGAGCCCGAACATCTGACACATCCCGATCGGGAGCTTCAGTTACAGGCTGCCTGGAAGAGCGATCCTCACCGGCCTGCTCTGGGAATATTCTCCCATATACGTATTGAACCCTTTCTCTGAAGGACTCTCTCCCTCCCCGGAGAACCTCCTGCAGTGCCGATGATACGAACCGGTGAATCTCCCTTTCATTCCTGAACCTGATTTCCGCTTTCGTGGGGTGAACGTTGACGTCGATTTCGGCAGTGGGCATCTCGAGAAAAAGAGCGAGGAGTGGAAAACGATCCCGGGGGATGAGGGATTGGTAAGCCTGATGCACGGCATGAATCAGCAACCGATCCTTGATGTACCTCCCATTCACAAAGTAGTACTGAAGCGTCCTATTACCCCGCGTAAAGTCGGGAAGTGATATGAAACCGTGAAGACGCATGTAGCCGATACTACTTTCAAATGGTTTGAGATGCGGAAATACGTTTGCACCAAAGACGATTTCGATTCGTTCATCGAGCGTGGAAACCGGATAGACGAGGATATCTTTCCGGTCACCTTTCAGCGTGAATCCCGTTGTCGGAGCTGAGAGCGCATAGCTCTGGACGAGTGATGTCACCCGACGGAGCTCGGACGAACCGCTCCCCAAGAATTTCCTCCTGGCAGGCAGGTTAAAGAAGAGGTTCTTTACGATTACCTCGGTACCAGGTTGACGAACGCATGGTGCATCCTTCACGAGCTCGTCCCCGCGCCATTCCATCTCCCGCCCCGTTATCTCGGCTCCCGTCATGGTTCTGATGAGAAGGTGGCTGACTGTTCGGATACTCGCCAGGGCCTCTCCCCTGAATCCAAGTGTCCGCACCGCTGCGATATCCTCCGTTCTGCTGATCTTGCTCGTCGAAAAGTTCTCTACAGCGAGTGGGAGTTCGGCTGCCGGTATCCCGGCTCCATCATCCTCACATATGATCGCAGACTTACCACCATCTGAGACCTCGAGAGTTACCTGGCGTGCCGAGGCATCCAATGCATTTTCAATAAGTTCCTTGGCCACACTGACCGGTCTCTCGACAACCTCACCTGCAGCTATCTTGCTGGCTACTTCAGGATCTAACCGTCTAATGGGAGACACGGAGACCTCCCTCTCTGACAAGTTGTATTGATGTTACATGCAGCTCGTATATGAGAACCAAGCCTTACAGGCTACATTATCATAGGGGATATTGGAAAGGCAATGGGGAAAAATCGAGGGATGTTACGAACTTGGAAGCTTTGATTTCGCTTCATTTATGAGCTGGGAAGGTGTCTCGGACGTCCCTGGAAACAGTGCGTACCCGGTCACCGGATAGAAGGTCTTTGCATCGTTCAGCCCCTTCTCTTTGAGAACCGATGTAATGAAGTCTGTGAGGCGGCTCTCCAGATATCCGATACGCTGGTAGCTCTCCAGGGAAAGGACCCCGAAGAGATCGACTTCAATCCACGAGAAGTAATCCGTTTTTCTGACCTGCCTCCGGATTCCCTGGCTCACATCGTTTATGAGACCGAGGGCATCTTGATAATTCTTCTTAAATAATTTCTTTAATCCATTGATTTTAAACAATGTAAATGTAAATCCATGGTGATATCGATCGGCTCTTTCGATCTCGTCCCCGATGCGCTCGATGAGGATTTTCTGATTCGACTTCAGGAGACTGTCAAATGAAATGGGACCCTTCTTCTGTCTCTCCTCCTCAGTACCGGCGAGGAGCGGTACGAGAATATCCTCCACCTTCTTGAGAAGGTCGATCTCGTGCCCCCCGAATATTGATGAGTCAAGGGGTGACGAGGGTACCTTATCGTAGCCGATATATACTGCTGCGATATCATCTGTACGGAAGAGAGGATAGGCAATGATAGAGCGATACAGGGGCGGCTTATCGATCATTTCTATATCGATTGACAGATAGCTCGTGCATTCGGGCTCCCAGCTCTTCGCGACTCTCTCCATAATGTCCTTATCGTACTCGATGCACACCTTCCGCTCGTTTTCGTCCTCTGGAAACCATTGGTATGACGTTTCCACACCGTTTGGTCCCTTGAGGTGGAAACTCCCTCTCGACGCCTTTACCAGCGAAGAAAGGAGTGTCGGAAGACGCTGAATCCTACTCGATTTCTCTCTCAACGACACGATGGCCGGGGTCAAGAGTGAAAGCTTCTCGAGGCTTTCCATTCTCCTCGTTTGACGGAGTTCTCTGAGCTGAGAGTATGTGAACAGGCTGATTTGGAAACGCAGAGCATCCTTGAACCTCAAGAATCGTTCGAGTGCTTCCAGCTTTGAAAATTCAACTACCAGTACTCCGACAGGCTCGTCGTGCTCCAGGGGGATGTAAATCGATGTCATTGCTCCCTGCTCCAATTTGAGCCTCATGCCCAACTCATGGCTCACCTCTGTCATGATCACCTCTTCCCCATTCAGGTAGGCCCGGGCGAGGCTCCCTTTGATACAGTGTATCCTGGGGTTTTGAGAACCGATCGGGATCTGCTGGTCACTGCCCCCGAGGATTAGCCAGTCCCCCTCGTCGGTTGCCGTATAAATCGTAACTGTATCCGCCTCAAGCTTATCAACGAGGAGCTTGCACAGGAGGGTAAATTTCTCGTGGAACCCGATGTCTCTGTGAAACAGAGATTCGAGATAACTTCTGATCTGGAATTCGATCTCTCTAACTTCGTGATAATCGATCTTCAAATGCTGGTCTAGGATAGGAGCTATCTGCGAGGCGAGATTCTCGATGATCCTGACATCTTCTTCACCGAGCCTCTTTTCACCGGCATTCGTTGAGATATTCAAGACGCCTAACAGCTTCTCATCAATGACGAGAGGGGCACTGATTGCGCTCTGGATCGAATAGCGTTCGCGATCCTCGCGATAAAGATGAGTATCCACGATTTCCCGTATTAACCGTGCTCGTCGACTCTCCGCGACATTCCCGGCGATCCCCTCTCCTATTCGCTGCCTCGTTTTCTTGATTACTTCGGGACTGAGACCGATC
>SMTZ1_10001040_pt1 | contig 27349 bp, 10 predicted proteins | sample DeeMarSWOR136_30_FD_25667 | JGI IMG/M metagenome (IMG submission 25667)
TGCCCAAACTCAGAGACTGTATCTTCGTTCCATTCGGATCATATTTGAAGACCATATCACTCTCATTAAGGCTGTGTGCATTGACAACATACACGTTACCGGCGGCATCGAGTTCAATCTCCCTCAGGTTATTACGGTACTGGTTATCATTCTCGGGTGGAGGATCGTCATACAATTGCACGAGCTGATAAGGTGGCTCTCCCGACTCCAGCAGCAGTAGCTTGGCTGCCGCCGCATAGGGTTCTTCATTGGGGTCATTGGGGTCAACTACTACCGGCACGACATAGACATAACTGGCATCAAAGGCGGCGTCAAAAATCGGACGCCCCATCGCATCCTCACCACTTCCCATAAGACCAACATAAACAACAGCGGCTTTGTTATAACGAGGTTCATTCACATCCGTAATCTCACCCGGAGGTATGATAACTTCGTTCGTGTCGTCAAGCCGCAGAACACCATCCGCAGAATTGATCTGGTAGAGGTTGCCATCCATGTCCCCAACTACTCTAATGTTGCAGCGGTCCGATTCAGGCGCCGACCATCCCTCACATACGCCATTATTATCGAAAACATAAAGCCGGTCTTTTGACTTCAGCTCGGAGTTGTCACCGCTTGTACTCCTTTTGCCGGCTATCAGCAAATCGCCAAGAGCATCGGGAAGACTCAAATAGGGGCTCGAAGCAGGTGAGACGGTTATCTCACCGGAACCGGCAGCACTCGCCGCTGCAGTTTCACCAAGAGGAACACCGCAATAAAACAGGAAGCTGTCTCCGGAGTCCACGGCCCAGTCCCAGGAAATAACATCAAGCGGATCCACGAATCCGTCGCCGCTAAAGAAGCCGTCGAGGCAAACAAGGCTGTCTGTTGCGTTCGGGTCCAGTGAAGCCGGAAGCCCACACGCCGCTATAACCGTCAAAAAGTCTCCCTCACTTACAATAGTGTCCCAGTTAACGTCCATACAAATTCCGTCACAGTGCACTTCGACACCCCAGTCATCGATCAAGACCGAGGCGCCGCCATCTGATGACACGGATTCGGCCCCTCCAGTGTCGAATCCCATACCGGCAGCAAGCGGCTGGCTGACCGCCGGGCCAATCAATTCTAATTCAAGCCACATACCGTCAGTAAAATTCAGGTATTCGGTCGAGATGACCCTTTGAAAGACCGCCAGTCGGGCAATCCCGCTGCCGGTTGTGCCGGGCTGGTCCGGTGCCGGGACAGGCAGGTAGCCAATTTTCATATAATGTTCCGCCCGTAACGGATCGTTATGAGCCAGCATATAGGGAACATCGGATATATATATCTCCAAACCGACTTCCGGATTATTTGTCTCGAATAAATAACTGAACCGAATCAGAACCTTATCCTCACCGGATTTTGAAAACAGGCCCTTGGCACGTGCATTGAGCACCCTTGGATCACCCGGAAAACACGGATCAATCTCAGATAGATTCCTCATCCTCAGCATGCCGGTCGGATCCGGTTCAATACCCTCGACCCGCTCGACGAAAATCATCGGATACGGCTCATAAAAATTATTGCTAACGACTTTGGTCTCATACTCAGTCTGGCTGTCAAAAGGTATTCTGTCCAGCAAATAGCCCATCGGAGGTTTTTCCTTTACGACAGCATCAGGTGCAGCATCCAGTTCTTCGTAGTAGACGCGATTAAAACCAATATTGAGAAACGAGTTCGAGCCGAGGATAAGATGCTTTACATAAAGCACATCCTCATCCAAATCCGGGGCGTAGGGAGGCTGATAGTCAAAGCGCTTGGTCAAAGTGGCCTTTGCCCCGTCAAGCAGCTCAAATTTTTCGACCGTCCACGTGTTCGCATTGAAATCCGGTACTGCTGGCAATGGATACAGCCCCGGCTCACAAAGCGGCTCGGAACAGAACATGTCCTGTCCACGAAGCTCAAACAGACCCGGCGGTGTATTGTTGCGACCCTCGGTAACAGTGACGAAGACCTGGTTGTCCTGAATCACACCGGTAAACGGCTGAGGATTAACATCGATATAACGGTCACCGTTGGCATTAAATACGTTTCCGATAATTATGGCCGAATCCCTGGCAACGAGCTGACCGTATGGAGTCTCTGCCCTGGTGGTGATTACATTTCCAGAAATGACCGCATTGCCTTCGAAACTGGCAAAGGCAGGATTTATATTTGCGTTACTGATCTCGGCATTATCTTGTACTCGCAGCAGGCCGTCACATTGAATCGTACCTTTGGTGTTGGGTTCGACGGAGAAAAAGTCAACAACAGCATTTTCTTTCACAACAAGTTCCTTCCCATAAGGCACATACACAGTCCCAACGCCTGCTATATTACAAGTTACTTCGCAGTTATGTACCTCCAGGGTTGCATCGGCAGGTATCTGCAAAGTACCGTAGCCGGCAAGATTGTTAGAGATGAACCGAACAGTGCCAAGAATCAGGGCCGTACTGTCAAAGCCAATCCAAATGCCATGAGCATTATTATGTCGAATCGTACAGTCGATAATCGTCGGATTGCTATAACTTGAGCAATAAACGGCACCGCCTTCACCTAAAATGTTGTCCCGGATAATGCAGTTTTTGATTGTCGGACTGCTTCCGTCACTGTGAATGGCTGCACCACTTGGCACACTGAAATGGATGTTAATAATCTTAACGCCATCAACTACTGAATCAGCCCCTTCTCCGTGAGTAAAGTTAAAACCGCCGACATTACCACCCTGGGCATCGATAATACAATTGTCCGGTCCGTTCTGACTGCGGATTGTAATCGGCTTGCCCAAAAAGCTGATATCGTGATTACCTGTTCCTGTATATGTTCCGTCCAGCACAATAACGGTGTCGCCGGGCATTGCCGCGTCAATCGCCTCCTGAATAGCATCAAAAGGATGTTCCATGCTGCCGTCTTCGTAGGGGTCACTGATATCGGGATCCCCCGGCCCGGGGTCAAAGAGCGCATCATCATCGACATAAACGGCCCTGCTAAACGTCGTTGCCGATGCCGGGACCGACCAGTCCGTCTCATTTTGAAGCTCGCTCATGTCACGGGCCTTGACTCGATACGTATACTCTGTAGAAGGCAGCAAAAGGGTATCCATATATATAGGGCTCAACTGCCAGTCGCTGTCATGACCGCCGCCTGAAACACACTCGAAGTAGTACTCTACACCACTGAGGTCGGAAGCGGCTGTAGCCGTCATCGTGATTCTGTCATGACCTATGGCTTCCGGCGGTGAAGCCCACGTCATAGGGTCAGGCTCAGGCGGAGTCACGTCATCCGGCGGCGCTCCCATGGGTACGATGTGTATGGAATCTACATCAATCCAAAATTCATCCTTTAGTATCACATCGAACTCCTCGAATTCAGGTGGCGGTTCAAATAGAAAGATGAAATGGATTCCAGGAACGGGGGGAAATTCTATACCATCTGCTCCTATCTGAAACATATCTATCGCCTGCTCTACATAGGCGTATTCGCCCGCTTCCGGTCTGGTATCAATATGAGAAAAGATGCCGATGGCGGTGAGGCCGTGGTAAAAATAGGCCGTGTAGGAATCGAAGTTATCGGATACAACCTCGAAAGTGGCAGTATCATTTACATCTATGACAATTACATCGACTTCCTCGCCATTAGCAGTCAGAAATATATCACCATAGGCTACCGGTGTCAACAATAAAACCGCCGGAACAGCCAGGTATATGATTAAATGCGTGTCCCTCAACATCTTTCACCACTCTTTCTCTTATCCGGCCGGACAAGTCCACACTACTCTGCGAATGTGTCTATGTTCCCCCCTAAAGTAATGCTCCTTCAGCCCGTTTTCCTCTTTTTTTATCAGGTGCTACTATATACCATACCATCTCAATAAAAGCAAGTGATTATTTCAAAATATAACCAACAATCCTAAGGCATCTGCTCCTGCACCTGGTAAGCCAGGTCGTAAAGGTCCTTAAATGGCAATACACAGTATTCACTGGTGATATAAATACCTTTGCGTATGTTCACAAAACTAACGTGGCCATCTAAAAAGGCCAGATTGTGACAATCTACTCGATCATGCCACTCCGCCAGTTCTTTCCATTCCGGCTGAGGATGCGGCCTTGGTTTCCATTGGTTAAACCAGCCATAATCCCCAATCAACAACATCCGTGATGGATTGGCCACCTCATCCATACAGACACTCGGTACACGTTCGTTAATTTTTTCGCCAAGGAGTGTGACTTCCGGGCTCATAAGAGCAGGTGGATAAAACATGATGAATCTGAAGACGCCCGGACCAATCAGAAAGAGATTCGTGTTGTAGCTGGTCCCACAGACATGATAAGCCTTCTCGTACAACCAGGGTCCGGGAACCCCACCGCGGTCGGCCGGGCAACGAAATATCTTGGCGTCATTCTCGTGTTCTTCAATGGGCGACAGGTTGAAATAACTATTGAGAGGTCGATTGGGTTCACCCATTAGTGCAACGTTGCCCTTCCAGCCGCCATAGTTGAGATTGGCATTTGGCACATTACCATAGAAAGCACCTCCACTGTCATCCAGGTACGCAATCCATGCACGGGCGATTTGTCTTAGGTTACTCTGACACACCATGCGTCTGGTGGCTATACGCGCTTTGCGGAAGGCAGGTAAAAGAAGAGCCAGAAGCAAAGATATAATCGCTATTACGACAAGCAGCTCTATCAAAGTAAAAGCCGTCGGCAATCTTCTTCTTTTAGCACACATTGCTCAAATAACTCTTAGTTTTCGGTTTCCCCTGCCGGCTTATCGGCAGAATCCAACTCGCGAAGTCTGGCTATAAGTTGCCGAGCAAATATACTCTTGTCGATGCCTGACTGCCCGTGCTGTATCAATTGCTGGATAGCTTTATAGCAACGCCGATAGGCATCGAGAGCATCTTTCCGGTCACCATTCTTATAATGATACTCACCTACAATAAAATCTGCAAACCAGGTGTATTTGTCCGAAAGGGCCCGACGAAAATCAGCTTCCTTCTCAGCCAATGAAGCTGGACTCAGCAGGAATTCGGCCGCCCTTTTTTCTTTACTATCTTCGTATAAACCGTCAGCTACTGCTTTGGCCTCGCTGTTCTTACCCTCGTGCCATGCGCGCAGGAAAACGGTTAACAACATTTGTCGAGTAAACGTGAGGTTCCTGGCAGCCTCCGCACGAAACTGCCCCATAGTAGCCTCCGATTCTTTTTGTGCCTCCTTTGCAGTAAGATATGAATCAAAACTTAAGTATCCGAAGCCGAGCATAATCAGCAGCAATAGGGCCACAACTGTGGTTGTATAGCGGTGTCGTGAGATAATTTTACGCATCAGGTACATCGTGCTGATGGATTTGACGCGAATTGGCCGCCCTTGCAGCCAGTTGTCGATGTCGGCCTGCAGATCCGCGGCCGACTGGTACCGCTCGTCCCGCTCTTTGGCCAAGGCCGTGAGCAAAATGGCCTCAACATCCGAGTCGAATTTGCGAATGATTTGCCTGGGCCTGATGGGTTCTTCTTTCTGTATATTCTGCAGCACCTCCAGGGTCGAGCCTATAACATTATAGGGATATTGGCCCGTCAGCATATTATAGAGTATGACACCCAGCGAGTAGACATCGGTACGCACGTCAATTAAACCGGGTTTGCCAGCCGCCTGCTCCGGTGACATAGTGGAAAGCGAGCCGGCCCATTGCCCGGTCATCGTGGCAACGACTTCTTTACCGGGCTTCTCACTTATGCCTATCGCCTTAGCCAGTCCGAAATCGAGTATGTGCGGCTCGCCGCGTTTGTCCACGAGAATATTGGCGAACTTGAGGTCACGATGGATAATTCCCTGCTGATGGGCATAGGCTACGGCTGAGCAAATCTTCTTGAACAGCTCGACACACTGCCGGAAAGACAGGTTTTGTGAGCGCACATAATCTCTCAGCGGCAGCCCTTCTACATACTGCATCACAAAGTAATACTGGCCGTGGATAATCCCGCTGTCGCGAATGCTGACTATATTGGGATGGTCGAGAGTCGCGATAAGCTCGGCCTCCCGCTCGAAATAGTAGCGAGCTCGGGCCGAAGCCAGCAGGGTGGGCAGCAATACCTTGATTGCAACATTTGTATTTGTGGCTATATGAACGGCTTTATAAACAACGGCCTGACCGCCCTGCGGCAGCTGCTCTATAATCTTATAACCTTCGATCATCGATTCGTACGATGCAGACACGGCCTCCGGGCTGTACGGAAGCGTTGCATCATCCGATATGGATCTGGTTGCCAAATCATCCTGGTCTACGCGTGTATCTTCGGTGATACTGCGAGTGGTGTCCTGATCCGCAGGCGCTGAATCAGGACGAGCGGAATCAATCATATTCGAGCGTGTGTCTTCTACCTGCTGCTGGCAGCCTTCGCACTGGGAAAGATGTGTCTCTACCGCCTGCTGCTCTTCGGCTGAACAATCCCCCCTTACATAGCGTTCTACCAGTTCCTGACTTGGACAAACGCCCATGTTTCTGCATCCTCAGTCTTGGTAATTGGTTAATGGTAATTAGTTATTGGTTTGGAAATACCAACCGTTTTACTCATTACCAATTTCCATTTACCAGCTATGATTTGCCGAGACAAAGAACCGTCGTGTCATCGTATTGAGGCAGCCTCTGGCGAAAATCGGCCACGGCCTTTGTCACCGAATCTACTATTCTCGAGGCCGAATGGTCGGCGGTAGATTTTAGTATATGTACCAGGCGCTCCATGCCAAACTGTTCATTATTAGGCGACTGGGCCTTCGTGACACCATCCGTGAAAACCAACAGCCGTTCACCTTTTTCAATGTTGTGCCGTTTTGTCTGGAAAACCGTATCCTGAACTCCGAGCACGTAATCATTCGGCTGGCCAAGCGGCTGGGGAACCGCCTGAGGCTGGACAATCAAAGGCTGGGCATGACCGGCATTTACGTATTCAATTGCTCCCGTTGAAGGGTCAAACAATCCCAGGAACAAAGTCACAGAAGTCTCTTTTGGTAAATCCTGAATAAGATGGGAATTGACGTGTTTCATGACCTCCGAGAGTTCGTGACAGAAAGATAAGGTAGTACGCAGCAGTACCCGAAGGCCGGAGAGCACCACAGCCGCGGGAAGGCCCATATCGCAAACTCGCCCAACAACAAATGCCGGGCGTCCATCCTTTAGAGACCAGATATCGCAATAATCCCCCCCTACCCACATCACCGGCCTGTAATGAACCGCGATGTCAATCCCGGACAAATCCTGCGGTACGGCCGGGGCTAGTTTCGTCTGTATCTTCTGGGCAAGCGACAACTCGTGGTCAAAGAGACTTCTTTCCGCTTTTGCCTGCATAAGGATTAGGCTCTTTCGTGCGGTAACAACCTGTCGCGAGACGGCCCGGATAAATTCAAACATCTGTTCCGGCGTACTCTGCGGCGTATCATCGAGCGGGACATCAAGATACAGCACATCACCGACCTTCGAGATGTCGCCGAGGGGCGCACAGATTATGGCCCGGGGGCTGTCCGCCTCAACGGCCGTCCAAGTTACATCCGTGTCCGCCGAATATACGGTCCTTACCATTACGGCGTCGCCTGTGGAGCGAACGGCATCCAGCACATGACCGGAGACACGAAGAGCAAGCCGGGGCGGAATAAAAGCGCCTGTGTCCTGTGCCGCCACATCGTCCGGCGTATCCCCGAAGTGACACGCAAGTATCTCGGGATGTTCAGGCATCATCTCAACCCTTTCCGGCAACCTCAGCACCGCCGCAACCGCTTTCGGCTTGTTGGCCAGACACCTGCACAGTTCGGGATACAACGGGGAAGAACCCGTCAATTCTGATAAGCGGTCAATGATTTCGTCGAGACGGTCGAGAAACAGCCGGGATAAAATCTCGGCATGCATTTCCTTGGCAGAGATAATCTCCGCCTCAAAACCCTCTGTTGTAATCTTGGCCGTTACCTTGACAGAATCATCTCGCTGAATTTGCTCGTCCAGTGATGGTGTTATTGATAGAGTAAACGAACCGATAACCACCGGCTCCCCCGGCAGAACGGCCGCTGCTTCTACGCGCTTACCACCGATAAATATCCCGTTACTGCTGCCCAGGTCTTCAACAATCCACCGGCCAAACGGGTCCTGGAAGATTCTGGCATGTTCCCGGGAGACATCCCTGCTTTCAATGACAACATCGCATCGGGGACTGCGGCCGATGATCGTACTCTTTGCATTCGGTTCAACCTGCCAGGTCTTCCCACGTCCGGTTATTTTCAACATCTCCATATTCAGTTCCTCACCTTTTTATACTGTGTACACATTGCCGGTTTGTTGCGAGGTTGCCTGCTTTGGGCTCTTTTGACCCTTCGGCATTCCATCGGAATCTTGCCGTTTTAAGACAGTATCCTCGCATATTAAACCTGTTTAATCCTACAACAAAAACAGCAGGAGTCAACTAAAAAACGCCTCGCAGTTTCGTTCATTCCCTGCTGTTTTCCGGCCTTTAGGAAAAATGATGTATACCGTCCGATATTGCAATAAAAAAGCATATTAGGTGACAAATCCAATATATTTTAGGAACTGCGATTAGCCATCTGTATAAGGGGGCCCCTTTTCAGTGTCCTATTTGTCGAGACAACCCGTCAGGTCCGGCGGAGAATTGTTGCAGCCTCAATGAGATTTTGATATTATGAAACTTCAATTAAGCCGAAGTACTTCTGTGGAGTGTGCAGGGCAATACCTGTTTTGATATTACCTGAAAGCATTCAAAGGTAATTTACAGATGGTAAAAACTCACAAAAAACCACAACGCAAGAGAAACGGGCTTCAACACCCAAAGAACAAAAGAAAGTCTTCTACGAGCTCAGTCAAGTGGGTATTGGTTTTTATCGTTATTTTATGCTCCGGATTAGCAGCTTATTGGGGGTTCTTACATCTTCAAGACAGCGGCGAAACGGCATATACAAAGGAACGAGAGAATGCTTCATCGGAGGCGTTCGAATATACAACTGCGTACTCGGAACTGGCCGTAGAAGAACAAGCCGCCGCCTTGAAAAAGGAAGAAATGGAGGTGGCCGAGACAACGATGAGGATTTTTGCCGATAACGTGGATGCCCTTGAAATGACGGGTGATTTTCATAGCCGATACGGTAGACGGGCGGAGGCAGTTAAGTTCTGGCAACGATGCTTGGAAATCAATCCAGATAAACAGAGCGTCTATCGGTCCTTAGGCTGGACGGCAATGGATATGGGGGATTATGAGAAAGCAATTGAGGAGTATCGAAAAGCTTTGGAGATTAATCCACAGGCCAAAGGTATCCATAGGGAAATCGGTCGCGCTTTGGTTGAACTGGGTCAGTTTGATGAGGCTATAGAGGAGCTTGAGAAGGAATTACGAGTATCTCCCAACGCTGGGATGGTTAACTTTCTTCTCGGACAAGCATATTTTAAACTGAAAGACTACAATAAGGCGCGAGAACATTATGAAGCAGAAATCAAAGTTAATCCCGACTATGAAAATGCATACTACAATCTTATCCGAATATATACAGTGCTTAAAGAAACTGAAAAAGCCAAAGAAGCACAACTCAGTTTTGAAGATCTAAGGGAGCAAAGTTCTAAGAATGAAAGAGTACAACGCATGGGCATAGGCTTGCCAGGTCGTGATGTATCAGCTATTCGAGATAGTGTTGTCCGAACGTACCTCGACGCAGAGAAGCTCCATCGAGCAAAGGGTGATATGAAAAAAGCGGAATCTCTTCTGAAGAGGGCCATTCTGATCGATCCTAACAACAGCAAAAGTTTTGAAAGATTAGGATCACTGTATACTATGACGGAACGGTTCCCGGAGGCGCTTCGTCAGTTCGAGCGAATCAGCAAAATAGAACCATCCAATCACCTCTCTTATATGAATATCGGATCCATCTCGACGGTCCTGCAAAGATTCGATGCTGCGGAAAGGGCCTTTAAGAAAGCGATTGAAGTAGCACCAGATGAATCAAAGGGCTACCTTGAACTGGCAAGGTTGTATCTGACGACCAAAAAAAAGCATGCCGAGGCGAGAAGGCTTGCCTACAAGGCTGTCAGCTTGGAGACATCCGGCAAGGGTTTTTTTATATTTGGCTGGGCATGTGATGTCACTGGAGACCGAAATGGAGCGATCAAAGCGATGGAACAGGCTATTCGACTGGAGCCAAAGAATGCAAAGTACAGGCAGATATATGAGGGTATTAAAAACAGGAACTATTAATGCAGATATGTGCTTAGCGGTGAAGGGGCAGTTTGTGCGTCGCATTGTGTTGCCGGTGGTATTATTTTGTGGGATTACCGCGTCAAGTATGAGCGGAGGCGTTGTATTTAATGACGTTACCAAAGAAACTGACATTACGTTCATACATGCGGACGGCAGCGGAGGAAAATTTTATATCATGGAGACCGTGAGCGCGGGACTTGCCCTGTTTGACTATGATAAGGACGGAGACATAGACATTTATTTTATCAATGGGGCGGCTCTGAAAGGAACGACGTATGAAGAGCCTCCCACAAATGCATTATATCGAAACGAAGGAAACTTGAAATTTGTAGATGTCACCAAAGCAAGCGGTGTAGGTGATACAGGTTTCGGTTTAGGCGTATGCGTTGGGGATTATGACAACGACGGAGACCAGGACATCTACTTAAACAATCACGGCCTAAACATCTTGTACCGCAACAACGGCGACGGGACATTTACAGATGTTGCAAAATCAGCCGGTGTAGACAACGGATTTCAGGTAGGGGCCGGAGCCTGTTTTCTTGACATGGATGGGGATGGCGATCTTGACTTGTATGTTTCAAATTACGTTGAGTTTTCCTATGAGACGCACAGCGCCAATATGGAGGCCGGTATTAAGAGTTACCCAGGTCCCTTGTCCTATTTACCAACGAGTGACAACCTTTATCGCAACAACGGGGATGGCACATTCACGGATGTGAGCGTGGACTCAGGTGTGAGTCGACATGCCGGAACAGGAATGGGAATGACTTGCTGCGACTATGACAACGACGGAGACACGGATATTTACGTGGCCAACGATGTAATGGGTAATTTTCTTTTCCAAAATGATGGAACCGGCAAGTTCGAGGAGGTCGGGCTTATAGCAGGTGTGGCCTATGATTTGCACGGAGAACCCCAGGGGAGCATGGGTGTTGATTCGGGGGATTACAATAACGATGGCCTCTTTGATTTTTATGTTACATCTTTTTGGGGCGAGTTAGCGACCCTATACAAAAATCTGGGTGAAGGGATGTTTGAGGACGTAAGCAGGTCGAGCGGTGCCGGGAAGGGGACATTTCCCGGAGTGACGTGGGGGTCCAGTTTCGTAGACTTTGACAACGACGGTGACCGTGACATCTTTGTTGCGTCGGGTCACTTAGGGCGGAATGTAAGGCTTATTGACGACAGTTTGACTTATCATCAGTCCAACATATTTTTGATGAACACAGGTGGGGGTAAATTTGTCGACATGTCGGATAATTGCGGTGAGGGGATGAACGTCAAACTCTGCAGCCGGGGGGCTGGCTTTGACGATCTGGATAACGACGGTGATGTGGATGTTGTTATTTTAAACGCTAAACGAGAACCTACCGTTTTAAGAAACGATACGGATCCCAAAGGACACTGGCTTCAGGTTCGCCTGCGGGGAGTCAAAACAAACAGGGACGGAGTTGGCGCGCGCGTCAAGGTCACAGCGGGAGACCTGGTTCTTATCGACGAAGTCCATAGTGGACGCAGTTATCAAAGCCATTACGGCGATCGACTGTACTTCGGATTGGGCAAACATGAAAAAGTTGATCGCGTTGAAGTTAAATGGATAGGCGGCGGTGTCGATGTCCTCACGAACGTGCCGGTTGATAAACTCCTGACTATTACCGAGGGAACCGGCACTTCAAAGTGAACAGGGGAGACATATCTTCTTTACTCAATATTCGGAAAAAAACCAGCAATGCTGCGGGGCTTTGAAAAAAAGCGGGCAGCAGCCAATACAGTATAAAAATTTCATTAAAAATTTTTTACTTCCCGTTACCAGCTTCTTTCATCATTTGCTTTAGGCTGATTAAAGTATTCCAAAGCAGAGCGTCCGATATTGCAAGAACAAGCGGGTTGGGAAACAAATACAATATATTAGGGGGCTGCGATTAACCGGCTGTAGCAGCCGGCTCCTTTTCTGTGCCTTTTTTGGCCAGACAACTCGTTCTAGCCAACGGAGAATCGTTGCAACCTTAATGAAATTTTGATATTATAAAACTTCAATGAAGTCGAAGTATATCTGTGGAGTGTAATAGGACAATACTTGTTTTGATATTACCTGAGAGTGCTTAAAGGTAATTTCCGGATGGCCAAAACTCGCAAAAAACCAAAGCGACGGATAAAGGGTCGTCAACCTCCAAAGAAGAAAAGCAAGCCTTCTTCAAGCTCAGTCAAATGGATACTAATCTTTTCTGCTATTGCTGTTGTGGGCATTGCAGCTATCTGGGGGGCAAAAACTCTGATTCACAGTTTCCTGAACGCTCGGAAAAAGAAACCGGCAGTACCACAGAAGTTAACTGCCGAGCTTGAAACTGCCGCGCTGAAACAGACAGAGATGAAACTCGTTCAGGAAGTGATGATAGATTTCCCCAATAACGAAGCCGCCCTTAAATTGGCGGCCGATTTTCACAGCAGGCACGGCAGGAGGACCGAGGCGGTAAAGTTCTGGCAGCAATGCTTGGATCTGAATCCCGGGAGGCCAGACATTTACCGCAATCTTGGAGACGTGGCCTTAGATAATGGCCAGTTTGAAGAAGCAATCGAACTATTCCGCAAAGCCATCAAAATCAATCCCAAAGCAAAGGACATATGCGATAAAATCGGGCAAGCCCTGATTGAACTGGGCCGATATGACGAGGCCATTAAGGAGCTTGAGCAGGCAAGGTTGGTTTCGCCGCAGTCCGGCAGGGTATATTTTATGCTCGGACAGGCATATTTAAAACAAAAAGAGTACGAAAAAGCCCGAGATTACTTCCATCAGGCTTTGGAAATTGCCCCCGATTATGAAAATGCATACTACGGCCTGGCCAGGGTCTATGCCGCCATGAAACAGCAGGACAAAGCCAGAGAGTACCAGGAAAAATTCAGGGGCCTTCAAGGCCTCAGGTCTAAGGAAGACAGGTTCATTAGTACCGGTACCAGGTTATACATTCGTGACCTGGCTGCTCTTCGAAAAGCTGTAATCAAAACACATCTTGACGCCGAAAAGCTCTACCTGGCAAGGGCCGATATTGTAAAAGCCGAAGAACTTCTTAAAAGGGCTATAGAGATCGACCCTTATAACAGCAGCTGTTATGAAAGACTGGGAGCGCTATACAATATGACAAATCGGCTGGTCGAGGCCGTCTATCAATTCCAGCGAATCAGCGAGATAGAACCATCCAATATATACAGCTATTTGAATATTGGAAAGATCTCAACCAAACTAAACAAGTTTGATGCCGCTGAAGCAGCCTATGCTAAGGTGACTAAAATTGCACCAGAACAGGCGGTCGGCCATCGCGAACTCTCACGTCTGTATCTTATGACCAACACCAAACTCATCGAGGCCGGGAAACTCGCCCTAAAGGCTGTGAATCTCGAGCCATCGGCAGAGAGCTTTTTTGTGCTGGGTTGGGCACTTTATCTCAACGGCGACCGACGTGAAGCTTTGAAAGCGATTCAAGAGGCCATAAAACTTGAGCCGAACAATCCCAAATACAGGCAGATATATGAACATATTAAGGGCACAAAGTGAAAAGAAAACTACCCTGCGGCTTCTGAAAATCGCCCGGCAGGCGGCCATACTGCTTATGTTGTACAGTGCAACCATCGCCGTACAGGCAAATGCGGGTATCATTTTTAGTGATGTTACCAGCGAGACGGGCATCACCTTCATACACACAGATGGCGGCAGCGGAAATCGCTACATAATGGAGACCGTTAGCGCAGGCCTTGCACTGTTCGACTACGACAATGATGGTGATGTGGATATCTATTTCCTCAATGGTTCCGCCCTTAAGGGGGCGAAATTTAAAACCGAACCCACTAATGCTCTTTATCGCAACGACGGGGGCTTCAAATTCACCGACGTGACCAAAGAGGCCGGCGTCGGCGATACCGGTTACGGCCTTGCCGTAGCGGTGGCGGATTATGATAACGATGGAGACCAGGACATCTATTTAAACAATCATGGGCCAAATATCCTGTACCGCAACAACGGCGACGGAACGTTTTCAGATGTAACCAAACAGGCGGGTGTGGGCAACGGCTCGCAGACAGCGGGCGGTACATGCTTTCTTGACATGGACAAGGACGGCGACCTGGACCTATATGTCTCGAACTACATCGTTTTTACTTATGACACACACGTTACCAGAAAAATGGACGGTTACGATACATACGTAGGGCCGACTTCCTATCCGATGACAGCCGACAATATGTATCGCAATAATGGTGACGGCACTTTCACCGATGTCAGTAAAGAATCAGGCATAGGCAAACATGCCGGGGCAGGCATGGGAATGATTTGCACTGACTATGATTATGACGGGGATACGGATATATTTGTCGCCAATGACATTTCTGTGGGGAATTTTCTTTTTAAGAATGACGGAACCGGCAAATTCGAAGAGATCGCTCTCATGGCCGGTGTGGCGTATGATCTCCACGGCGATGAGCAGGGCAGCATGGGCGTTGATGCCGGTGATTACGACAACGACGGGCTGTTCGATCTTTATGTAACTTCATACCAGAGGCAGCCTGCCACGCTGTACAGGAATCTGGGCAATGATATGTTTGAAGACGTCACCAGGATAACAGGTGCCGGCGCGGGGACATTGACGGCCGTGACATGGGGGAACGGCTTCGTGGACTTTGATTATGACGGCGACCGTGACATCTTTGTTGCCTGTGGACACTTATTGGATAATATCGACTTCATCGACGACAGTACATCATATCTTATACCAAATGTGATTTTGATGAACAACGGAGATGGCAGGTTTATCAACGTCTCCAAACAAAGCGGCGACGGTATGAAGGTCAATCTGAGCAGCCGGGGCGCAGGTTTCGATGACATGGATAACGATGGCGATGTAGATATTGTTATTTTAAACTCTCGACGAGAGTCTACGATTTTAAGAAATGATTCGAATCCCAAAGGACATTGGCTTCAGGTTCGCCTGCGGGGAGTCAAAACAAACAGGGATGGAGTCGGGGCATGTGTCAAGGTCACAGCGGGTGATTTGATTCTTATCGACGAAGTCCACAGTGGACGCAGTTACCAGAGCCATTACGGCAACCGACTTTACTTTGGACTGGGCAGGCATGAAAAAGTTGATCGAGTTGAAGTTAAATGGATAGGCGGCGGTGTCGATGTCCTCACGAACGTGCCGGTTGATCAACTCCTGACTATTACCGAGGGAACCGGCACTACGAAGTGAACCGCCGACGCATGCCTTCTTTACACAATGTTCGGAAAAAAACAAGCAATGCTGAGGGGCTTTGGAAAAAAAGTAGGCAGCAGCCAATCCGGTATAAAAATTCCATTTAAAAATTTTTTACTTCCCGTCACCAGTTTCTTTCATCAAACGCTTTGGGCTGATTAAAGTATTCCAAAGCACAGCGTCCGATATTGTCATAGAATACGAGCTGGAATACCCGAACAGTAACTTTAAGATCGCAGTTGTCCTATCTTAACTTCACTTTGCAGGTATATAGTATTAATGCCTGAGGGCTTATCGGACAATCAGCAGTTTTGCTTGCGGATTTTTAATTAGCTCCGTTTTGTTACAGCAAAAATAACAAAAAAAGAGTAGAAAAATCCTGTAAAAGGCTGATTTTGGAGCAAGCATTCCCCCCCGGCAAGGCTTGTAAAGCCCCCAAAATAAAGAAGTTACGGGCTTTTGAGTGGCTGAAAAAAAAACTGGAATCTGCTGATATTTTCCTTGATAAACATTTTTGTATCTTCTTATAATATTTTACTTGACGAGAAGATAGGTAATTTGGTAAATTAAATTAATAAAAATCTGGCTTAATGTTATCTGTCGAACCCGTAATTTTTCATATTTTCGATAGAGTGAGCAGCTTGTGAGAGAGGTGTGAAGCTTCCATGAAAAAGGGTTGCTATGGTATTAGTAGTATCACACTTCAATCAAAAGCTCTGATTAGGCCTCTGAAAGGAGGAGTACATATCTGAATATATAGGAGGAGTATGAAACATGCCCTAAATACAAGTTTTTTTTGAGGCAAGCACAGGGTTTGGTGAAGGTCTTTGTTGCTTGTTTTGTTGTACGTTGTTTGAGACATTCACATACGCACAGAAAAATTGGTAAACGTTGTTCGTACTCGTTGTACGAACTAAAATAAAAAGTGGTGAACTTTTTAGTGTCTGTCGCAAGCAACAAAATGTTTTTTTGGCTTAAAGCCAAGGAAAGAAAAGACTTTAGATTTTGAAGGAGGAATGTTATGAACAAATCATTAATTATTTTTATGGTCTTGTCCAGCTTACTATTGAGCGGAATTACTTTTGCGGCATATGATATAACCAGTCCTGGTGATCCGCTAAAGGGTATACCGGACGATGGAGACTGGCCTGCTGGTGAAGCTCCTCCGTTTGTGATTGATGATAACATCAACACCAAGTTTCTGCATTTCAAAGGAGATGAGCAGATCACCGGTTTCCAGGTTACTCCGTCACGCAACGGTGTTGTTACCGGCCTGTCTTTCACGACAGCCAATGACGCGCCGGAGCGCGATCCGGTTTCCTTTCAAATATACGGTTCGAATATCACCATCGATGGGCCGTATACCTTGATTGCCAGCGGTGATATCCTCGATTTCAGTCAACCGGATCCTTGGCCACGACTGACGAAGAACGAAACTACTATTTCGTTCAGCAATACCGAGGTATACACTCACTATCAGGTTCTATTCACGGCGCTTCGAGTCCCCGCAAACGGATGTTGTATGCAGGTCGCCGAAGTTGAACTCTTAGTGGAGACACCTCCAACAGCCTGGGCCTACAAGGACATTGGCACCTCAAACGGCCATGCCTGGGAGGATCCTCCTGGTACGTATAACATCAGGTCCGACGGCTCCGACATCTGGGCCGAAGCGGACCAATTCGGCTACGTGTACCGCCCTATGTCGGGAGATGTCGAGTTCGAGGTCAGGCTTGACGGTTTTACCACCCCGCCACCGAGCGATTGGTTAAAGGTCGGAGTGATGATTCGTGAGTCGAGCGATCCCGGTTCCAAGCACGCCGCAATGGTGTTAACGGGAGTCAACGGATGGCAGTTCCTTTATCGTACTGCGACCAACGGACCCAGCGCAGCGCCTGGCACAATGCCCCCCTACTTGTTTCCAGAGAAGATGATGATAAAACGCATCGCTGGAGGCGGCGGCCCAGGCATTGACAAGTTTGAAGGCTACTATTACCGCGTAGATCTTGCCGGAATCCTTGAATACTGGTTCAAAATAGGGGACGTAAACATGCCTGCCATGCCCGATGATGTTTTAGTCGGTCTGGCTGCCACATCGCACACCAGCGGTCAGCTTAGTTATGCTCAGTACAGTGACGTGAATTGGCCTACTGATCCCTATGAGAAGCCCTGGGACATGATGCCGGTGAATGGAGCCGTAGATGTGCCGGCTGATTTAACCATGACCTGGAGGCCTGGTGATTCTGCTACCTCGCATCAAGTCCGTTTGGGCACCGACCCTGGAGCTATGGCGCTTGTTGCCACAAAGGCCCTGGGAGATGAAAGCTACACTCCAGCGCCACCGCTTATGGAAGGCGTCACATACTACTGGCAGATTGTTGAGGTGCCGGGTGAGGCAGGTCCGATTATGAGCTTTACGACCTATCTGCCTCCACCCCCACCCGCGGGGATCGAGCGTTGCGTCTGGGAAGGCATTGGTGGAGTGCTAGTTGGTGACTTTACAAGCAATCCAGCCTATCCGGACAGCCCGTCGTGGTGCGACCAGTTGGCCAGTATGGCCAGCTATGATTTCGCCGACAACTATGGAGCCCGGATGCAGGGTCTGCTCTGGCCTGAGACCAGCGGCGACTACACGTTCTGGATTGCTGCTGACGACGGCTGCGAACTGTGGTTGAGTACCGATGAAAGTCCCGACAATCTGGTCAGGATTGCCTATCATAACGCCTGGACCTCCGCGCACAACTGGTTTGATTACGCCGAGCAGCAGTCTGCTACTATTCCGCTTGTTGGTGGTCAGAAGTATTGGATCCGCGCGCTGTGGAAAGAAGGCGGTGGCGGCGATAACTGCCAGGTTGGATGGTTTGGACCCGACCAGCCTGTCTGGCCATGGCAGGGAGCTACCCACCCCATTATTACCGACTACTACTTCCCACCGCTCTCCCTTGACCCCGTTCCACTGTGGCCTCCAGAGGGCCCCGTGACGAAGCATGAGGCAGAAGAGCTTAGCTGGAAAGCGATACGCGGCGCCACATATAATGCGTACTTCGGTGAGGATGGCGGCTCAATGGCACTGATTTACTCCGGTTTGGGGACGAGTGTCGCTTCACCACCACTCGAAATAGGCAAGACCTATAGCTGGAAGGTTGATGCTGTTTACGACACTGGTGTTGTCGAAGGACCCGTGAGGACCTTTACGGTTCAGGAATGGGTCAGCATCGATATCGGCCGTGAGCAGCTTCCCGACCCGCCTGGTAGTTCTTCGTATGACCCGGTAACCGGCGAGTACACGCTTAAAATCGCTGGTAATTTTGAACTCTGGGGTCAGTCTGACCAATTCCACTACGTCTATACGACGATGGAGATGACCAGAGACGAAGGTTCCATCCAGGCACGTGTCCTGTCGATAGAGCAACCAACCGACTGGAGAAGAGCCGGAGTCATGATTCGTGAGACGAGGGCTGCTAATTCCAGAAAAGTCATGGCCCATAAGACGGGACATGATAATACCAGGATGCAATGGCGCGAACAACCCGGATGGGATACGTGGAATACCGGGGATAATTGGGGCCTTGGTTTCCCGTTGTGGGTCCGCGTAGACCGCAACGGCGAGAATTATAATGGGTATCGTTCGTTTGACGGCGTAAATTGGACCCATCTGGGCGGCATGTGGTGCCCGATGCCATCCGGCAAATACGTTTGTATCGGACTGGCTTTGTGTCATCACCCGAGCGTGCCAGCGGACCAGTATACCACCGGCAAGTTCGACAATCTCACCATTTACACACCTGATCCCTTCGCATCCTGGGCCCCGAGCCCAAGTCACGGTGCGGAAAATGTACCAATGGTGGATGTAACTCTGAGATGGAATGCCGGCCAGGATGCCGAAGAGCATCTCCTGTACTTCAGCGACAACTATGACGATGTTCTGTACGGACTCGTGGAACCAGTCGTTCTTCCGGCCGGTACTACAGAGCACAACGTCGGAGATCTGGACCTGACCAAAGTTTACTACTGGGCAGTCGATGAGGTGAGGCGTGAAGGACGAGAAATATTGACAGCCTTGGGCGACATCTGGAGCTTCAAGGTTGAAAACTTCCGTCTCATCGATGATTTTGAGTACTGTATATCACATGAACCGCTTCCGCCACAGGTAGCAGTTCCTGGTGAAGTTCTTGTTGAGGCAGTACCGCCTCCGGATCAGGCCTGGGTTGAACCTCAGGTTCTTCTGGCGGCAGTACCACCGGACGCCGGTTGCTTGATTGCAGAATGGGCGTTCGAGGGCAACTACGACGATACGTCAGGCAGCGGCTTTAACGGCACGCCGATGGGCGACGCAACGATAGTTGTCGATGCCGAAAGAGGCAACGTGCTTAGCCTGGACGGAGATATGGACTATGTTGATTGCGGCAATCCGGCCGCGCTGAACTTCGGTACAAACGATTGGTCTCTGTCTGCCTGGGTCAAAAATACCATGACCGGTACAGGCGATATTAACAAGGGTAGTATTATCGCCAACGGTGGAGATGGCGGCGGTGGACACCGCTATTGCATGATTGTCACCGAAGACCAGGAAGGTGAAGTCACATTAGTCATAGATGACAATGCCGGTGACGGCATCGGTAGTTCGTACAACAAGAAGACGACCAGAGGTGACACCACTGCAGTCAACGATGACACGTGGCACCATGTCCTTGGTGTACGCGAAGGCGATACGATCAGGATCTATATCGACGGCATTCTGGAAGGCAGCGCCGGCATCGGCGGTGCCGACTACGACCTGTCGGGTACGGTTCAGGCCAATGTCTTAATAGGAGCCATAACGAAAGCATCAGACATGAGTATCTATAAGGATTACGCCGGTCTGATTGACGATGTCCAGATTTACAACTGTGCTCTGACGGAAGCCAACGCAAGGTACATGGCCGGTATTGGCGATATTCTCAAGCCGGGTTACTATGGTCCCTGTATCGTACACTGGGCCATGGACGAAGGTGCCGGTGATACGGTAACCGACAGCTCGGGCAACGGTCTTGACGGCGCAATTACCGGCGCTGCATGGACCGCTGTTACCGCCGACGGCTCGGCTGCCTGCCTGGACTTCGACGGACTCGGCAGCAACGTGGTCAACGAAGCTGCTGGACCGTACCTCAACGACCTGGCTGGTTTGTCCATTTCGATGTGGATCCAGTCCGACCTGATCGACACTGACAAAGGCTTTATCATCGGCCGTGATCCCGAAGGCAATGACCAGAGGGGTATACGCTATGATTCGGTCGGAGCCAGTGGCGGCGGTGACGACGTCATCAAATACGGTGTCGCATGCACCGATGGCGCCGATGAGAGCGAAAGCTCGGTTGCAATTCAGACCACTGCCTGGCAGCACGTCGTAATGGTCTGGGACAACGATGGAACCGGAACGGACTTGTACATCAATGGTGTTCTGGACATTAAGTCCTTCGATGGTGACAACAGGACCGGTCTCACGAGCGACTATACCAAGCTGCTGGTTGGTAAGGGCGCCAAAGACGGTGCAGCCGATGCAGGCTGGAACGGTCGTATAGACGACGTCCGGGTTTATAACTATCGTCTCTCTGAAGGCGAGGCCAGATACCTTGCCGGCGTGGGCGACCTCCTCAAACCACCTACGTATGAACCTCTGGTAGCCCACTACGAGTTCGAGGGCAACTACGATGACAGCTCCGGTAATAACCGCCACGGTGTACCTATTGGGGCAGTCGCTATCGAAACCGACCCGATGATGGGCCAGGTTCTGAGCCTGCCGGGTGGTACCAATGATGAACCCTCCATCTTTGTGGAAGTCGGTTCGGTAGGTATCAGTGGCAATGACCCAACAACAATTGCCTGCTGGTCCAAGGCCGACACCGTTGACATCCCCGACTGGACCCTCATCTTTGGGTTCACCGGGACTGCAACTGGTGAAGGTGGAGATGGCAGTCACTTCAATATCGGCAGCTTAGGCTGGGGGCCCGGTGGTGTTGGCGCCCACATCTGGGGCTGGGAAGATGATATCTTCACCGATGAGGAGTCTCTGGACTGGCATCATTATGCCATGACGTGGGATGGAACGATACTGGCGTACTACGGAGACGGTAAGCTGGTCAATGCATTCGACCCGGTCGCAGCAGGAGAATCAGATCTCTCCATTCGTGCCGACCGCGTCCATATCGGCAGCCGTGTTACGCAGAATAGCTCCTTCTACGGAGACGTTGATGATGCTCGCATCTACAACATTGCTCTGTCGCAGGGACAGATTGCAGTCCTTGGAGGCTGTGATAACACGATAGAGAAGAGCTGGCAACCACTCGGTTCGTCATCGGTCACGCTCGATCTCCTCGATCCACACGGTGGCCAGAAGTCAATGAGGATTGAAGGCAACCACACTGTCAAAGCTCAGCATAAAACTATAGTCAGAGACTGGGCTTCAGGCGGTGCTAAGGCACTGGTTATGTACCTCAAAGGCCATCCGGACAATATTGTGCGTGATATGTCTGTGTTACTGCAAATTAAGACACCTTCAGAAGTTAAATATGTCACGTTACCCTACGAGGGCGATTTGGCTGACCTGCTGAGCGAAGAATGGACCGAATGGAACGTTGACATCAGTGATGTTGACGGCGACGTCGGATGGATGGCTGTTGGCTTCCATGGTTCAGGTGTCGTGAACATTGACGATATCCGTCTGTATCCGAGCAGATGCGTTCCTGCACTCAGTTCGGCAACCGACCTCAACCAGGATTGCGTTGTCAACGGCAAAGACCTGCGTCTGCTCTTAGGCGATTGGTTGTTTGAGGCAGCAGTCCAGGATTGGCAATACCGCGCTGCATACTACGATGCGCGATATCCAACGGGCTGGGCTGACACTGCCGTGGCCGAAGGCGTGCGAGACTATCTCAGCGCTGCCGGTTACACGGTTCTTGATGCGGACCAGCTCAAGACGTGGATGGATGACCGCATTGCAGACGGCGCGTTGAGCGTGGTCGTAATGTGTCAGGACATCGCGCCCGACACCGTCACAGAGACAAGGGATGCTTCCTGCACGCTCAGGAGATATCTTGATGCAGGTGGTAAGGTTGTGCAGTACGCCGATATTCCCTTCTACAACCAGGGACACGCGGATGGCACAACCACCAACTGGGCTACTGACGGATCCTTGTACATCTTGGGATTCAATGCCGCCGGCGCTGGCTGGAATAGTGGCAACACACCCACTATTACCCCTGCCGGGGCCAATTGGGGACTGACCCAAACGTGGTCGCCATCGCTCAGGCCGGCGCGAGCCATGGACGTCGATACCATTCTGGCTACAGATGACGATGGAGATGCCTCCGCTTGGCAAAAGGCTTATGTGCCGGGCGACTTCTATCGAGGATTTGTTTACATAATTGACTTTGATGTAAGCACAGCCGACATAGCTCTCCTTCCCGAACTTCTACATGTGGCAGAATACAACGGTACTCCTATGTTGTATGATCTGTATGAGGACGACGCGATTAACTTCAAGGACTATGGTGTCCTGATGCTTGATTGGCTTGAGGAAATTTCCTTTCCCTAACCGGTTTTGCTTACAGGACTAAGTAGCCATTGAATTTGCACCTGTCCGGGGCCTGAATCGATAAGTTCGGTTCAGGCCCCGGTTGCTTTTTATATTGTCCGGTTGCCATTCATATTACAGATATATTCTCCTTTTGTCTTAAAAAGCCTTGAGGCGTGCATTTTTAACCGATCTTTAGTATTATGTGACGGCAAATAAAAACGAATATAATAAAATTGAAGTAAAGTAGAAAATTACCGGAAAAAGTACTCTTTTCAGGTTTTTTTCACGCAGCTCCGAGAGAGCTTGCCGCAAGGTACTCTGTGATGAAAAAGTATAAAAAAACTCATCAACGGAGAAAAAAATACGAAAGAGCCGGGCCGCGAAAAATAAGAAGTCCCGGGCATTCAAAGCCGTCTTTCTCAATTGCCCGCAAAAGAGCCGTAAAGGCGTTATTCATTGCGGTGATCTTATGTGCAGCCGCGGCCGGTTTTTTCTCCATAAAATACCTGTGGCGCGTATACAAACAGCCCAAAACATCCTTAAGTCGGACTCAGGACCGGGTCCTGCTGCCTGTAAGAGAACCGCTTCGCACAGAGCAGGAATTTGCCGCACTGAAAAAAGAGGAGCTGGAGCTTGCTGATAAGCTAATGAGTGAATTTCTCGGCAATGAGAACTCGTTAATGATAATGGGTAACGTTTGGAACAGATATGGCGACACTGTTAAAGCCCTGAATTTCTATAATAGAGTTTTGGAGATAAATCCAAAACGGGCCGATGTGTATTCGGTCATGGGCGAGGTCTATTTAGCAGAGGGCAAGTTTGAGGAGGCGATTCGGTATTGGCGAAAAGCATTGGAAATACAACCACTGCTTCCAAATGTGCACAGTAACGTGGGCCATGCTCTTATGATACTGGGAAGGCGGGATGAAGCGATCAGGGAATTTGAAAAAGACTTCCAAATTACGCCAAACTCCCCTCTTACTTACTTTCTGCTTGGTCAGACATATCTGCAGGAAAAAGATTACTCAAATGCAAAGAAAAACTACGAGATGGCAATCAAAATCAATCCGCAGCATGCCAACGCTTACTATGGTCTTGCCACCGTATGTACCAGGCTTGGCAATCGTGACAAGGCAAAGGAATACTCGGAGATGTTCAAAAAGCTGAAGTCCGAGTCGCGCAAAGACCTTAAAGGGCGAAAAATCCTGTACGATGACTTTGTCGAGACGCAAAAACTTGCCGCCTTGACGTATTATGAGGCAGGGCAAATGTACCGGGGTGCTGGGAAATTACACAAAGCTGAAGAACTGCTAAAGCAGGCGGCAAGCCTTGACCCGGAAAACGTTTCATGCCTACTGGAACTTGCCTCTATATATCAAAAGAACAACCAGCCTTTTAAAGTACTTTATATATTTAAAAAGATCAGCGAGATTGAGCCGGAGAATGCGATTTGCCATTTCAAAGTCGGGATTCTGTCGTTTCAGTTAAAGCTGTTCGATGAAGCAGAAAAAGCCTTCCGCAATGTGATTACTCTGGCACCGCAGCAATCCGCCGCGTATCGCGAGCTTGCCGGGCTATACGTGAAAACAGGGAAAAAATTACCACAAGCCAGGCAGCTTGCGGAAAAAGCCGTAGCATTGGAGGCCTCAGCCGCCAATTACTTTGTATTAAGCTTGGCCTGCGATAAAAACGGAGATACTGTTAACGCGCTTTCAGCTATTAAACGTGCCGTTAAGTTAGAACCTGAAAATCTACAATACCGGCGTTTCTTTAATCTAATCCAACAAAGGAATTAATCTATGCTCCTTATGGGTGGTCATGTTTTTGAATTGAGCATCAGGCGGAATTTTGTCGCCGGGCTGGTATTGCTGTGTATCTTCGCCTGCATGTCTGTCAAAGGGGCCATAATACTTCGCGATGTCACTAAGGATACGGGCATAACCTTCACACACACCGACGGCAGCAGTGGCCGGCACTACATCGTCGAATCTGTAAGCTGTGGATTGGCGCTTTTTGATTACGATAGAGACGGCGATGTAGACATCTATTTTCTCAATGGCGCACCGCTGAAAGGAACCAAAGTCAAGACGATCCCAAAAAACGCCCTTTACCGCAACGATGGCAACTTCAAATTCACAGATGTAACGGATAAGGCCAATGTGGGCGATACTGGATTCGGGCTCGGTGTGGCCGTCGGTGATTACGATAATGACGGCGACCTCGACATCTATGTGAATAACTACGGCCCGAATGTCCTGTACCGTAACAACGGCGATGGAACATTTACCGACGTGACGGCAAAAGCCGGTGTGGCCAACGGCCACAAGGTCGGCGCATCCACGCACTTTTTAGATATGGATAAAGACGGCGACCTCGACCTGTTCGTGGCCAACTATCTTAACTTTACATACGAAAATCACCTGATGCGGACCTCAAAGGGAATCGGCAAATACGCCGGTCCCATGGATTTCCCTCCTATGCCGAACGACCTCTTTCGAAACAACGCCGACGGCACATTTACCGACGTCAGCATCGAGTCAGGAGTCGCCGAATATAAAGGATGGGGAATGGGGGGAGTTTGTGCCGATTATGATAACGACGGCGACACGGATGTCTATATCGTCAACGATGTTTTTGCCAACTTCCTGTTCGAAAATGACGGTAAGGGCAAATTTGAAGATGTGGCCCTGATTACCGGCCTCGCCTATGACCTGCACGGTGATGACCAGGGAAGCATGGGCGTCGCTTGCGGTGACTTTGACAATGACGGCTGGCTCGATTTCTACCAAACCTGCTACGCAAAAGAGCTGGCCACACTCTACAGAAATTTGGGTGACAGAACATTTGAAGACGTGACGATGGTCACCGGCGCCGGTGATAGAACGTTCCCGTATGTCACCTGGGGTACCGGCCTGGTCGATTTCGATAACGACGGCGACCGCGATATCTTCGTTGCCTGTGGTCACCTGGAGGATAACGTTGAGCTTTATGATACTACTGCCACCACTACTGCACAAAACATACTTTTAATGAACACAGGAGACGGAAAATTCGTCGACGTATCGGACCAAAGCGGTGACGGCATGAAAGTGAAATTGCGCAGCCGGGCCGCAGGCTTCGATGATTTGGATAATGACGGTGACGTGGATGTGGTAATTCTAAACGCCCGCCGGGAACCTACTATTCTAAGAAACGACTCTCAAAACGCTAACCACTGGATTCAAATTTCCCTTCGGGGCACAAAAACAAACCGCGACGGCGTGGGAGCCAGAGTAAAAGTAAAAGCAGGTGATTTGGTACAGATCGATGAAGTGCACAGCGGTCGCAGCTACCAGAGTCATTACGGCATGAGGCTGTATTTCGGATTGGGAAAGCACGAACTCGTCGACCGTATTGAGGTAAACTGGATCGGTGGCGGGATTGATGTTTTTGAGAATATTGCGGCCGACCAGCTTGTAGTACTTACTGAAGGCGGCTACAAAACGAGTCAGAGGTGAGCTAAAAATAACTTCGCTATCTCAGGCCCTACAACTTCAAAATTCTCCGGGAAAACACCTTCAATTTTACAAATCGCAATTACTCCCGATAATTTCACCCAAAAAACGCCTCAAAAGCACTAAAAATCCCGTGAAAAAATATACCACTGAAAACAGAAAAATCCCCAATGCAGCCCGTTAGAAATCCCAAAGGTACCGGGCATATCTTATAAAAAATCCACGTTTCTAACGGGGCCGAGTAAACCCGAAGGCGTATTTGACCGATACTTAACATAGGTTTTTTGTGAGTGAGGGCCCAATCGCCCATAAAAAAATACAGTCAATTTGCCCTTACGGCCGAAGTCGGAAGACTCTCGGCTGGGCGGGAGTCCGCCATAGCCTTTGACGCTACCATAAAAGAATATCTCAAAGAAATAGACGAAGCATCCCTGCTTACAGCGGATGAGGAACGCTATTTAGGTAAACTTGTCGTCGATGAAAACGACCCGTGGGCCAGGGAGCAGCTCGTACGAAGCAATCTCAGGCTGGTTGTTAATATCGCAAAGAAATTTGGCAATCGCGGGATGAGCCTCGGTGACCTGATTGAGGAGGGTAACCTCGGTCTTCTAAGGGCCGTTGATTACTTCGACCCCGAGCGGGGCACACGGTTCAGCACCTATGCGGCATGGTGGATAAAGCAAAGCATCAAGCGTGCCCTGCTCGAAAATGTCCAGCCCGTACATATTCCAACCTATATGGTCACATTGATAAACCACTGGCGGCATACCGCGACGGAACTGGAAAACCAGCTCGGCAGGACGCTCAACATCGAAGAGAT
>SMTZ1_10003209_pt1 | contig 27339 bp, 26 predicted proteins | sample DeeMarSWOR136_30_FD_25667 | JGI IMG/M metagenome (IMG submission 25667)
AGGTAGTCCAAATAGTTGCCGAGGTAGCTCAGCCTGGGAGAGCGCTCGGCTGAAGACCGAGTTGTCGCCGGTTCAAACCCGGCCCTCGGCACTTTGGGATAAACTCTCGGCATAGCTCACTTTCTCTTCCGGAATAGCTTGAAGTCTTCAACGTCACAAATGTATTCGAAACCTGCTTCTACGAGTTGAGCTGCCTCTTTGACTATTTTTGCTGTTTTGCAAACAAAGTCTTCGTCTTTAGCTTGAATGAGCTGTGTGTAAACTATGGTGTTCTTGATGTTTCTGTAGCCCAGAAGTTGCATCACATGAAGTATATCTTTGGTTTTGTGGTACTCCATCGTCGCTTTCCAGTGACGCAAGGTATGAAAGGTTATTTGTCTAATTCTGGGGCTGCATAATTTTTCGGCCAGTTTATTTCGTTGTCGCTCATAGGTTCTCCGCATGTTTTTTAGTTTCCAGGCTCCGAAGATTTGCTGATTGTTTTTTGGTATGCGGTTTAACATCTCAAGAGCCTTGCTTGTGAGTCTTAACAACCGTGGTTTGCTTTGTTTTTCTGGGGTGATTCTGACAGTTTGGTTTTCCACATCAATATCTGTCCATTTGAGTTGCCAAGCCTCTCTAGCTCGCATTCCAGTTTCCTTCAATAACTGCAGGAAAGCGCTTAGCTTCCGTGTGCATGTTGCTATTAGATCATCAATTTCTTTTTCAGTGGGTATGAATGGCAGTTTTTCGACTCTTCTGCAGATTGGAGGCTGCCATGTTCCGCCAATCATTTTCAGAAAGTTGTTGTAAGCTTTGATGGCGTTCGCTTTTCTTCCTTCGGTCCAACGCTGGTTAGCGATCACGGTTTTTACAGTGTCTGGGTCGTAGAGATTAGCACCGCGCTTGGATAGGATTTCTATTAACTTGTACCTCGTGATTATTGTAGACTCCGCGTAACCTTCTTTTTTCAACCACCATGAAAACTCAACGATTTTGCCTTGATGTCTATTGTCTGCTTCGTGGCTCCCGCAAGCCCGTTTACGGATTTCTCTAGTGCTTCGTTCAAGCCCATCACAGCCTTAGGCAAGTTTTTCGCCAACAGGCCCGAGCGCCTTAACGCAAACTCGCCGTTTATGTTCATAGGCTCTCGATAATAAAGGCTCTGCCTTTTGCTGAATCTGTAGCCACAACGCCTGCACAGATATCTTTGCGTTTCGCCTCCGTCAGCTAAGACGCGTACTCCATCTTTATAGAGCCTTTGCGATCCACACTTAGGACAGCGCCGAACCCTTGAATCTTGGTTTGAGCGACAATCTTTTGCCTTTACCTTTCCCCTATATTCGCCGTTAAGAGCCTTATCGGTCAATCTCTTTCTGCTTCCTTGATCGCTTGGCGAATTTTATCGCGAACAAACTCCGAAACTGTGCCATACCCCAACGCCTTTATTGCATGCTTTCCCCGTTCACAAAATGCGTCCTCGATTTCAACATGGAGTTGCAAGTTGGTTTTCTCCCTGTCTGGTAAACAGCGTATATTTAAGTTGGAATATGGCTATTACTTTTGTTCAAAAGTGTTTTTTGGAGATTGCTTTCGATGGTTAAAAGCTACAACAACAGGCGTTGGTGGAAAAACGACCAAAAACGCGACCGCAAGATATTTCGAAGACTGGAAGACGGTAGCAAAACATACGGTGAACTTCTTAGGATGTTGAGATGGGGCCCTCAAACCCTCACTAACTACTTGAAAAACTTGACGGAGAAAGGCTGCATAGAAAAGAAGAAACGTGGAAGAAGCGTACTTTACACGCTTATCCGCTCCCACCCCTATGTGAGGAAGACGTCAGGTTGGGACTGGCTCCCCGGCACTGACGTGAGGGTTCATAAACGCATCCAACTGGACAAGCTAAGCGAGGAACAATTCATTACATCTTGGCTCAACTCCGTGAAATTTAGTTTTCTAAACATCATACAAGGCTACTTGCTAGTAGGCAAAAAAACAAAGGAGACCTTCAATAAAGAAACGAAATCAATCGAAAAGATCCGAAACTTCCTAGAAGCAAGCGTCTCAGACTTAGCCGACACAATTAGCTTTAACGGAGAAATCATGGTCAAAGAAATAAGGCACGGCAAGCTCAGTCCAAACAAAATATGGAAAATTCGCAACAAACTGCTAAATGAAATAAAGAACACTTTATAACCAAGCTTTAACAAAACAGCAAGCTATACTTACTTTCTTTTCTCCTTATTTTTCAGCGTTATACATCTCAGCAATTTTTGAACAAACTGCAATCTAAAAAGAGGACTACATTTACGCATTTATCTGTCCTTAATTTTGTTACCTCGCTAACACCCTTTAAGTTATGATGGGAGAACAGGGGAATTGACCTTAATTAGCCTTAATAACTCCGAACTTTAGGCAAACCCCGACTAAATCGTACTTCACATAGAAATTTAAAAACTGGCTTAGGCTATTTAAACTTCCTTTCGGTTTTCTTCTTAAAACAAACCTATGTAAAAAAACCACTTTTCAAGACACACACACCCTTTAAACATCAGAACACGCCACAATTTATGCAATACTCCACCTGAAAAGTACAGAACCGTAGCATTCTTAATTTTTGGTCTTGAGCACTGTTACTTTTATTAAAGAAATATTAAAAGCAATTTCAAGATCTAATTAGTTTGGATTAAATTTTGATCAACCAACCAACTTGGTTTTAATGAAGGCACGTGTTTTTAAGAAGACACGCTGAGTGGCGTATACATGGATTAAAGGCTGAGAATTTGGAAAACTTGAAGACCGGGCGATTTCGGAAAAAAACAGGAAGGGTATTGCAAAGATTCTTAAAATCAGAAGGCTAATCAATCAATTATTGCAGATGTTTACAGAAAAGAGAAAAAATAAAGGAAAGCTGGAGATTTCGGCGATTATGTTGGAAGCGCAATGACAGTGAGAGTTCTTTCTCCTACGTTCACACCGTTGCCTAGATATGTTCTCCATTGTATCTTAACTGTATGTGTGCCCGCCGCAGCGCTTCGATAGAAAGTGAATGAGTGTGAGCTGTATTCAGTATTCTCAGTTATTATGATGTAGTCCGAGACTGGATATGCTTGTGTTCCGTCAACAAGCGCTATCCAATACATAGTTTCCCCGTCGATATTCACCCATGTTTGACTACTAATTGTGATGAATAACATGCTTGGCGCGTCCAATGTTATGCTGACCGACATAGATGGCATATCAACAAAGGCGGTCGAAGATGTCGTTGCCGTTGTTGTGGCAACCGCTACGGCCCAAGCCCCTGGCGGTCCCGGCGGTCCTTCTGGTCCTATTGGTCCTTGAGGTCCAGTATCTCCCGTATCACCCTTGTCGCCTTTCTCACCTTGAGGTCCTGCTGGTCCAGTATCTCCCGTATCACCCTTGTCGCCTTTCGCACCTTGAGGTCCTGCTGGTCCAATAGAACCTGCTGGTCCTGTTGCCCCGGCTGGTCCTGCTTCTCCTTGTTCTCCTTGTGGTCCAGCTGGTCCAGCGGGTCCTGCTGGTCCCTGTTCACCCTGCGGTCCTTCTGGCCCTTGGCCTATCACCCCTGTTGAAGCAATTGCCAAGGCCGAGACTAAAGAGAGGATCCATGTTATGACGATTATTGGCACAACGATTTTCATTGGAATTTTTTCTTTCGACATTTTGTCACCTCCGTCTTGGGACATATTGATTGTTATTTGCTCTGTTGCACATATAACATTAACTGAATTCAATTTTCCAAAAGCTCGATTAAGCGGTAAAGCTTTTAAGAACAATCATGCCATAGCTTAATTTCCAGAGGAAGGTGACTATTCGCTTTGGTAGAGAAAGAGGTATTACTTGCTTTATTTAAAAACAAACTTCTACTTCTTTTGGTTGCAATCGTTGTAATAACTGTAGTTTTGGCTGTGCTATTTCCGTCGTTTTTCTTCCCAGTATTAGGAATAGGCATACCTGCAGCCTGCATTGTAGGCTTTATATTCTTCCTATCATGGAAACCACCACAGATACTACCAAAACCCGCCAAAGTCGAAATTAAAGCAGAACCAAAAGAGCTCATAGCAGACGGAAAATCAAAATCTTTTATAACGATTCAGCTTTTAGACAAGAAGGGAACCCCAATAGCCGCACCAAAAGATACTGAGGTGAAGCTCACCACAACCGGAGGGCAGCTAGAAAGTGCAGTCGTCAAAATTCCCAAGGGTGCAGAAAAAGCGGAAACCGTTCTGATATCCTCCACAGAAAAAGGAAAAATCGACCTGGCTGCAGATGCAAGAGGTCTAGATAGCATCGACATAAAACTGAACTTCAAAGAAAAACCACGTTATTGCATGCACTGTGGTGCTCCAATGGCTTTGAGGGCTAAGGTTTGTGAGAATTGTGGTAAGGTGCCTCCTGCCGGAGTCGACACGAAAGTCTGTCATAACTGCGAGTCTGTGATTCCAGTTGTCGCGAAGTACTGCAGTGAATGTGGTACAGGCCAAAAAGAGTGAAAACACGTTGTATTAGACCTTAAAAAGGCATTTCTTCCCTTTTAGGAGAATATTTTATATACCAAAATAATGCATAATGGAAGTTTGGAGAAGAGTGAGGGCAAGGGATAACCTTGAATTTCAGAAAAAATGCCGTTATATTAGTTCTAGTTTTAACTATTGCTGTATTCATAACAAGTATACCAAATGCTAAAGCAGCAATTATACCAACTTCAATGTCCGCCAGTTTGTCATCTAATCCAATTTGTTACGGCCAGCAAGTCACGATTACAGCATATGTTTCACCTCCACCGCCGAGGGGTGAAGCCTACGAAATTAGTTTTGAAACCATAGACCCTAACCAAAACTGGTACCAGATAGGTTGGGCGCTGTCAGATTCCAACGGTGTAGCTTCAATTGGTTTTCAGCCACCAATTCCCGGCACGTATACACTGTTTCTTTCGTTCTATCAAACAACGTTTGGCAGCGATATTTATCAAGCATCCAGCACGTCAATAACCTTGCAGGTAGACCCTGGTCCGTGGTGTTGGGGTGACTTCAGTATTTCGTCTTCTCCACCTACTCAAACCGTTTACCAAGGGGAGTCTACGACTTATGAGGTTACTTTAACTTCTCACTATGAATACCATGAGGTTGTCCAACTAGATGTTTCAGGTTTGCCAACTGATGCCACTGGCTCTTTCAATCCTACCACTGTCACTCCTACGGGAACATCAACCCTAACGGTTAACACAGCAGCCACAACGCCAACAGGAACATACACATTAACTATAGCTGCAGCCGAGGGAGGAATTTTTCACTCAACCGATGTAGACTTAACGGTCATTCAATCTTTGGCGGCTTCAGCTACCCCAGCGAGTAATGCGGTTACCGTTGGGCAATCGGCGACATTTAGTGTTAGCGCTTCCGGAGGCATTACTCCTTACTCGTATCAGTGGTATGAGGGTACTACTGCTTTGTCTGGTGAAACTTCTTATCAGCTTACGGTTACTGAGGGTGTGGGTTCTTACTCGTATTATTGCCGCGTTGGGGATTCTGGGGGTAGAACTGTGAACTCTAACACGGTGTCGTTAACTGTTGTTCCGCAATTAACGGCTTCAGCTACTCCGGCGAGTGATACGGTTGTAACTGGGGAGTCGGCGACGTTTAGTGTCAGCGCTTCTGGAGGCCAGTCGCCTTACACTTATCAGTGGTATGAAGGCACAACGCTTCTGACTGGAGCAACTTCCTCTCAACTTACAGTCACGAAGAGCACAGTTGGCTCTTACTCTTACTATTGCCGCGTTGGGGATTCTGGGGGTAGAACTGTGAACTCTAACACGGTGTCGTTAACTGTTGTTGATTCTTTAACGGCTTCAGCTACCCCAACTAGTGAGACTGTTACGACGGGGGAATCGGCGACGTTTACTGTGAGTGTTGCTGGAGGCACGGCTCCTTATTCTTATCAGTGGTATGAAGGCACTAGTGCTCTGGCTGGTGAAACCTCTAATCAACTCACAGTTACGAAGGGGGCTGCGGGTTCATTCTCGTATTATTGTAGTGTTGAGGATTCTTTTGGGACAACCGTCAACTCCAACACGGTATCACTAACAGTCATCGAGCCATTAACGGCTTCAGTTACTCCAGCTAGCGCTACGGTTACAACTGGTCAATCGGCGACGTTTACTGTGAGCGCTTCTGGTGGCGTACCGCCTTATACTTATCAGTGGTATGAAGGCACAATTGCTATGGCTGGAAAAACCTCCACCCAACTCCAAGTTACTACAAGCGCTACGGGCTCATACTCGTACTATTGTAACGTTACCGATTCAGAGGGAAGAACCATCAAATCTAACACGGTATCACTAACAGTTAATGCGCCTTCTTCCACTGGGACAACTTCAAGTAGTGGAACAACATCTACGCCTACACCAACACCTTCCCCTACTCCTGCTCCAACTCCTACACCAACACCTTCTCCTTCTCCAACCCCTACGGCTTCCCCAACGCCTTCTCCAACTCCTCCGCCTGACGAAGGAATTTCATTATGGGTTGTCGGGGGAGCAGTAGCTGGGATAGGTGTCGCGTCAGCCGTTTTTGGCTTCATGTTGTTGAAGAGGCCGAAGAAGCCGCCGGCGCCCGCGCAGTTGAGGATAACCGCGGAACCAGCAAGCATTGTGGCTAACGGAACAACAAAATCAGTCATAACCCTGCAGTTACTCGACAAGAAGGGAAAGCCAATTAGTGCGCCAAATGATACTGAAGTGAAGATATCCGCGGCGAAAGGAAAACTAGAAAACTCCACGGTGGTTGTTCCTAAAGGGAAGGATGCTGAGCAAACTGTTATTGTATCGTCTAAAGAGAGTGGTCAGGTGCCCGTGTCTGCCGAAGCAGATGGTTTGAAGAGTGTCACTATTACCTTGAATTTTGTAGAGAGGAAGCGTTATTGCATGCATTGCGGCGCGTTGATGGTTTATAAGGCTAAGGTGTGTCAGAACTGCGGGAAAACTCCTCCTGCCGGAGTCGACACGAAAGTCTGTCATAACTGCAAAGCCGTCATTCCAGCAGTGGCCAAATTCTGTAGCGAGTGCGCCTCAGGTCAAAAAGAGTAGGGGTAACCCTGATGGGTCAGCCGGCAGCTAAGCAAGGCGACAAAATCATGGCTACCGACACTCACATTCTGATGATACCCTCACCAGGGGGACCCGTGCCAACGCCGACACCTATGCCTTTCAACGGAACATTGTTAACTGATTTAAGCACGGACGTTTTCATCGAAGGCAAACCCGCAGCAACCGTAAACAGCATAGCCATAAACCAGCCAATACACATTCCCGCTGGGGGGCCATTCCAGAAGCCGCCCTCAAACCAAGGAAAAATTCTTGTTGGAAGCACAGGAGTTTTCATAAACGGAAAACCCGCAGCCAGACAGGGCGATATGGCCATGACGTGCAACGACCCAGTTGACATGCCAATAGGACAGGTTGTGGCGGTTGGAACAGTGTTCATAGGAGAAACCGGCGCAGGAGCCCCAAAACCACCAATACAACAAACCGCAGAGCGAAAACTCGTCAAGGCGAAAGCTGGACAACCAGGCAAGATTGTGAGTGTAGAGTGGGAAAAAGACAGGGCTAAGAGCGGCGAAGAAGTAAAGCTGGTTGCTAATGTGAAAGATTTCGAGGATGGAACTCCAGTTAAGATTTTGATCTGGCAAAGGAAAGATTCACAAGACATTATTGTAGCTGAAATCGAAGGAGAAGTACGTGGAAACAAGGTTGAGATTACTTGGAAACATTCGCCCGAGGAACAGGAAGAGCAAGAAGAGGAAAGTAGAAAGTGAATGATCAGGAAGAATTAGATTTCCGTGGTTCTGTGGAAATCGAAGGAGAAGAAGCTTGCTCAGGATCCCTAATTATCACCAAGGAATTGAAACATTGTCAGTTGTTCGAATTCAAAGCCGCTTTTTTCAATTTTGACAGCACGGTGGTGTTACCTGAAGCCTTAAGCGAAATTGCTTGCTGTTACCTTTTCGCTATGGAAAATCCGTCCAAGTTGTTGTTGATTACAGGCCACGCGGACAAGAGCGGCAAGCCTTTGTATAATGACTGGATATCTTTAAGGCGGGCGGAAAGTGTATTAAATATCTTGTTGGGGGATCGAGTAAAGTGGGTTGATAGTGTTACAACTGAGAAGGGACCAATCCTAATGCCAGAAGGCAAAGTTACACCCACCTATCAACCAAAGGGGAAAAGCAAAGTCGAAGATTACCAGGCAATCCTTAGGTGGGCAGCGATAAAATATGGGTGGCCTTGTGAGCCGGGCAGGATTCCACTCAACGAAACTACAAAAAACTGGCAAATTTACGCGCGCGAAGCCAAAAATAAAAAAGCCATTGAAATCTTTCAAGAGAAGTACGAGAAAGATTTTCGCACGTCTATTAAAGAAGATAGCGGTGTGAAATTTAACATAGGGCCAAATACTTGGGGGGCGTTCTTTGATCTCTATATGTTGGAGCTTGCCGAACTGCTTGGACATTCTGACACCTCTAGTTTGGAGACCTATCGGAATGCCTTAAAGTTCGTCGATGATAATCGTAAAATCGTTTACGGCGGCGAGACCCATGCTCGCTCTGCCTTCTCGAAAAGTAAAAGAGATCGGCGAGTGAATATACTATTTTTTGACCCTATTGAGAAGCCAGAGCTAAAATACTACCCCTATTGCCATGAGTCAGATAAGGATAAGTTCGGGCGCACCACCCTCGGAGAAATACGTATTGGTAAATTTGGGAAAAAAGCAAAACGATGTGAATTATATGGAATACCGGGCATCTATGGACATGATTTTCTACATTGTGACCTTGATCATATCTTGTGCATAAAGGTTCTCGATTGCGAAGAAAATCCTATGAGCAATGTTAAAGTTATAATAGAACATGAGGTAGAAGAGAATGGAGTTATGAAACGTAAAGAATATGAGAATGGATCTACCAACGCGAATGGTGTCTATATAGTTCGTGGAGTGCAAAAAGGGGTTTACTTCATTCGCGTGGACACAACTGATCGCGCGCTTCCGAGACCTAAAGGTTTTGAGGGAGTTGAAGAACGAGTCGAGTTTTTGAAGTAGAGGGTGATAGGAGACTTGGTTAAGCATATAATATTAAGGGAAACAGCGTGTCAGCCTGAGTTTATAATAATGTATCCGGCTTTGGGATGCCCAGGAATAGCAACACCAGAAGGTGGAAAAATGGTTTTACATGTATTGCTACTCGTCAGAAATAATAGTCCAATCATAAAGGACTGCACCAGCCTTAAAAGCAAGCAAGCTATCGCGCGCAGATTGAGCTACTCAAAATGGACCCTCCCTCCAACAAACACGCCTGGTACGGGCACCATTTCCCCTGAAGATATAGAAGACATCCACTGGAACCGAGACCATAAGCCAGACAGTGATACCCTTCACAAGGTCGAGTTCTCCATTCCCCAGAGGGCACTTGACTACCTTGTAAACTTTGGGTTCGATAGCTATAGCAATCTTCTTCATCTTCATCTCCATCTCGATTTCCAAGTAAGCGGGAGCAGAAACATACTCTATAACCTTATTAACTGTGGCTCGGAGAGTGAAATTAAGGAGAGTGAAGTCATCAGGAAAGCGGTGAGGTTAATTGATAATCCTCTTGGAGAGTCTTTCAATTTGAAAGATGGTGGCACGACAACTCTGGGGTACATTCCTCAAAAAAGAATGAAAAAAAAGAAGACACCGCAGAAGAAGGATGTTGAGCTCTATCATCCGTTCCTTGTAACCAACAAAGAATGTCTCAATGTTGCTCAGGTCACAGATCCCCACATATCCACACACTGGGAGCTGTATGAGCGTCGTATTAAAAGCTCCTACGGAGGCGGGCCTCTTTGTGCGGAGCGCGACCCCCGGAACCCAAATAGGTGTGTGCATTGGTTAGCTGAGAGATTTAATAATTATAACGAGCGCTTTTGGAAGACTCTGCAGCAGATAAATTCTGACTCAAAAGTCGACATTATAGTCCTTACTGGCGACCTCATAGACTACAACAGGGGGCACATAATTGAAGTATCTGGCGAAGACGGTAACAAAACGTATGATGATGGTGGAGATATCAAACCAGACAACTATAAGTTCAACAGAAACTGGGTCTTCTTCTACGAACTTCTCTTAAAGGATTACAAAAAGCCAATTTTCACTATCTTAGGAAACCATGAATACTTACTTAACCCCTATCCCCTTACACAAATAATCCCAGTTCACTTGTGGAACATCATTCCGCTGACCGCGCAGACGGAATCCTTTGGCGGCGATACAAACATAACCTACAGCGCTGAGGACTCAGAAGCACATAAAATTGGGGAAGTATTTGATTCTTCCCCGTTAGTGTATTCGGATGCGAATGCCGTCCGTGGTGCTAGGAGAAATCACAATGAGCCAGAGCTTGATAGACTTTTGAGACAACATGCCAATAATCTTCTTGGTCCCGCGAGCAATCCGGAGGCGTTCTGGTTTTCTACACCATTTGCCGTAGCGTGGTATCATCTGGTTATCAACCCCTTCGCCGACTTCACCTTTGCACACCAAGACCAGTCTTTTTTGATGCTTGACTGGAAGGGAGTTGACGCGAAGCCTAATAGCGAGATATCGCAAGTCGGGTCATTGCTTCTACTTCCGAAACCCACGGACTGTCTATCCGGTTCCCAAGAGGACATGGTACAACGTTGGCTTAAAGGTGAACATAGACTCAAGGTACTGTGTCTCCATGCGCCTCTCCTAAACCCTTGGACTGATATTGGAAACTATTATCTCCGTCAAGGAAAACTTAGAAGAGACATTTACGATCAAGATCGCGCGGAGGCAGGCGGGGAACTTCCAAAAGCAACTTATGAAAGCCAAGAACTGGATTTGGGAACAATGGAAAAGAAAAGCCGAATAGACCTAATAAAAAAACTCCGCGAGCGCGCGGAGAAATCTGTATTCGCTCGTGCACGCTCCACTCCAGAAGCCATTGCTGATCGTGTGGTCGTTCTCAGCGGGCATGGTCATGCCAATCGAATGTTCCAATTCAGAGGCAGCCAAATAGAACTAATGGATGAAGACATCCCAAACACTTGGCTGTTGGACGCGCCATTTATTATTATGACCAACTCATGTGGCCCAATTGGACGGGAAAACGAGGCTTCGGAGTGGCAGGAACTTCAGTTCCCAGGCTACCGTGTAATCGAGTTCGAGAACGATAAGAAAGTATCTGGGTCTCCTTATCGGGTAAAGCCCGTGGAACAGAGGAGGTTCACAATAAAAGATCCTTCGTGGCTCCGCAACGATGTTAAAAACGAAATAAATCTTGCGAGCGGATCTTACTCTTACGATTTAACTACGCATAGAGGCATTATCGAACGTGAAAGGGTTCGTGTCTTCCCTACGGCTATGGGCGCGCCTACGGACATCAATGACTTCTGCGGTCTAATCGAAGAAGTCAACGGCACATATACAGTTGATAACGTTCATGGGGGTGACATACTCGTGATGAAGAAAATTACTCCTGGTGGCTCACTAATAATTGAAGATAACGGTGGCACAATTGTTGTTTTAGAAAACTGGGGAAAAATAATCATTAAAAACAATGGCGAGTATATAAGGGTGGATAATAATCGTGAAGAACTAATAGTCAATAAAAACAATGACACAATCCTTGTAGAGCAAAATTCAATCAATGGAAAAATTGACATCCTCTCAAACGGAGCATGGAGGGGGGGAACGCAACTGATCCGGATAACGGCAAATTCGGGTGAGGTGAAAATACGTAGCAATGATGACACTATCGAAATTGGGGAAAATCAAAACCTTATACACATAGTTAAAAATGACGAGGACATAAGATTGCATAAAAACATTGGAGGGCGAGTCAAAGTTGACGACAACGACGACGAAATTGAGGTGCCAAAGGGCACGCCTGTAATTCAGATCAAAGGAAAACCTGTTATATTCAAGTAATAGCACCCAATAGACATTATTCAATCACCGTCCGTTATTATCTTTAGAGAGATAACAGAATCTGCGCTCAAGATCAAGAAGTTTGTAAAAACGATGGGCTTAAGCTAATATTGAGCAAGCCAAAAACAAGTCAAATACTGTTTGTGGCAGTTAACGTGTCAATTGAGCACATATTTAGCGTGAGGAAAGAGAACCAGTGAAAAAACTCATATTCCAATCTAGAATAATAGGAATTGGACGGTTAGGAGAAATGTCCAAATCGGCTGAAGGAATTGTCGAAAACGCGGTTTTATTTAAGGGCGTTGTACACGTAAAGAAGTTGTCCTTGAAGTTGCTAGCCGATACGCTATCAAAACTTGAAAAGGAGTCCGCAGCAAAAGCAAGACGGCTAGTAAGTTCCTTAGACTATAACATGTTAACCAAATTGGCTAGAAAAGGAATTGAAAAAAACGATTCGGATAATGATCCTGATCTTGTTCCGACAAAATATCTTTTCCTCTGGGGCATGGGAATGAAAGATGGTAGCTCAGAGGATATTAGAAGTGCTGTCAAAACTTTTCAAGATGCACTTGTTATTATGCGCTATTTAAAATGTACATATGAATGCTGGATAAAGAAGAAAAGTAAAGCCAAGAGTTTGGAGTCCTCTAGAAGAAACCTTGTAGGTATATATGAAGAAAAAAGCGACGCTGAAGCTGAGAAAGAAAGCGGTAAGATCTGGGGAAGTGAAGGAAACTGGAAATGTTGGATACGAGGAACAGGTGCAAAGCGAGCTTGGTTATCTGAGGGAGGTATAAAGGGTGTCTACAGGTCAAAATACCTTGCAGAGAAGGCTGCTGAGGATGGCAATTTTTTGGTCAAAGGTTTTGATAATGGAGAAGAATACGGAGTATTTGGTGATAAGACTTTGAGCGCCTATCTCAGATGGCTTAAAGACTATTCTGAACGAACTCACTTGAAGGAGGAGACATCTGAGACAAGCTACAAAGTTCAAAGAGGAGACAACCTCGCAGAGATTGCTGAAAGATTTGGTTTTGATGAATGGTATGATCTTTACGAATTCAACGAGAATAGGATAGAAAATCCGGACTTGATCGAGGAAGGCCAAGTTATCAACTTTCCCAAGCTGGATCATAATCAGCAGGGTATAGATATGTTGTCGAATGAAGCTGCTGATTTGGAGGGATATCTTGTGGAGAGGTCTTATATTTGCCCGTTCAGTAGGTTTTCTGTAACTTTATGCGATTTTGAGGGAAAACCTTTGGAGATAGATGCAGATACGCCTTATGAGATTGTTACGGAAGACGGAGAACTGCTTGTAGACGGAAATATTAGTCGGGCAGATGAAATATCTATATATTTGCCAAAAAACCTAAATCTGTTTGTTCTCGTTGAAGGATTAAGATTTGGTCTTACTTCCTGAAGGGGATAATGATGCTTCGTAATTTGAAAATTCAAAATGCCAAAGATCCCAAAGACTATCACATATTGAGAAATGTAACGCGTCCAGTTGACGGTGAAGGTAATCAAAGGCAACTTCCTGTGTTGCGGTACGTCAACACGTTCCTAAGTGACCAACTACAAAGAATCAGGGGCAGATTGAGGCCGTCCGCTGCCTCTGGGTTGATGCCATGTATTTTAGGAAATGAACAACCCCCTCAAGCTCCACCGCCTTTAAGACCAGGTCATAGAGATTACACTTCTGAATGGTTAAATGCGTACTTTCGAATTATTAAGGAGCGAAATCCAAAATTATCTTGTGATTTTAAAGAAGCGGTATATTCCCACCCAAACCCGCCAGTATTAGATGATTATCTGGCCGTGAGATGTCCAGCGCATACATGGGGTGGTGAATTAGTAAGATTACGAGGCAGAAATGCTAACTTGCGCGGGCTTATAGGTAAGGTTACAAGCAAAACTCAAATAATCGGGCTACTAGGTCACGGAGTGGTAGTAACCATAGGTATGTTCACTGATATTCGGGGAAAAATCGACATTGGTAGTCAACATATTTTGGAGGATGACGAGGTTACCCGAGCTATGGACAAAGAACCCAATTCCGTCTATGTGACCAATCCTGGGATACAAAAAAGCTTACAAGACCTTGGAAAGAAAATTAGTCCCTTGGCAGTTATCGTGCTCTATCATTGCGATAATGGGACAAGAGTAAGATTCTTGCAATTGGTATCAGATTTGGTAGATCGTCCAATATTTGCCTATACAGGTTTCCTAGGGTGGTACAAAGTTTTAGTAAGTGGTCGTAAACTTACAATTGCTAGGATTAATAGTAAAAAGAATTGGAGGCGATTCATTAGGAATAGACTAGTAAAACAAGAATTCAACTATCAACCTGAAGATCCCTGTTTGGGATCATCAGAAGGAGACTGGGTTGTGGCAATTCCCACAAGATTTGATGTGCCGATCTATGACAAACTCGAAAAAGGCTTCAGGAAAAAAATTGCAGAATTTGAGAAAAAATATGGAAAAATTGATGATTTGTGATATCTGCGTTTTGGTTGGAAGGTAATGCCATGAATGAATTAACGAGTGTGTGTTAATTTTCGAAAACAAACTCGTGTCCTTTCAATTCAATACTGAACTTTCCATGAGGAGCCTCCTCAAATTTGGCGTGCCCGTTCTTGAAAATTCCTTTCTTTTTGCTTCCATCCGAAAACGTAATCGTGTATTCAATTCCATCGATAGGTTCCCCCTCTTCATCCTCCAAGTAAACATCGAGCGGATAGACGAAAACCAAGTCCCCCGACTCAACCTCCTTATCATCAATCTTAGCGATAAAATAGTATTTTTCCTCCTCCTCCTGATAGCTTATCTTTTCCTCTAACGGCAGAATCCCTTTGCGTTCAACAAAGGGAATCCACCAGCCTATACCCTTTCCCTCCTTTGTCACACCGTATACGGCATCGACCTCTTTCTCTTCACTGCCTTTTTTCCGCCAAATCTTAAACTGCACAAGCCTTCCATCAGGATAACCTTGATAGTCAACTAGAAGCTTAACAGGCTTCCCATAAGGAACTTTGGTCGCGGACATTTCCTTTCTTTCTCTCCATAGAATACTGGAGTGCTCTGCATTGTTAGATGTTTTTGCTTGTGATTTCTATTCTCTCCATCGGTCCAACCACCTGCTCCACTCGAATTTCCGTCTCCACAATGTATTTTAGTTGAACTTTTACGGTTTTTCCTTCCTCTTCCGTTGAAGTAATTCCCTCTATTGGTTTTATCTCAACGCCTTCTCCAAGGCTGTGGCTCTCCACCGTCAAAAGAGCCTTTACCACCTTTTCAGCCACAGAATCCGCTTCAACCCTATTTCCAGACAAAACGTCAACAGTGTATAACGCCTTAACCTTCAGGCTTTTCAAAGTCATTACTCTTTTCTGAGAGTTATACCTCACAAAAATTTTGCCTTTTGCAGGTGCCTTTCGAAATTCTATCATTCCTTCAGCGTAGTTTAGGGTGTAGTTTTTTTCAGCAAGAACGGTTCCCAAAGGAGACTCCACACGAACGCTTTTTTTGAGTGGTTTTTCTTGAAGTTTATACGAGGTTTTAACGCCGTCACTGTTCAGCGTTTCATCAATCTCAATACTTCCTTGGTCCAAGTTTTCAGCCAAGCCATTGACGTCGAATTTAAAATCCAGGTTTGAAATCATAACTGCTGGAAGCTTACTGGGTTTAGCGTCGACAACGATGCTTTCTTTGGGAACTTCAACCAGTTTTTCTCGGAGCACTTTGACAAGCTTATCTTCAATTTCCGCGAGCATCTACGATCACTCGGGCAATATGCATCTGCTGGGTTTGATCTTAGAACTGTAGTGGATAACGTTACCGATTCTCGGCGTGCAATCCCTAATAATCTTTTTGAAGCTAACAGTTAAAACCTCTTTTTCTGGATTCGGATTGGCAACGCGATATCTGTACCATACAAGCTCATTCGGCGACAGAAGGTATTCGAGATATGGGTTTTCGGTGCCTTTTGGTCTAAGTTCATTTTTTTCGTGAACGAAAAGCTCACCAATCACTGCACTAGTTCCATCCATATAATTGAAGACGACTTCCAAAGCTTTCTTGTCACCTTTTTCAGCGCCTGACCAGAATTCTAATGAGTTCAGATTAGCAACGATGCTGTATCTGCAGATATCGCCTACTTCTTCCTTTGGTATCAACCACTGTTTCGTTAAGAGACCAACGACGGAAGCATCGTAACTTGAGGTTTCGCCTTTGATAACCTCGTCAAGATTGTAGGATTTGCCCACTAAGCTATTCATGTTCAACATCGTTGTGCTCTCTTCCATATTATCTATGTACTCTTTCAATTCATCAAATTTACGTTTCAACTCATCAAAGTCATCGCGGATGTCTTCTTGCATTTTGTTCCAATCTTCAGATTTGATGATTTCACCAGGCTTCCTCAATATCGGACTAAACTTTGTCATTCATAAATCACTCCATTACCTTAATTATTGCGTTTACTCCTGCGGCCTTCATCGAGTTCACTGTTCTAAAATGTGGAGGGCTGACTTCTGACCCAATCAAAACGCACTTTAACTGTGGGGATGCCTATCATGAAGGTGTGCTCATCAAACTTTCCAGTGTCGAAAACACCTATCATTTCAGAAAGTGGCTCGCTGTATCTCCAAATTGACTCCTTTCTTAAAAGTTGTAGCGGTTCCTTAGGTGTAACTTTTTTTGTGACATCTTCTTCCCCGAGTAAGGCTTTATTCTTTTTGATAACAAGTTGCTAATTAAGGATTCTTCTGTGTCCAAGTTAGTTATCTGAGGGTTGCTCACTTCTCCCTCTCCCTCTCCCTCCACGGCTAAAGATAGCGTCGGTTTCTCATCTTCGATGCTGTTGCTTCCAAGCGTCCATGTGTCATTTGCCACCACCAAAAACTCTGCAGATGCCTTAACACGAGGGTTCTCTATAATCTCAAAGTCATCTTTTTTATCAGAATTAAGTAATTCTTTGACCCTCTCTCGGATTATAGAAATAGTTCCACCTCCCTTATACTCTTCCACGGTTCTTTTCAAACGTCCCTTCAAATTGGCATCATTTTCTTCAGGCATGCGCTTTGACCCTAAAAGAGTTGACATCTCATCTAGTTCTTCTTTTTTGGCTGTGTCAACCCAATGAGCTTTCATCACTTCCGTTATTACCTCTTCTGCCTTGTTCAACTGTTTATCTACTGCTTGGACGAGGAAAAAAATTAGAGCTTTCTCTTCCGCACTCTGGTATATTCTGGGCAGTCTACCACTGATTCTTTCTAATCTGCTCACACTTTACCCCTCGTTTCATAAGAAATGTTAATGGTTCTGGGTTCAGCTCTTTCTTCAATGCTAATTTCAATGTTTTCGTTTTCAATCTCAATAATAGAACCGTCGGCTCTGTGTGCAGTCAATATGATGTCTTGTACATCCCAAACTTCTTCGAGACTCACAATTGACTCAATTATTCTTGAATAGAGTACATCAGATCCTATTTCCAATGTGGAAATGTAACTTCGAATTTGCTTCTCTGTCTCTGCTATGATGGGCGTTGGAAGAGCATCTTTTTCCAGTATCAAAATTAAAGAAACATTTATGTAAACGATTGCAGGACGAGAGACCTCAACTTTTATACCAGCTGCTCTTGTTTCATCGATGATTTGTTTTATCTCTTCCATGTCTCCCCCATCGACGATCACCCTAACTAGCCCTGATACATTCTCGGGCATGTCTTCAATTAACAGCGATCTTACGCCCTCAACGGATCTGATAGCTGATTCTAATGATGAATAGGTTGCTTTTCCTGCAAACTCTAAGGCATGTTTTGACCTTTCTCTAAGTTCATCATCTCCTTCAGCCTCAACTCCATTGGTTATATCGCCTTTGTTAATCACGTACTCTACCCCTAGTAATGGTTGAGGCATGACACCTACGGTGCCTGCAAGAACATTTCCAGTTCTTCCAGGGACGGTACAGATTATTGGCAATTCAGCTTCCCATTTTCCGCCGCTGGTTGGGGTCAACAAAGCCTCCTCAGTGGTAGTGAACAAACGACTCTCCTCTGGTTTAAGCGAGAATGTGGCAACACTCATCCCTTTTGGTATCGTTATTTCCCGGTATGCATTATAATCGACTCGAAAAACTGTTTTCATATCTGGCTTTGTTCCCCCTGGCAGCCACCTGATAATTCTTCCGGATAACGTGTAATCCACATTATTTTCAAATTCTACGGTAACTCCCTTGTAGGTGCCTTCGATCTTCACTATCTCTTTTATTAACGACTTGCTTAGGGTGTATTCCACTGAACCATCGTAAAGATGGACTTCACCAGCCACTGCCAAGATTTCTGGTTCTGTATTTCTGCCAAAGGTTACCAATCCCGATGAAGGTTGAGGAGGTTTACGCTTAATTCCTAAAATCGAAACCACTAAGTCCAACGCTTTTCCAGTGGCTGTGTCCAAGAAACCAGAAAGATATGCGTGTTCCAATTGAAGATAAAAGTATTCAATTTCTCTGCTTATTGCCTCAACAATCGTCCTAACTACGCTTCCAGGGTTTACATCAGTAATTCCGGAAGTTCTTGTAAATATGTATTGGACTGTGAAAATAGTATTATCATCAGGCGTATCTCCTCCGCCGATCCACTCTACAGCATCCTCTGCTAACCTGTAGTCAACATCTTTGGCAAACAACTTTTTTGCTTCGCCTTTACACCTTCCTTCAATCGCCTTAACGTCGATAACTGGAACATTTTCCAGTTTGTAGATAGTTTTACCTTTTTTATAGGTGAACTCTTCAACCGTTTCTCCTCCGCAAATTTGCGTAAGAATGTCTTTTGCTATTTGTCTATACTCTTTCTTGACAAATGACAATATCTATCCCTCCAAACGAAATGGATAAACGATAGTTAGGTAGACGCTGCTCTCGATAGGAAGAATGGTTATCTCGATGTCTACTCGGTGCAGATCACTTGGATCTGGCAAGACGCTTATGTTATTGATTTCCACTATTCTGCGTTCCTGGACTAAGCATTCTCGAACCAAAGCTTTGAGTCTTTGTCGCGTAGCTTCATTGTTAATTTCGCCAATAACCTCATGAAGCCGCGATCCATAATCTGCGTGTCCTATATCATATAATTCGCCTTGATCTGTCGACAGCCTCGTTATGATTGCTTGCGCAAGATTATCTTCATCTTTAACAGTTTCAAAATCTCCTTTTTTTGTGGCGGTTAAATCCGCACCTATTTCATAAAACTTTAGCTTCAAATCTTTTCCGAGCTTTTCTCCGTTTTCAGTCATAACAATTCATCCCTAATTTATGTTGACCGTTGCTCCTTTAATTTTCATATTTGCGCTAGCCTCCACGTTCATTTCTGCAGAAGATTTAATCTCTGCATTAGCCCCAGAGTCAACTTTCATATCACTACCTGACTTTAGCTTCATATCCTTATCACTCTCTATTTCTATGCTTTCACCCAAAATAGTCATTTTACCTTTTGACTTCAAAGTCGCATCTCCATCCGCTATGACATTAACATTCGCCTTAGACTCGATAACCACATCACCATCTCGAGTGACAATCACTTTTGTATCTCCAGCTTTAATATCCACTTCATCGTCCGTTATACGGAGGATCATTCCCTGAGGAAACTCTAGGTAAATCCTCCTTACTTCTGGGTTTGCTTCATAAGGCGGGACATAAACAATCTCTTCGGCGCTGTTTAACGGTGGTCTGTCTTCATCATTATAGAGTCTTCCCACTATTATGGGCGCGTTTACATCTCCATTTATGAAAACTATGATTACGAGGTCACCCACACGCGGAATCCCTGCTAGGCCTATGCACTGAGTGGCAATTGGAACTTTCCTCAACTCTAGTTCTGTATTCTTCAGTCTAACATTGCATTCATAATTGTCTTTATCGCCTGCACTCGAGTGAGGAAAGATTGAGGTTACAACTCCCAAAGTTGGCAAATGCAACTTACGAAGTTCTCTTTGAGCTATTACTCTCATTGTTCCAACTATACTCATTCTCTACGACCTCTTCCAACAACTAAAGATTGTTGTGAAGCCTTTATCTTTGCTTAAATAATGTTCAAAGCCTCTAACTTCTAGCTGGCCTTGTAACGCTGAATTAGGAATATCTTCTAGAGTTATGGTGTCGCCTAACTTGACCTCTGGCTTGCCTACAGTCTCAACAGCCAGACCAAATGTGTACTTTAGTTTTTCCATTTTTGCTTTTGCAACGGTTTCAGCGGTTTTTTTGTCTCTGATAACTGGGTCGTGAATCGATAGAACTGTTCCGCTTCCCGCTTCACCCTTCACCTCTTCTTTTGTCAACCAGTGGTAAGTGTCGGAGCCCTTCACGCTTGAGGGGCTTTCCCCGTATATGTTGGTGCTGGTGTAAAGGGGTGAAAAGTCGAATGCGGCAAGTCGGATAATTTCCTGACCGTATTGAAGGGGATGATTCTTGCTGTCTCCCCACTCTTTGAACACCAGTTGACCATCTTCCGTAGTGTAGGCATCGAAGTTGCAGCGTTCTGCAAGCTTCAAAACATGTTCATAGGCATCCGTGGTATCGTCAATAACGTATATGGGAAAGTTTATTCCATCAGATGCCGTCTTAACCTGAATATTGGCTTCTTGAGCTATATTGCTAACAATCTTTCCTGCCGTTTGGCTAAGGTAAACTCTGTTGAACCTTAAGCGAAGGAGTTCTGCGGCAAGACCTAAGGCGGCCACTCTAACTTTATTTACTTCATAATTAATGCTTTCAACAAGTCCAGTGAAAACTAGCTCCAATTCATCATCGTAACCAACTTGAACTTGAATGTCGTCGCCTTTCTCGAAAGAGTAATCTTCACTCCCAACAAGGTATACTTCGCAACTATCGGTAGGCAAGCCTACATTGCGAGTGACTTTCACGCTTATAACTTCAGGTCCATTTTCTAAACTAAACATCTCTGAACCTACAGTGACCATATAACTTGGGCGCATGAAGTTACCTGAATTAGCCACAAGTATCACCTCCATCACCTATTCTACAATCGTATTCACGAAGTTCAGAGCCGACTAGTCCATAGCCTAACACTCTTTTTAACGGCACATATGCACTTTGAATTTCATACTTCATTATGATCACCTAAGACCCCGATTTGGTTCCTTCAAGTATCTTGTCAGTTTTTTGTTGGACTTCTTTCTTGGAGTTTTCCTCTTGGCTTGGAGGCGGCGTTTCACCTGGACCACGTTTCCCCCCTGTACTAGCAGATGTGTGTTCTTTCAAAACCATCGAATAGCGAATCCCTAACCTGACACCGCTTGCAAAATAAACTGCAAAGTCATTAATTATGACTTCAGTTATACTGCTTATTGGCATTATGTCAGTTGAAAATGGAAGAGGTTCTTTCATCTCAAATTTCGAATTAAGGTTCTCCAGTACGTTTGCCGCATTTGGACCTGTGAGCTCTCCTTCGAAGGAAATAATTATGGGTTTTCTTCCCATGTCATGAAAAACGTTACCTACGGACCCTGGAATCGGCAGTTCAACAATTCGCCGTCTTCCATAAACAGAAAGAGCATGAATGCTCCTGATTTCACTAACTGCGCCGTCCTTCTCTTCACGTTTTATCAGTTCAACATCGTCCAGTTTCATATGCATAGACTTTACCTCTTCAAATTATTGAGGAGCCGTAATATCGGCTTAACTGCTCTGCAAGGATTCTACGTATTTTCCTTTCTAAGTCCCTAAGGTCTTCTTCAGCTGTTTCAGCAAAGACGTTAACATTGATAATATCTTGGCTTGCAGGGCTTATGGAGCTCTGTAGAAATGACTGCCCAGAAACCGTTTCTGCGTGGGGTGTGTAAGGTGTGTAGGGTTCGAGGGTGTATGGAATTGTGAGACCAACTGCCAATTCGTCAAGCATTGTGGTTCTGATGGGCCCAGCGGCACCCCTACCTGCGCGGAAAGGATCCTGCTTATTTTCCTTTCTAAGTCTTTGAGGTCTTCTTTGTCGGCATCAGCGAAGACGTTAATCTTGATAGCTTTCGGGCTTGTAGTGATTTGTCTTGGTAACTGTGGCGAAACAGGGCGTGCAGTGGAGGGATATGGCTCGCGGGTATACGGAAAAGGTGTTTCCGCGTGCGTTGTGTAAGGTGTGTAGGGTTCGAGGGTGTATGGAATTGTGAGACCAACTGCCAATTCGTCAAGCATTGTGGTTCTGATGGGCCCAGCGGCACCCTTGAGATTTGAATTTTTTTCATAAATGCTGCCGATTCCTGTTGCCGTCTTTGAGTGAACAACTTTTCTGTTGTGGCAAGTGCGAGCGTGATGGGAGGTTTAGAGGGTTTTTTTGTCTCTGTTATTTCGCTTGGTGTTGTAGATTTTTCTGAAATAGGTTGTTCGACCTCGAATGGTGTCTCGTATGTCTGGCTAACTGCTGGTTCAGGGGGCAGCCAAGGATAAGTCTGAGAATAATAAGCCATGCGGGATGTCAAAATTGAAGGAAGTTTAAAAGCCTCAACTGGGGCGTGTCTCACTTCCGGTTTAAACTCAGCAAGTGTCAAACTCTGTGAGATAGGTTCATATGTCTCGTAAGTTCGAGGTTCTTCCCATCTAATAATTGGTTGCATCAGAGTTTTGGCGACGAGTTTCTCGACAGCTGATGCTGCAATTGGGAGTGCCAACAGACTGACTCGGCTATCTTGTAGAGTTACTAACCCTTTACGAATCCACGTGGCAACTGCTATGGAAATTCTCCTTAGTAGAAGGTCTAACTGGCTGGGTAGCATAGGAGTAGCTGTCTCTAGCACCGCTTCTGCATAATGAGGGGAAGGTTCAATGCTTGGAGAAGTAGCTGGGAGTGATGGCACAGTCGGCGAGACAGGAGCTACGCTTTTTAGAAAAGTTGTTTGCTTTTCAGAAATGGCTGTTGGCAATGTCGTCGCATAGCCAACTACCCTTAATATCTTGGGCTTAAGTGTGATGCCACCAGTCAGTTCGGAAGGCGCTGCTTCAGCCTTCAATGCTTTATCCAGTGGAGGTTCTCCTGAAACTTCCTTCGATGGGGGTTCAGGAAAGCTGGTTTTTTCCTTTTCCTCTTCTAAAGGCGTTACAAATCGTTCAGGATAACTGGGCTTTTCCTTTTCTAAGCGTGTTCCCAGGCGTTTAGGATAACTAGGTTTTATCCTTTCCTCTTCTATAGGTGTTACCAAGCGTTGGGGGTAGCTGGTTTTTTCCTTTTCCTCTTCTAAAGGCGTTACAAAGCGGTAGGGCGCAAGGCCTGCAAAAACAGTGCGATCCAATAACACGGTTTTGGACGCTGCCGCAAGAAAATTGATGGGAATTGCTTGCCTTTTGTATTCAATAAGCGTTGAAGACAGGCTCTTCATGCTAGGAGCTATTCTGGACCAAAGTTGAGTTTGCACTTCCGCAGTACGCTGAACTAGAGTTGCTGATGGTGCCTCTGCTAATTGTTTTTCGAAAACTTTCCCTGTGGTCTCAAGTTCCTGTGGTTTCGGAAGCGGAGCAAGTTCCTCAGGTTCCTTGGCTATAGGTACAGCCGCTTTTGATACTGCTCTGATCACAGAGAGGTCCAAAAGAAAGGGAATTGCGAGTTTTCCAGTTTGCGCAGGAAAATACTCGCCACCCCTTAGTTTTACCCCTTTTGTCTCGGGATAATACGGAAAAAGAAGTTCAAATCTAGTTAAGGTGAACTCCTGAATTGATTTGTATAAACTTGATTGAAAACTAATAGTATTAACTAAGAAGCCAAAAAAATAGGAAAAAATTGGGGTTAGAGGAGCATAGAGTTTATAGACTTTGGTCGCAATTTCCCATAGACTTTCGATAAAATATTGGCTTGATTGTGCCAATTCAACAGTTTTTTGTATGAAATCAACTTTTTCCATAGTTTCACTCCGTCTATTCTTCATCCTCAGTTACAACTATTCTGTGCATGCCTTCTGCCGCTAGTCTATCTCTCTGCCTCTGTTCTATTCTGTACGCCAAAGCTGCTGTGAGAAAAAGAATCTGCTCTCTTGTGAGTTCTGCTGGATGCTCTGCAAATTTGTATCCGCAATCTATGCATAGCGCTGCTAATTCAATTCCCTCTGGGGTTCTGACAAACTTTTCAATCGCTAACTTTTTTTTTGTGCCGTCGCCCCTGTTACACCGCTTAATTCTAGAACTTTCATGCCGATATATTCGGGTACGCCAAATTTCATGCTCGCTACATCTTCAGAAGTCAGCTTTGGATCCTCAAGTCCCATCGAAGCAGCCAGTCTCAAGGCTTTGAAGTTTTTGTGTATGTCTATCTTGCTCAGGTTTGGGGTCCCATCTTTTTTCAAAGGCACATTGCCTATGACCTCGAAGATTTCTGTCAGTTCGCCGTCTGTAAGAGGGCGAATGACAACTTCGGCGTTCCCGTACTCGTTTATGGTAAGTGTTTGCCTTTGTTTTGTTCCTTGAATAATGGCCTGCTTCGTTAGCTTAGGCATTTATCTATTCTCCGCTATAGCCCTGGTATCTTTCCGTAATCTGTTTCAACATCCCCGATTTTCGATCTTATTCTCGTTCCATTGAAAGCGTACTCGCTTGTTGCTTGTCCATTCGCGTCCAGTGTTAAACGGTTGCTCTCAAGAGAGCACTCGTCAAAGGAAATAGTTCCTACTTGTTCTGTTCCTTTTTTTAGCTCCACTACCAGTTGGAAGGTTTTTTCTTGTGCCATCAATTCCTCAAAGTGTGGATACGATGATCTGACTCTGAGGATCCCCGCTACATACATTTCACCGTGATCTATGCCCAACCTTTCGTGAAGGCCAATGGCATGGACGTTTTTTCGAGCCCTAACTATCTTGTAGTCTATAGACTGCAGACCCGGTATGACTTCCCCATCACACTTGACGTTGCTAACGTTTGCTGAAACCACAATTGGTGACGCTGGCGTTCTCTTTCACCTCCATTCACGCTTGCACGGTTAAGGTTGCGTATATGTAGTCAATTGCTCTCACGGGTCTCACTGCAAGGTCAACGCGAACAATGCCTTGTGCGAAGTCCAGCTGTGATGAATAGACATCCACTAGAAATGCTGGTTCCTTTCCATCAGTGCTTGGAACAATGGATTCCTCCCTTGACATAGTCAACAGAAACTCTGTCAGCTTTTCTCTTAGGGCAGTACGTCCTCCTGCGGTGTTCAAAGTTCCGATGAAGTTTTCGCAGACATTCTTTACTCCTCTCACAGCGTGGTCCGCGACTCTCATTACGCTTATCTGTTCCTTACTAGTTGAAATTCCTTTTTCTACGATTATTCCTCTGCCGCGTCGCGCTTCAAGAGGCAATATTCCTGCTTTTAACAGTTCCATCAGCTCTGAAGGTCTATAGCGGGTCTCGAGGTCAGCGACACCAGTCAAAGGCTTAAACGTTGGCGAATAGTAGTATTCCAGCTTGCTAATCAATCCTGCAACTGCTCCGCTGACTCCGTAGGGGGCAACGATTACAAATCTGTCACTAGCCAATACCTCAGTTCTTTTCACTATATCCTCAATTTTCTCACGTGGACCGACTGTCCCTATTCCAATTCTGTTTTTTGCGTCTTTACTCATGTTATGGCAGTGGGCATCTACTAGCGCATGAACCTTTGGATCCCAACACTCGGCGGCATAAACTAGGTCTATGTCGTCTTCCATCTCCAGCATTTCTAAAGCTTTTTCGTAATCCTTCAGCTCAGGTTGAGCTGTTTTTCCTCCAGTCAAACTCGCCTCCCCTAACGCTAGGTTCTTCTTTGCAGGTTTGGCATCCTTTGCGGCTTTAGGTTCTTTCCATATATCTGTTGCAGCAACCATCTTCGAGCGGCTGTTCAATACATCGACTATGTATAGATCACTTGCGTTGTCCGTGGTAAGGTTATCAAAGACTTCGAATGCTACGCCGTCAGTTATCTGAATAGACACAGTACCCGCAGCAGATCCCTTCGATACGCCGACTGTGATATTGTTTCCTGCTTCTCCAGGGGATTTCGCCTCTATTTTTATGCAATTATCGCCGTCTGTAGTCTTTATTATAGCAGAAGCACTTTGTGAGCCAGCAGCTTCAATGCGAGTCACAAATACCGTGAAAACGCCGTTTAGAAATGCTAGTCGGGCTTCTTTTGTCAAACTTTGATTTGGGTCTGAGCCAAACTTGTCTTTGAATTCCCTGAAACTGGTGACGGGGGTCGGCATTAGCACTGGTCCTTTTTCAGCAGTTCCCATTATTCCAACGATTCCCGATGGATTAAGTTGTTGTGGGACGATTTCCTTAACGACTTTTATCTCTACGCCTGGCAAAATTCTAGCTAATTCAATCACTCTCCTTTTTTTGGTTCTCCCGAACTCTATGTATTGGAGCTATGACTTTATAAGCTTTAAAAAGCGCCCTTAGCGCGCTATTTTTATCGTGTCCTGAACCCCAATCTCCTCAAATTAGGCTTTTTGTATTCATATTAAAGTATCTATTATGCGCTTGTAAAAGGTCGACAGTGTTATTTTCTTGATGCGGTCTGAACAAAAACAATCATCAATGGGTCTCAAAATACTTGTTCACGAAGTAGACAGGTGAAGGGGTCTTTTAGATAACGGAGGTTTGGGGATTAGATTTTAATCGTTCTCTCTCTAGTTTACACGCCCTATCGCAGGAGTTGCAGGATACAATCCCGATTTTTTCCATTTCTTAAGCACGCTTCAGATGATTCCCCAAAGCTTAGAACTTGTAACAATTATTGTTATTCCTATAACGTACCTTACATTCCAGCAGCTAAACTTTTTTCGTTCTTGCATCTACTTAGTTCAAATTTCATTCAAAATCTTTATTGTGTATATTTTTAACTTTTTATACATGCTTCCGCAGGTAGGTGTATCAAAACAATGTTCTCTGCCTCCAATAATTTCAATGTACGGTTCACATTCGATCGACTTTGAACACATTAGGCATCGAAGTTCCATCTAACTTTTCACGGCTATTCCATGGTTTGTTATTTCGAATGGTATCCAATCGGTCTTATGTTTAGCTCCTTTAAGTGAGAAAATCCTAAGTAACCTCTTGACTTCTTTGCCTGAATCATCCGCCTTCATCTCTAATGTGCCGTCAAACATTGTACGTAAGTAGCTCAAGAAACGTGGATCATGAGCCTCGGGAGTTACCGTGAAGATGGCATCAGAATTAGTAAATCTGGCTTTTGCTATGATAATCTGTACGAATTTTGAGAAAATTGTTACATTATGGTTACAGATGGATGTTAACCCCGTTATGGAATCTAACACTAAACGGATTTTTTTCAAATCTTGCCTAGCTTTCTCGATGGTGATTGAGACAGTTGCCAGGT
>SMTZ1_10001754_pt1 | contig 27312 bp, 30 predicted proteins | sample DeeMarSWOR136_30_FD_25667 | JGI IMG/M metagenome (IMG submission 25667)
AAGATGAGATCTCCCACCGGTTTAACCGGGTAAAGCCGCAAGTAGACTACTTGCTTGATAGGCGGCGTGTGTAAGCGGAGTAATCCGTTTAGCTAAGCCGTACTAATGGCTGAGGCCTTGACTTATGCCAGGCTGAGCACAAAACCTTAAAGGTATGGAGGAAAGATGATCAAGCACATTGTTATGGTCAAGTTTAAGCCTGAGGTAACTCAGGAACAGCAGGCTGAGTTCGCCAAAAAGGTACCCGAGGTGCTAGCGCAGATACCTGGTGCTAAGAATATCACCTTGGGATTGGCTTTGGCCGTTGAGGGTGAGGCGCGTTATGATGGAGCCACATTCATGGATTTTGACGATGAGGCGCAGTTAAGAGCCTACCTTGATCATCCGATGCACCAGGCAATCGACGCGCAAGGTCAAGCCATGTGCAGCGATTATCTGGTTGTGAACTTCGTCTACTAGCATGATTTCGACGCGGGGTAGAGCAGTGGTAGCTCGTCGGGCTCATAACCCGGAGGTCGTTGGTTCAAATCCAACCCCCGCCACCAAGAAAAAGACAAGGGGAGCGATAATGCTCCCCTTAGTCAGTGGCACATTGAAATGAGGTGGCATTTTGGCTGATTGTCTGGTGCCCAATCTAGTCAGATTGTCGTTCAAACTCGGCTACTAGGACAAGGCCTACGATATACAAAGCTCTTGGGGTGTGTCTTGGCATGGAGGTCCGTTACTTTGCCAAGAGCTTCGCATAATCGTCGGTTAAGGCAAGTGCACAACTGCAGCGACTAGGTCAGTCTTACTCACAACCCAAGTGACATGCCCCTTGCACTCAGTATCCTCAGCGAGCAGAAGGCCTCCTGCCCTGAAGTGCCGCACCTCCTCATCACTTGCCTGCACTGCAATCTCACCTGAGATAACGAAGAAAATGTGTCGCCGCGGTACGGGATGCCAATCACCCCGCCAGCCAGCGGGGAAGGAGCAGAAAGCATACTGTAACGCTGGACTAAATGATGAGAAATTCCACGGTGGTGCTGGAGGCGCAAAGTCCACCTGTGCAAGTTGTACTTCTACATCCTCAAAATGCGACTCGCCAGCTGGGTCTGCATAAATCCGAATGTACTTCATACTGAAATAACCTCCTATGTGATTAGAAGCTGAAAGATAGGCCTTATTAATACGATAGGACTATTGTATATGGGACTGCCGATCCTGTAAACAAATTATGACAATTGGCACTAGCTCAGTCTGACTATTCACCTCTCATTGCACATTCTGATGAAATGTGCAGCAGATATCCAACTTTGAGTAGCTTGTCTATAGCTTGGTCATATTTCTGGCGAGGATGAAGCAAGCCCTCTTTCTGAGCCAATTCAAAGGCAGTCCGCAAAGAATCGGGCATCAGCTTGCAGATTAATAGATCTCCTCCCCGTACATCATGTGGTAGCCTTCCTGCTTGATCATCGGCATCACTTCCTTCAAGAAGTCTTGGAATTGCCAGGATGGCACATCTCTCTGGTAGAATTCATCCAGGTTGTCCACATGCAGGATGCCGACATAGGTGTAGGGGGAGTCCCCCGTCACTGCCCCCTTTATCCTGACCAGCTCGAACTTGCTAACCGAGGGCAGGCTTTCCAGAAAGGGGCCCTTGATATTCTTAACGTACTCCCGGTACTGTTCATCAGTCACACCATCGGCCAGGTTATAAACAGAGATTTCCTTTCCCATCTTAGCCCTCCTTTATTAAGACTCTATCCGCAAGCCTTCAAGCCCGCTTTCGATTCATAGCAGCGTGACTATAAGAGGAATATAGTTAGCTCACCTACGTTTGTCAAGCATCTGACAAAGATTCAGGATATCCTCAAATTCCACCGATCTGGCACATTTCAGCACGATATCGAGCTTCTCCCAGTAATAACTCCGTAACTAAAAAACACCTTTGCGGGTCAACAACGCGGAGGTTGCTGGTGCAGATCCAACGCCGCCGTCACCAAGAAAGTAAGCGGTCAGGATGACTTTCAGGGTTGTCCTGCTTTTTTTCTTTTTTTGCCGCCTGTCTTACATATGCTGCTGTTAAAATGGTTTCTGTTGTGTTATTATCGTCCACAAATATGTTAGGAAGAGTACATAAGAAGGAGCGCAAGTGAAAATATTATTAGTTTATCCCGGTTATCCGGATACCTTCTGGAGTTTCAGGCATGCTTTGAAATTCATTTTTAAGAGGGCAACTTTCCCCCCTCTGGGCTTGTTGACTGTAGCTGCCATGCTTCCCGAGGAATGGGAGAAAAAACTTGTGGATATGAATACCACAGCCCTGACAGATAAAGACATTAAGTGGGCTGATTATGTGTTTCTCAGTGCTATGGTGGTGCAGCAAAATTCCGCGCGGGAGGTCGTGGAGAGGTGCAAAAGGTTGGGGACTAAGACCATTGCCGGCGGCCCTTTTTTCAGTCGTGGGTATGAAGAGACCTGGTTCGATGATATAGACCATCTTGTATTTAACGAGGCTGAAAATATTCTGCCGCTCCTCTTAGAAGATTTGGAGAAAGGCTGTGCCACACATATCTATGCGTCCGAAGAGCGGCCGAACATAAGGGAGACCCCTGTGCCTTTATGGTCGCTTATCAACAGAAAAAAATACCAATCGATGACTATTCAGTATTCTCGAGGCTGCCCTTTCAATTGTGAATTCTGCGACATCATTGTACTGAACGGGCATGTACCACGAACTAAGGACAAAAGTCAGATAATAGCCGAGCTGGATGTACTATACGATATGGGATGGCGAAGCGGCGTATTCCTTGTTGATGATAATTTCATCGGCAACAAGCGGAAACTAAAGTCGGAAATTCTGCCGGCAATAATCGAATGGATGGAAGAAAGGAAGCGCCCCTTTTCATTCTTTACGGAAGCATCTATAAATCTTGCCGATGATGAAGAGCTAATGCGCCTGATGACCCGGGCGGGGTTTGACATGGTGTTTGTGGGTATAGAAAGCCCCAATGAAGAGAGCTTAGTCGAATGTAATAAATTGCCGAATAAGGGTCGCGATTTGTTGGCGGCGGTTAAGAAGATTCAGAACCACGGCTTACAGGTGCAGGGAGGATTTATTGTCGGGTTCGATAGCGACCCTCTTTCCATCTTTAAGAACCAGATCGATTTCATTCAAAAGAGCGGAATCGTTACCGCTATGGTCGGTGTACTGATGGCTCCTCCGGAGACAAGACTGTACAAACGTTTGGAGAAAGAGAACCGCATACTGCCCAAGGGCTCCGGTGATAATACGGATGGTTCGACCAACTTCATCCCCAAAATGGGTCTTGAAAGGCTTGCCAATGGCTATAAGCATGTGGTGGATACAATCTATGCCCCCAAGCAATACTATGAGCGTATTAAGACGTTTCTAAAGGAGTATAAACCTAGCAGTAGGGGAAAACTCAAGATCTCTATTGTCCATCTAATAGCATTGATAAGGTCGACATGGGCTCTGGGGGTCAGGGAAAAAGGGAGAATACACTACTGGAAGCTGGTCGTGTGGACCTTGCTGAGAAAACCAAAGACCTTCCCGTTGTCCATGACGCTTGCTGTCCAGGGATTCCATTTCCGCAAGGTCGCCGAGAAGATACGTGTGTCCCTGGCTAGTGATATCCGCAGGTTGGAGACAGCAAGCGAGCCAGCAGCCAAACATAATTAGCCCAGCTGGTAATCAGCATCAGATGTTCTCGCCTTGAAACACGCCGTGATAGCCCCGGGATACCTCGCGGCTTAAAAAGAAGAAGACCATCTGAACAATTCGAGGGTTCCTGTATAGCCGAAATCCCTGTGTATTGTAAACCACCATGAGAGACTGCGACCGGCCTGAATAACCAGCATCCCAGACCGCATTATGAATGCTGACTCCGCAGCGCAGAAGACTTGACCTCCTTCCTCCTCCGTATCATTGCGAGATGTCTTTCTGTGTAAATGTCATTTTTATTTGTGCCTCTCGAATTTTTGGGGCTTCTGCATGACGCTGGCAAAATATTGTTGTATTATGTTATGGTATTATGAGTTAGACCATGTTGGAAGGGGCGTAGGATGAAAGTACTCTTAGTTTATCCCCGGTATCCTGATACCTTCTGGAGCTTTAAGCATGTTTTGAAATTTATTTTTAAAAGGGCAGTTTTTCCCCCTCTGGGTTTATTAACTGTAGCTGCAATGCTTCCCGAGGAATGGGAGAAAAAGCTTGTGGATCTGAATACCACAGCCTTGACAGATAAAGACCTTAAGTGGGCTGATTATGTGTTTATCAGCGCTATGGTGGCGCAGCAAAATTCGGTGAGGGAGGTCATCGATAGATGCAGAAAGTTAGGAACCAAGATTGTTGCCGGTGGTCCCTTTTTTAGCCGTGGGTACGAAGACTTTGGGTTTGATGATATAGACTATCTTGTATTTAACGAGGCTGAAAATATACTGCCGCTCTTCTTGGAAGATTTAGTGAAAGGCTGTGCCAAGCATATCTATGCGTCTGAAGAATTCCCCGATATAGGGGAAAGTCCTGTGCCTTTGTGGTCACTTATCAACACAAAAAAATACCACTCGATGACTATCCAGTATTCTCGAGGTTGTCCTTTCAACTGTGAATTCTGCGATATCATCATACTGAACGGCCATAAACCACGAACCAAGGACAAAAGTCAGGTAATAGCCGAACTGGATGCATTATACGATATGGGATGGCGAGCTAGCGTATTCTTTGTCGATGATAATTTCATTGGCAACAAACGGAAACTAAAGTCAGAAATTCTGCCGGCAATAATCGAATGGATGGAAGAGAAGAAACGTCCCTTTTCGTTTTTTACGGAGGCATCTATAAATCTTGCCGATGATGAAGAGCTAATGCGCCTGATGACTCGGGCGGGGTTTGACATGGTGGCGGGGTTTGACATGGTATTTGTGGGCATAGAAAGCCCCAATGAAGATAGTTTAGTCGAATGTAATAAATTACCGAATAAGGGCCGTGATCTGTTGGCCGCGGTTAAGAAGATACAGAACTACGGCTTACAGGTGCAGGGAGGATTCATTGTTGGGTTTGATAGTGACCCACTTTCCATCTTCAAAAGCCAGATCGATTTCATTCAAAAGAGTGGAATCGTTACCGCTATGGTTGGTGTACTGATGGCTCCTCCAGAGACAAGATTATACAAACGTTTAAAAAAGGAGAACCGCCTACTAGTAGGTCTTACCGGGGACAATACAGATGGTTCAACCAACTTCATCCCTAAAATGGGTTACGAAGCGCTTGCCAGGGGCTATAAGCAGGTTGTACGAAGCGCTTGCCAGGGGCTATAAGCAGGTTGTAGATACAATCTACGCCCCCAAGCAATACTATGAGCGTATTAAGACATTTCTGAAGGAGTATAAACCTGGTAATAAAGGAAAACATAAGATTTCTCTTGTCCATCTCATAGCATTGATAAGGTCCATGTGGGTTTTGGGGGTCCAGGAAAAAGGGAGAACACATTATTGGAAGTTGGTTGTCTGGACCTTGCTGAAAAAACCAAAAACTTTCCCTTTATCCATGACGCTTGCTGCTCAGGCTAGTGATATCCGCAGGTTGGAGACAGCAAGCGAGCCAGCAGCCAAACATAATTAGCCCAGCTGGTAATCAGCATCAGATGTTCTCGCCCTGAAACATGCCGTGATAGCCCCGGGATACCTCGCGGCTTAAAAAGAAGAAGACCATCTGAACAATTCGAGCGTTCCTGTATAGCCGAAATCCCTGTGTGTTGTAAACCACCATGAGAGACTGCGACCGGCCTGAATAACCAGCATCCCAGACCGCGCTATGGATACTGACTCCGCAGCGCAGAAGACTTGACCGGGGCATTGCCAGAGCCATTATGTTTCTGGGAAGATTGACCACCTCATTGAAAGTCACAAGGTAAGAGCCGGGCAGCAGGTCTACGCGCCCCAGCCCATCGAAGACGAGCGGGGAAGTGCTGGAGAGGACTCTGTTTTCGTCGACGGGACTCAGGCTGCCCGGCGAAGCAAACAAAGATATTTCTTTGAGGGTTAGGTCTATGCCATTGGGTTGGACCTGCTGCTGGACATTACACAGATTCTCCACTAGGGGAGAGGTTGCCCCCAGCATCTTCAGGATATCTTCTCTGGAAAGGACGCCAAACATCTATCCACCAACAGATTAGGCTGATATAGCCCAATAGTCCTGGCACCTAGTATAATCCGTGCTGAAGCGCCCGACAAGGCATTACGATGTCTGTCATTATTAATGACAGGCTTTTTCTCGTTGCCGTGTCAGGCCAAATTTCCCTCCCTTGATGGGAGACCCGACTAAATCGGTGAAGGCGAGAAAGGTCAGCTTTCTGCTGAGGTTCGAGATTCTCTCTATGATAGTTGCGCGAATCCTGTTAATATAACTACCGTCGCAATTCACTGAGAGCAAATCATGAAAGTGGTAGCAATTGTGGGCATGACAGGCGCAGGCAAGTCGGAAGTAGCCAGAATATTCGAAGAACATGGGCTTGAGAGGGTGCGCTTTGGGGATATTACAGATGAGGAGCTCAAGAACAGAGAACTGGAGCCGAATGAAGGAAATGAGCGCGGCATCAGAGAGGAACTGAGAAAGAGATACGGGATGGCTGCTTATGCCGAATTGAGCTTGCCCAGGATTGATGGCTTACTGAAATTATCTGATGTTGTGGTGGATGGGCTTTACTCCTGGGAAGAGTATATGTTATTGAAGGAACGCTATGGCAGAAGCTTGATTACGGTGGCCGTTTGGGCTTCGCCTGCTGCCAGACATGCCAGGCTCGGTCATAGAGCAGAACGCCCACTGACGCTCGAAGAAGCAACCAGCCGAGATAAGTCCGAAATAGAGAACATCAATAAGGGCGGACCGATTGCCATGGCCGACTTCACCATAGCAAATGAGGCTTCTCTGGGAGAGCTTAAAAAGGAGACAGAACGAGTTTTATCCGCTTTGAAATGAATAGAAGAACCAGGCCGGACACTGACGAATATTTTCTCAAGATAGCTGCTGTGGTGGCGGAGCGTTCTACCTGTCGGCGCCACCACGTAGGTGCTGTCGCGGTGAAGGACAAACACATATTAGCCACGGGCTACAATGGAGCTCCTTCCGGGCTCAAGGATTGTCTTGAGCTTGGCTGCCTCAGGGATGAGCTGGGTATAGAATCTGGAACCAGGCAGGAAATATGCCGGGGTATTCATGCCGAGCAGAATGTAATAATACAGGCGTCACTCCATGGCGTTAGCCTTGAAGGCTCCACCATCTACTGCACCCATAGCCCGTGCATACTGTGCGCAAAGATGCTGGTCAATGCCAAAATAGAGCGCTTCGTAACCTTTGGCAGCTACAAAGATGACTCCTTCGTGGACTTGTTCCGGGAAGCAGGAATAGAGTTTGAGCTGCACAGAAAACCGCCCACCGAGATAACCCACCTGCCGTGAAGCGAAGCTTTGTCTGTCGAGATATCATCAGGGGAAGCACGCGTTGCCAGACCTCCAACTTCACCTTATCCGCTTTTGCAGGATTAGCTTATCATCCCCGAGCGCATAGAAGTCAGGTATGCGGGCTACCACCTCGTAGCCCTGACTGATATGAAAATTCCTGGTTTTCTCATATAGTGGTGTGGACGATGTCTCAATTATGGTCAGCCTGCCCTTGGCTTTCAAGATTTCTTTCTCTGCGGATTCCATGAGGGCGCTGCCTATTCCTTGGTCTTGCCTCGCCTGAGCTACAGCCACCCAGTAGATATCCCACGTCCCTTCAGTCAACGGCGTGGGCCCGTAACAAATATAGCCTTCTACGTTTGAGTCAACCTGGGCAACCAGGATGTGATAGCCTGAGCCTGATGGGTCATCAAGATAGCTGTCAATTAGTTCCTCGGCTACCGCCACTTCAAAAGGTTTGAATTCTGGTATGTCATGCAGTATTTTTGTTATGTGGGGTCTGTCTTCGTGGGACATAGGCCGGACATCGATTTTCATCGTCTTTCCTGTCAAGGGCCAGCTGTACAATTCTGTCAATGAATTGGGTATAGGTCATGCCGGCGGCTTCTGCCTGGCGTGCCGCGCCAGTTCCAGGCGAAATGTCGGGGTTGGGGTTTACCTCAATGATGTTTAGCTCTCCCTCGTCGTCGAGCCGCATGTCCACTCTGGCGTAGCCCCGGCAGCCAAGCAGTCGGTAGGCCGTTGTTATTGTTTCAGCAATACGTTGCCGCTCTTCAATCTCGATCTCAGCTGGGCACACTGGCTTTGTGCCTCTGAAGTAATGGGTATCATCGTTCCATTTGGCGTCAAAGGTAAGAATCTTCGGCAGTTCAGGGGGTAGAGAATAGACGATTTCTGACACGGGCAAGACCGTGAGTTCGGAGTTACCCATAATGGTCGCATTAAACTCACGACCGGAGAGGCACCTTGCAACAAGGGCATCGCCACCGTAGAAGTCGCATATCATGCTGACCTGTCTTTCCAGAGCCGAAAAGTCATGAACCACGCTCTCCGCTGACAAACCGAGGCTGGCATCCTGACAACGGGCCTTGACAATGCAAGGATAGTCTAACTGAAACATATCTATCACGTCCGAGTTCAGCACCTGAAAGGCCGGTGTCTTGATTCCAGCAGCTTGGAGAATTAGCTTTGTCTTAGCCTTATCGAGAGCCAGCCTTAGCACTGGTCCGGGACAGCCAGTAAATGGGATACCCATTTCCGACAGGGTTTCTGGTATTAATGCTTCAGTCTCAGGAGAATCAGAGAAGCCCTCGAAAAGGTTGAAAACCAGGCCCGTATCGAGGTTTCTCAGCTCCTTCTCGGCTTGCTCAAGTGGCGGCACCAGAGGAACTCGGGTGACGTCAAAGTCAAGCTCCACCAAGGCGTTCTCTACCGCCTCCACGCACTCGAGCACTGCCTCCACCGCGTTGTATTCGCCGACGGCCCCACAGCTTGACTTCTGTGGTTCGTTATAGACAAGGGCTACACGCATACGCATTGTGGATATCTCTCAAGTGCAGCATTAAGCATAGTACTCATCAGCTGTCTATGACTCCATCCGATCTTTTTTGCCATGATGACCAGGTCGCTGTGGGTACCTAGCCCGGGCAGAGGGTTTATTTCCAGAAAATAGGGCACTCCCCCTGCGCTGATCCGGAAATCCAGCCGGGCAAAATCACGGCAGCCCAGGGCGTTGAATGCTTTCAGGCTGGAACTTTGTATACGCTGCACTACCTTCTCCTCTAGGCCGGCCGGGCACTCATAATCAACCAAGTCCAGGTAGTTGCGTTTCACGTCAAGGTTGTAGATGAAATACTCATTACTTTGTTTGGGAAGTACGCGCATCACACCCAGGATCTTGGGCGGGGAGTTGCCTATGATTCCCACGGTGACCTCGTCACCCGGGATAACCCTTTCGATCATCGCTGGCTCGTGATAGTTATCCAATAGGCTTTCTATTGCCTCCTTGGCCTGATCGGCATCTTCGGCAACTGATGTTAGGCGGATCCCTTTGCTTGACCCTTCATAGGCTGGCTTGATGATAGCCGGGAAAGGGAAACAGGGATCCTCTATCTGACATAGCTTATCTGTATGGTTGATTACCCGCCAGGTCGGGGTACTCACTCCTTCTAGTGCGACCAGCTTCTTGGTCAGATCTTTGTCCAGACATATGGCCAGAGACTGTGGGTCGGAACCCGAATACGGTATATTTAGCATCTCAAGTATTGAAGGCACCTGCGCTTCCCGACTGCGGTGGGTACCTCGCCCTTCGGCGGTGTTGAACACGAAATCCACCTTGTTGTGAAGAATGTTGCCCAAAAGCTCTCGCCCACCGCCAAGCATGGTTACTGCGTGCCCCTCAGCTTCAAGAGATGTAGCTATGAGCTCTACAGTTTCTGGAGAGTCGTATTCCTCAGAGGCATCGTCGCAGTCAGCTTGCTGGAGCGCGCTTGTCTCCTTCAGGTCGTATGACAAGCCTATCCTCATCTGGAACTCCTGCTAATCCGAACTGGCAGCACTTCTTGGGGGTCGTTGGCAGTGGCGCTGTCGGCTGGACGTAGCACCTTAACAGGCGGTTCGGTGCTTACTACTTTTGCGGGGTTTCGATAACGGAAGACACGTCCCTCGTAATTCCGCAGCGTTAGCTCATCTTCAGTCTGTGCCAGAACATAGTCTGGCTGAAGGGGGATCTTGCCGCCGCTGTGAGGCAGGTCTATCATGAAGTTTGGGACAGCCAGCCCTGATGTGTGCCCGCGCATTCCTTCGATTATCTTTAGGCCCGTCTCTACAGGTGTGCGCAGGTGCTCGGTGCCCTGTACCTCGTCACACTGAAAGAGATAGTAGGGGCGCACCCTTATTTTGAGAAGTTCGTGGCTCAGTTTGGTCTGAGCTTCAACGCTATCATTAATGCCCCGCAGCAGGACGGACTGATTGTTTACGGGAACACCACTGCGCAGCAGACGGTCACATGCCCCAGCAGATTCCGCAGTTATCTCACGGACGTGGTTGAAATGCGTATTAAGCCATATAGGGCCATACTTAGCCAGCGTATTACACAGCTCATCATCTATGCGCTGGGGCAGCACCACAGGGAGCCTGCTGCCGATACGGATAATCTCGACGTGCTTTATCTTTCTTAGTCCCCTGATAATATTCTCAAGGTGCCGGGTAGAAAGCGTCAGAGGGTCACCACCGGAGATGATGATATCCCGGATAGCCTTGTGCTGGCTGATATAGTTCAGCATGCCTTCAATCTCAGCACGGGACCGCACCCAGCCGCCATGTTGCCATTCTCTCTTACGGGTGCAGTGTCGGCAGAACACGGGGCAGATATCAGTAAGCACTAGAAGTACCCGGTCAGCGTAGCGGTGAATAAGCCCAGGAACTACTGTGTCCTTTTTCTCATCCAGTGGGTCTTCTACGCCCATCGATCCCATGGTCATTTCCAGAGGGGAAGGTATCGTCTGCTTTCCTATGGGGTCATCGGGGTCATCAGGGTTGATCAGCGATAGATAATAGGGAGTCACGGATAGCGGATAGCGCATGGTTACTAATTTGAGCTCCGCCTGCTCTTCAGTGGATAGAGGAATGGATTTGGCTAGTTGTCCGACCCGGGTAATTCTGCTTCGGAACTGCCACTTCCAATCATTCCAGAGGCTGTCTGGTATATCTCCAAAGAATCTGTACCTGGTCGTGGTTACTTTGCCAGGAGGTTCCTCCTCCGGATCGTCAGAAATGCTGCTTCTGCCGGGAGGGCGCTCTTCAGGGTCGCTGTCACTACAGTTTTCCAGGCAGCATTCCTCTGATTCATGCATAGTTTGACTGTTGGGTTTTATCGGTGATGTTTTCACTTAGTTTCCTTTTCCTCCGTTATAGAAATTTCTACTCGATTTAACTGATTCGCGGTCAGCCTTTGCTTCAGATTATTTGCTATTCCTTTTTGTCGCTTTTCTTCGATATATAGGGACTACTTGACCTGAATTCTTTTCCATGTTACAATCTACATGTTTCCGACTATATGAAATATATTTCTTGACTTAATTGTACATCCATTGTTGAAGTTGTCAAGAGCTTTTAGCCTTGGCCACAAATATTTTTTGTGAGAAAACTTTTGAGGGAATGAAGGGTCCTAATTTTCAAAGGGGGTGTGACTATGCCGGGATGGAAATTTGTTACAAATCACACTTTGGTGCTTTGCCAGATTGCTCAACAACCACGGATTACTATCAGGGAGCTTTCTCTGACCATAGGCATTACTGAGAAGGCAATACACAGGATAATCACTGACCTTGAAGCGGATGGCTATGTTACCAAGATAAGAGAAGGCAGACGTCTGAGGTATCGAATCAATCCCGATTTGTGCTTTCCCGATGAGTTGCTGCAAGACACAGCTGTTGGTGACTTTCTGGAGGTACTTGGCTGGAGACGACGGCGTAAACCAACGCAGAGGAGAGAGCTGGTTGCCTTTTAGCGGGAAAGCAGGCTTCCAGTCGACAGGTCTCTTGGGAAGCATAGAGCAGAAATCCCAAACCGAAAGCACCAAATATCACCGCTGGAAGCGTTCGCAACTTAGCATTTTGATATTTGGATTTGTGTAGAGATCGGTCTTTGGGATCTGGAATCTAGCCAAAAGGCTTGGCAGGCCAGACAGGTCAGGCCTGCCCATGACGTGGAGGACTATCGCACCTTCCCTCTGGCGAGCGAGACAAATATGCCGCCAAAGCAGAGAATGGCGAAAATGATGAACGCTGTCTTCATGCTTTGCTGGAAAAGAGAGTAGTATTCAGGCGTAATTTGGACCCTCCCCATGTACAGGGCAAACATCAACATGGCGACTCCCATGCTGAGGACCATGCCAATCTGCCGCATCGTCGCCACCACTGCCGAAGCTACCCCATAGGCCGTATTTGGGGCGGAACTCATAACCGCGTTGGTGTTAGGAGACACGAAGAGAGCAAAGCCAAAACCAATCAGCATTAAATTGCCGATAATGAGCTTCAATGAGGTTTCTTCCTCTAGAAAGATGAACAGGACAAGTCCTACCGTGGTCAATGCCATTCCTGCTGAGGCAATTAGCCTCGGTTCAATCCTGTCTGAGAGCCTGCCAGCAAGCGGTGAAAAGATAGCCTGCATAGCGGGCATGGCGGCCAAAATCAAGCCGGCATCTTGAGGGTCGAATGGCTTCACAGGCCGATACTGCAAATAGAGACTTATGAGGAAAGTTACAGCGAATGTGGCGCTGTAGTTAATCAACGCTGCCAGGTTGGAGAAGGTAAAGGTTTTGCTGTTTCTAAAAAGCCTTAGATCCAGGACTGGGCTTCTCGTTTTCATCTCCCATCTGGTGAAGGCTGAAAGCCCGATGGCGCCTCCGACAATCAGCCAGACTCCTAACAGCGCTGGTAGGAGAGTAAAACCGTATACCAGCGCTACAAGTCCAAGTGCGTAGATTACGGAGCCGGCAAGATCAAATCTCTGTCCTTTTGCCCCAGTCCACTCACCTTTTAGCTTCCATAGAACGACGCCGATAACCAATAATCCCAGGAATGCACTGAGGAAAAAGATGCTCCTCCAACCAAAATGTCCCGTGAGAACCCCACCCAAAACCGGCCCTAGGGAAAGGCCCATATATGTTGTCGCGATAGCTATCCCCAGGACTTTTCCCCTCTCGTTGGCGGGAAATACGGTAGTAAGCAATGCTACTGCAGTCCCGGCAAGCATGGCACCGCCGATTCCCTGCAAAACCCGGCAGGAGATAAGCATGGTGGCGGAGTTTGCCAGTCCCGACAAAAGGGATGAGAGTGTGAAGATACCTATGCCGCAGGTAAAAATCTTCCTCCTGCCATATATGTCTGCTATTCTGCCGAAGGGGACAAGAAGGGCTGCCGAGGACAAGAGGTAAGCAGTGGCAATCCAGCCTAATGTGACTGCGTCTAATGAAAGTTCTGTCCCGAGTGAAGGCAGCGCAATATTCACGGCGGAGGCCATAAAAGGAAAAACAAACGATGCCATCGTGGCGACAAGGAGTACCACCCCTTTGCTGGTACCATTGCCCCCAGGCTCATACATAATCAGCCAGTTTAACCTATTTACTGAGAATTCTTCTAGGTGTGGTCGACATTCTTTAAGCAATTGTTTTGCTTCGCAGCCCTATTGCATTATATGGTGGCGAAGTCGGAAAATGGTGCATAGTTCACCATGTGAAACTCGTTTTGCTCCTGTTCTAACGGTGGCCGGTTTACTATAGGAATAAACTTGGGCTCCGCGAAAGACGCAGTTTTTCAGGGGCAATGGATAGTTGCCTTAGCTGAAATATCGCTGTAGACTTCTGCTTCCCTGCGGGTTTATACCGGGGCAAGAATGTGAATGGGATATTTTCCACTAAGGCTGGGGCTACCAGGCTGCTGGTTGGGGTAGTCGTCGGTTTAATAATATTTAAGGTGGTCGTTAGCTGGCTGAGCGGCAGCATCAGCATACTGGCTCAGGCAGTCGACAGTTTATTCGATTTGTTTGCCGGAATAGTGACCTTCTTTGCTATTCGCATTGCAGCCAAGCCAGCTGATGCGGAACATCCGTATGGTCATGGTAAGGTGGAGGATATTGCTGGCGTTGTCCAGGGAATTCTCATCTTCATCGCTGGCGGACTCTTAATCTATTCGGCAATAGTTCGGATAATAGAGGGCTCTAGTATTGAGCTAGCCGAGGCCGGGATAGCTGTGATGGCTGTTTCCATAGCGGTCAGTATCTTCCTATCCCGGCATCTGCTAAGTGTATCCCGAACCACTGGCTCTGTAGCCTTGGAGGCTAATGCCCGCAACATTGCCACTGATGTCTACTCCGCCTCAGCCGTGTTGGTGGGACTGGCAATAGTGCGATTCACCGGGCTCAATATTATTGATTCTGTCATTGCTATCGGAGTTGCTGCTTACGTACTGAAAGTAGCTGTTGATACTATTCGTAAGCCGATATCCGGGCTGCTTGATGAAAGGCTACCTCCCGCACAACAGGCAGTTATCGAGGGCATTTTGAGGAAATATAGCCGCGAGGTGTTCGGCTTTCACACACTGCGGACACGCCGGGCTGGAAGCCAGATCTATATAGACCTTCATTTGGTAATGGTGGGGGACATTAGTTTGGAGGAGGCTCATCAGATATGCAACCGGATTGAGGTCGAGATACAGAGCGCACTTCGCGAGGCTAGTGTGACCATTCATACTGAGCCATGCGACAATAAATGCGAACAGTGCTCTGCCATCTGCTCAAGACGCCGGACCGACTAAAATGAACGGCGTTTTAGGCATTTCAAACGCAGGTATAACCAAGAGTCAAGGGCCCGAGCATCCCAATTGCTGCAGCAACCACCCGCCGCCATACACTATGGCGAAGCCAATTGCCAGGCAAATCAGGAGTATGATTGGACCTCTCAGAAGGAATTTCCTTATCACAACGACCACCAGGCTTTAGCTTGACTGCTTGCAGGCTTTTTTGGTCTTGGCTCTCTTAGATACAGCGTCCTTATATATCTTTGCCAGGCTCTTGCCGTGTTGAACCATCTTGGTCTTTTTCTTTGCTCGCCGCCTTTCCCTTCTTTCTTGCTTGGTTTCCCTGGCGAGCCGGTTCTGGTCTGAAAGGTGCTCGTTTACCACTTGATTTCGTATGAGCCGAGGATAAAATCGAGATCCGCCTGAAAAGCGGAGAGTTTCTCCTGCGGGAAAAGGGTGTCGTCTATATCGAGGAGCATTTTTGTCTCGCCTTGGGGCGAGCCCAGAATGTGTACGCTGCCGAATTCCTTTTGGTCTTTCTCTTGCTCGGCCGGTGTTTTTAGTGCCAGCGTGGTACGCGATTGAGTGTCGCCACTGGGAAGACCGTATGTTTGCGACTCAGTCTCAACAACCATGATCCCCTGTTTCTGCAGGAGGCCTTGTACCTCATCGCAGAGCATGCCCGGACTTAGACTTCGATAAGTCTTCTTGATCTGGATTGTCATTTCGTTCTCCTGCCGAACATTATAGCATGTTCTTATGTAGTTTCACCGTTAGTATGATATAATCAAAATCTGAGATGAAAAGGGAATTGATGAAAATCCTGGCTTGTCCCGTCTGTAAAGGGGATTTGGAGCTTAAGGCGGATGAGGAAAAGGAGGGAGAAATAATCACGGGTTCTCTTTATTGCTCTAAGTGCAACTATTCCTATCCGATTGTAGATACGATTCCCAATTTGTTGCCGCCGGAACAGCAAGCCTAAATCAAAACGATTCCGCAGAAATCCTGCGTTTTCCCCGGGAGTCTTGGTCGAATCCGTTCAGACACGAATCGCAGGACCTTTTTGGGTTAACTAGGGACTATACACCACACCAGTCGTAGGCGATTCCCAGACTTCTACATTCACCAACTTTACGGGAGATTTGGCAAAGCGTGTTTGGAGCGCATCATATATAGTAGAGGCAATATTCTCGCTGGAGGGTGCAATCTTATCAAGAGGGGGCACATCATTCAGGCAGGTGTGGTCGAAGCGAGCCAGGACTTCCTTGAGGTGCTCCTTCAGCTGGGCGAAATCGTAAGCCAGGCCAGTCTCATCGAGCCCCGCCGCTTCAAAACGGGCTACTACCTTAAAGCGGTGACCGTGCAGCCTCTCGCACTTACCATGATAGTTCGGAAGATAATGGGCAGCATCGAAGTGCTCTTCCACAAATAACCGGTACATTAATGTCTCTCGTGCACACGCGTCCTGGACAATATCCGAACGTCAAACTCTGGCCCGTCTAGGCCCTTTGGCTTCTGGCGTTTGATATTGTTTAGGGCTTAGAAATCAATGTGTGCCCTGTTGCTTCTTATTTCTTCTTTTTCGCTTTGTCCTGCTTGGGTTTTTTAACATTCTTTCTTCCCTTTGTTCCCATTGTTGACCTCCTGTTTTGTATTTCCTCCAATCTATAGGTACTTATGTCATTTCATATGATACCACTTTCTCACCCCTTTTTGTCCTTTGAAATCCTTAGCTAATTGAGCAATGCTCTTGCCCAGCCGGGGATGAACTAAGTCTGGAGCGATTTCCGCTAATGGTGTGAGAACGAAAGCGCGGTCGTGCAGGCGGGGGTGTGGAATAGTCAAGTTCTGAGTTTCCATAATCCTGTTGTCATAGAAGAGAATATCTATGTCTATAGGACGTGGTGCATTGGCTAAGCCGGGAATCCTGCCCATTCTAGTCTCAATGTCTTTGGCGAGATGCAGAAGCTGCTCAGGAAGCAAATCGGTGGTGATCGAGCAAACCAGATTGAGGAACAATGGCTGCTCCTTGTAGCCTACTGGCTCGGTTTCATAGATGGACGAGACCTCGTCAAGATTTACTTCTGGAGAAAGCAATTTCAAAGCCTGGCGAAGGTTCTCTTCCCGCTTGCCGAGGTTTGAACCCAGACAAAGATAGGCAGTAGCCAATTCGATTACACGCCTCTCACGATAGCATCGCTCATCCTACACACGCGTGCCATTTCCCTGACATCGTGCACCCGAACAATATCAGCGCCTTTGGCGATGCCGATGGCTATGGTGGCTGCCGTTCCTTCCAGCCGTTGGTCACCGGGTGGAATAAATGTCACTTTGTTTGATCTTCGTTCAGGAGTCAAATCGAGTACCCAGCCTATGAAGGACTTGCGTGAGCTACCCAGAAGGATAGGTCTCCCCAGCGTTTTGAGTTCATCGAGGCGCTGCAAAATTTCCAGATTCTGCTCCTGTGTCTTGCCGAAACCTATTCCCGGGTCGACGATGATATTCTCCCAGGGAACTCCTGCGCCTAACGCTTGCCCGATGGCTCGTTTCAAATCGGAAATAACTGTAGAAATAATATCTTGGCACGAAGAGCCACGCTGATTGCTCATCAAAACAATCGGCACCCCTTTCTGAGCCGCTAAATCAGCCAGCGCGGGTTCCTTCCGCAGTCCCCAGACGTCGTTTATCATTTTGGCTCCGGCATCTAAAGCCTGGCGGGCTACTTCCAGCTTATATGTATCGATGCTTAGTGGCGCCAGTATATCTTGGGCTAGCTTTTCCACAACAGGAATTACCCGCCCTAATTCTTCGTCAATGGAAACCGGGTCTGAGCCAGGACGAGTGGATTCCCCGCCGATGTCAATTATGTCTGCTCCTTCAGAGGTTAATTGCTTTGCCCTGGCTACAGCCTCTTCAGTATCTATCACTCCATCGCCAGAGAAGGAATCCGGGGAAACATTCACCACTCCCATTATGTAGGTTCGCTGGCCCCAGTGAAAAATGCTGTTGCCGCATCGTGTGGAACCTAGATGGTTTGGTTTGTGTTGGGACATGCTATTGATTATAGCAGACGGAAGCGACTAAAATAGTGAGGCGATAAGAATGGTGAAGACACTAGCCGAGAAGATCTTGAGCCTGAAATCGCATGGCGAGGCCGAAGCCGGGGATGTGGTGATTGCTGATGTGGACTTAGCTTTTGTGCACGATACTACTGGCCCCCTGGCCGCAAGGCAGTTCAAGGAAAGCGGTTTTGAAGCTCTGGCCAGACCACAGCAGACATTAGTATTCCTGGACCACGCTGCTCCCAGTCCGGCTCGACAGCTTTCCGATGATCATATTCTCTTGCGCCGCTTCGGTGGGGAAACAGGTTGTCGCATCTACGATGTCGGGGAAGGGATATGCCACCAGTTGGTCGCGGAGAATTTCGCCAATCCCGGGGATATTATAGTGGGTGCGGACTCCCATACTGTTACCGGTGGAGCTTTGGGAGCTTTTGCCACTGGCATGGGTTCCAGCGATGTTGCCGTAACCTTAGCCCTGGGTAAAACCTGGTTTCGGGTGCCGGAAAGCTTCCTGATCGACCTTAATGGTGCCTTCCCTCGGGGAGTCTATGCCAAGGACTTGATCCTGTATCTCATCGGTCAGATTGGCGCTGATGGCGCCAATTACAAAGCTTTGGAGTTTGGCGGCAAAGCGCTGGCGCATATGACTATGTCGCAGCGCCTCACCATCGCCAACATGGCTGTGGAAGCCGGGGCCAAGGTCGGCCTGTTTCCCGCCGATAAGATCACCCGGGACTTCCTCATAGAGCATGGACGAGGCGACAATTACAAGCCGCTATATCCAAATGCTGAGGCAAATTATGAGCAAGTCATACCTGTGAATCTCGACCAGCTTGAGCCAATGCTCTCGCTTCCTCACGCTGTGGATAACGTCCGTCCGGTGGCTCACGTGAAAGGAGTCAAAATCCAGCAGGCATTCATTGGCACCTGTACTAACGGGCGTCTGGAGGATCTAGCTGTGGCTGCTCAGATTCTTAAGGGTAAGAAGAGGCATCCGGGCACCAGGTTGCTCATAGCGCCAGCTTCGAGGCAGGTGGTCATTCAGGCTATCGAAAAAGGCTATATCCAGAGCTTAATTGAAGCCGGAGCAATTGTTCTACCGCCGGGCTGCGCAGCTTGTCTCGGTGTCCACCAGGGGGTACTGGGAGATGGCGAGGTTTGCCTTTCTACCGCCAATCGTAATTTTAAGGGAAGAATGGGCAACCCTGAGGCTATGATATATCTGGCCAGCCCGGCTACGGCCGCCGCCTCAGCCGTAAAGGGCGAGATTGCTGACCCTAGGGAAGTTATATAAAAATAGAAATGCAAAGGGCAAAAATACAGAGCAAAAAATGGAAATTAAAGATGAAACATCTTTTCGTTTTGATTTGTCATCTTGATTCTTATGACTTGTATTTTGATTTTCTTCCGTTCTCTTCAATTTCCACGAAGGGTGAAGATGCCTGACTTGGTGCTTAAAGGTAAAGCCATCAAAGTGGGGGATAATATCTCCACTGATGATATCATTCCCGGCAGGTTTGCCCATTTGAGGAGCAACTTGCCTGAACTGGCCAGGCATGTCCTTGAGGATGCCGCGCCCGAATTTGTCTCACGGGCAAAGGCTTTGTTGGCAACGGGTGAAGGCAAGGCAATCTTGGTGGCAGGCAAAAATCTTGGTCTGGGTTCCAGTCGGGAACATGCTCCGGTAGTAATGAGGATGTCGGCGGTAGGCGCTATTTTAGCAAAATCGGCAGCGCGTATCTTTTTCCGGAACGCCATAAACCAGGGTTTGCCTGTTCTGCTTTGCGACACCGATAAAATCGGCGATGGCGATGAACTGGAGATAGATTTGACTGGTGGTACGATTGCTAATTTGACCTCTGGTATTACATTAAGCTGTAGCAAGATGCCGCCGATAATGTCCGCCATACTTAAAGAGGGTGGCCTTATCCCTTACATACAGAAGCATAAGGACTTCAAGCTATGAAAGCGTTGCTGGCATGAGGATTTTGAATTTAGGGCATCTGGATTTTGGATTTGTTTAGAGTTTGGAAATTGGCATTCAGGGTCTATTGTGATGCAGCATAGAGTAACTTTTATCCCTGGCGATGGCATAGGGCCTGAAGTGGCTGAGGCAACACGGCGAGTACTGGAAGCTACGGGGGTCAAGTTCCAGTGGGATACTGTTGTCATAGGTAGCCAGGCTCAAGATAAGTTTGGCACACCTCTTCCCGACCAGGCTCTCCAGTCCATAAGGAAAAACAAAGTCGCCCTTAAGGGACCGGTGACCACACCCATAGGCACTGGCTTCAGGAGCGTCAATGTCGCTTTGAGGCAGATGTTAGACCTTTATGCCTGTCTGCGCCCCTATAAGGTGTACCCCGGTATAAACACGCCGTTCAAAGGTGTGGATATAGCAGTGGTCAGGGAGAATACCGAAGACCTCTATGCCGGCATCGAATTTGCCAGGGATGATTCGGGAACCAAGCAATTGCTGGATTTTGTGCTCGATGCCACGGGAAAAGAAATAAGGAGAGACTCCGCTGTAAGCCTGAAGGTTATATCTCAAACAGCTAGCCGGCGAATTGTCAAGTTTGCCTTTGAACATGCCAGGCAGAACGGCAGAAAAAAAGTCACTGCGGTTCACAAGGCTAACATACTCAAGTTCTCCGACGGACTTTTTCTGGATACCGCCCGTGAAGTGGCCAAAGAGTATAGCGACATAGAATTTGGCGACATGCTGGTGGACGCAACCTGCATGGAGCTGGTCAGGAAGCCCCACATATTTGACGTCCTCGTGCTGCCCAATTTGTACGGCGACATAATTTCGGACCTCTGTGCCGGGTTGGTCGGCAGCATGGGCGTAGCGCCTGGGGCCAACATCGGGGATGAGGCAGCCATCTTTGAACCTAGCCACGGCAGTGCCCCCAAATACGCCGGGCAGAATAAGGCCAATCCCGTGGCTACGATGCTCTCCGGGGTGATGATGCTGCGTTATCTGGGAGAGAAGCATAGCGCCGATAAGATGGAAAGCGCTGTAGCCGGGGTTATAGCTGAGGGCAAGAACGTCACCTATGATTTAAAGCTCGATCCCGCCACGGCCGCAGGCACCAGCCAGGTAGCCGACGCTGTGATAGAGAGACTAAAGCCAAGTCCTTAATCCGAAGTTAGAGAACTGCAAAAGCTGGAATCTATGAGCAAATTTGCAGGGTATATCTGGGGCACCTTAGCTCACCCGGCAGTAACTTTCAGAGACCTATCCCGGGAAGAGAATGTGAAGCAGGGTTGGGGAGCAGTTCTACTCGTCGGGGTCCTGTATTCAGTGGTTTGTGCCATCGCTACTATAAATGGAATCGAACCTGTTGTTGAACCTTTTCTCCCTATAAGCAAAGAGAGTTTTTATTTCTGGGAGATATTCTTCGCCCCTCCAGTGATGATAGGGGCGTGGTATTTGTTCAGCTACCTAAATCTCCGCATTGGGCGAGCATTTGGTGGAAAGGGAACATTCAAAGCTATATTGACATCTTTGGGGTTTGCTTTTTGTATTCCCATGCTTCCCATTATGTGGACTACCGACCTTATCTGCATCACTTTCACGATTGATTTACGAATGCTGGGAACTTTTGGGCAAGTATGGAATGTCTTCTATCAGGCATTCACTATACTATGGATGGCGGCTGCTTGCATTATCGCCACCCGGGAAACTCACCGTATCCCTTTAGGAAAGGCAATCGTCGCAACCATGATATCAGCGATACCCGCCGTCCTCATCATCGCAGCCACCATACGGTAATCATAAGGTGCCTTTCCTGCTCGAATTGTCAGAAAGCATGATAAAATCTGTTATGCTGGGGATGTGGTGGGCAGCAGTATCATAGCAGTGGGCAAACCGGATCAGGGAAACTTGGAGTTCGCATGTACCGCTGTTAAGAGAAATTGCTGAAAAGCCTTTGAGAAAGCAAGAATTAAACTGTGCCAAAGAAGATGAAAAAATGAAGCTAAGTAAAGTCGAAAAAAGAGTCATGGTCAGCCAGAAGCATGCTGAGCGCGGTATTGAACACGTTGAAAGATTGCTGCCGTATGTAAACCTGAAGGAAAATCAAAGTTATCTCGAGGTGGGGTGCGGCAATGGGCATGTGTGTAAATACCTAGCCAGAAAGTATCACTTGAACGCCACTGGAACTGATGTTGACCCGGAAATGATTCAGTTTGCCAACAAGAGTATTGACGATATACCACATGTTCGTTTTTTGGAAATGGATGCAACAAAAATGCCTTTTGAGGATAACGAATTCTATATTGTTCTCTCTTTCGGGGTCATGCATCATATAAGCAATTGGGAAAAAGCGTTGGAAGAAATAGGCCGGGTTTTGAAGCCGAACGGGTTTCTTATTTTCGGTGATATCGCATATTCAAGATTTACCACCAGAATTTTTAAACCTATCGCAAAGAACTATGGTGTTTATACAATTGATGATATAACCCACTGTTTAAAAGGAAATGGCTTCGAAATTGTTCATAGAGAGGGACCCAAGGGGATGATAATGAAATATCATAGCCTAGTGTTTCGGAAGATAGAGTAAATTATTACGCTATACCTTTGAGCGAAGCAAGCGCGGAATCCCAGGAGAGCACTGGGCCTTCTCACCAGACTTCGGGAATTACTTCAGGACTTTTGACTTACCGGGCATTGGAAGCTAACATATCAGAATGAACACAAATGGGGTGCCCGAACTGGCAATTTTCCCTCTAAGCATTGACGTGAATCGTCAAGGTCACCTTGTTATCGGCGGCTGCGATGTTGTGGACCTGGCTGAGGAATTCGGCACGCCGCTCTATATTTTCGATGAGTATACCCTTCGCCATAAGTGCCGTGAATTTAAAGACGAGTTCTGCAAATATCACCCAGATACACTGGTTATCTATGCCTCCAAAGCCTTTCTCAACAGGGCTCTGGCGCTCATATTCAAGGAGGAAGGCTTGGGACTGGATGTTGTCTCCGGTGGAGAGCTTAGCATCGCCCAGTCCGTGGATTTTCCTCTGGACAGGGTCTATTTCCACGGCAACAACAAGACGCCGGAAGAGCTAAGTCTTGCTCTGGATTGGCGAGTTGGCAGAATTGTGGTGGACAACTTCTATGAACTTGAGCTGCTTAACAAGCTGGCTGGAGAGAGAGGGATTAGCCAGAATATTTTGCTTCGCCTCACTCCGGGGGTTGACCCCCACACTCACGAGTATACTACTACCGGGACGATAGAGAGCAAATTTGGCTTTCCCCTGGCTATGGGGCAGGCTGAAGAAGCGGTAAATCAAGCCTTATCGGCCTCCAACCTTAACCTTCTGGGCTTCCATTTCCATCTTGGCTCCCTGGTGACCGAGATCGAGCCTTATGAGCTGGCTGTGGAGCTTGTGCTTCGCTTCGCCCAGGAGATTGGCAAGAAATTTAATTTTAGTCTTGGCGAATTCAACATCGGTGGTGGTTTTGCCGTTCCCTACCTTCTGGACTCTGAGGTACCCATGATAGCAGAATATGCCCGGGCTCTGATCGGGAAGTTGAGTAATCTTATTTCGGGGCTGGGATCGCGTCGACCGCGGCTCATTGTCGAGCCAGGAAGAGCAATTGTCGGCCAGGCAGGGGTGGCATTATACAGAGTCGGGACGATAAAGGAGGTACCGGGCATAAAGAAATATGTCTGTGTTGATGGCGGCATAAGCGACAATATCCGCCCGGCTCTTTATGGAGCCAAATATGAGGCTCTGGTGGCTAACAAAGCTTTGGGGGCGGAAAGAGAGGTGATTACTATTGCTGGCAAGCTCTGCGAGTCTGGTGATATCTTAGTCAGGGATGTCAGTTTGGCTAAAGTGCATCCCGGCGACCTCATAGCCATTCCAGTCTGTGGCGCCTATTCGATTCCCATGGCCAGCAATTATAATGCCCTGCCCCGACCAGCTATAGTTATGCCAAAAGAAGGTCGAGCGCGTCTCATTCGCCGCCGGGAAACCTATCAGGATTTGATGAGTCTGGACTTAATTTAGCATGTGGAAAGTCGTAGGACAGGACAAAATTCTATCTTTGCTGGATTACAGCCTTAGAACCGATGGTGTAGCCCATGCCCATCTCATAGTAGGGCCGCGGCATGTGGGCAAAAGGACTCTAGCCACAAATCTGGCTCAAGCCCTGAATTGTGATGGGCCCGAACCACCTTGTGGTCAATGCCGTTCCTGCCAGCGAATTCTGGAAGGCAAGCACGCTGACGTCACCGCGCTTGGACTGGATTCTAAGACGGAGATTGGCATTGACGATATTCGAGACCTGCAACGCTTAGCTAACCTGCCGCCCTACGAAGGTAGGTGCAAAGTGTTTATCATTGATGAGGCGGAATATCTATCTACTGAGGCAGCCAATTCCTTGCTCAAGATATTAGAGGAGCCTCCACAAAGGGTAGTGTGGCTTCTGTTAGCTGCTGAGGAGGAGCGCCTCTTGCCGACAATTATTTCACGGTGTCAGAGGCTGGAATTGAAGCCTGTGTCATCAGAGCAAGTGCAAGAGGTACTCGTCAACTCATATAACGTTAATGCTGATAAGGCGAAGCTTTTGACTCGATTGTGTCATGGTCGACTTGGCTGGGCATTGTCGGCTTTGACAAATGACGATATACTAGAGCAGCGGTCCCAAAGGATAGCCAAACTAGTCTCCTTGTTAACTGCCAGCTTGGAGCAAAGGTTTGCCTATGCCCAGGAATTAGCCAGCCAGTTTAGTCAGGACCGGAGAACCGGGGCGGAAATAATGGAGACATGGCTCGACTGGTGGCGTGATTTGATGCTCATCAAAGGTGGTTGTCAGGAGGCTATCATCAATGCGGACTATGAGACAGTTCTGGAAGGGCAAACCAGGGGATTAAGCCTGAGCGAGATCAAAGGTTTTCTTGATAATCTTGGCTTGCTGCAGGAGGCGATCTCTAAGAATGTCAATCCCCGTTTAGCATTGGAATGGCTGGTGCTCAATCTACCCAGGAAAGAAAGCCCTAAGCACTAAATACGAAATCCTGAACAATGAGGATTTGGAGTTTGTTTAGAGCCTAGAAATTAGAATTTAGGATTTGTATGACGATGGCTAACATAATTGGAGTTAAATTCCGCTCTAGGGGAAAACTAGTCCACTGCGACGCTGATGAGATATTTCTGCAGGTGAAGGACCATGTGATGGTGGATACCGGGCATGGCCTGGAAGTGGCCAGAGTCGTTACTCTTGAAGCCCCATCTCAATCAGGCGAGCAGTTAATGAAAATAGTGCGTAAGGCAGAGCTGGATGATTTAAGGGAAGCTCGGCATAGCCTGGAAAAGGAAGCCTTAAGCAAGTGCCGTGAAATGGTTGTCCAACTCGGTCTAAAGATGAAGCCACTATTAGCTCGGTACGATTTTGAGACTGAGCGTCTGACTGTGTTCTTCAGCGCTGAAGAGAGGGTGGACTTCCGAGACTTGGTTCGTAAATTGAGTCATGCGTTGGAAAGGCGAGTGGAGTTAAGGCAGGTGGGGGCAAGGGATGAGGCTAGGCTGTTGGGTGGCATAGGCAGGTGCGGCTCTCCCTTATGTTGCCAGAATTTCCTAACCAGCTTCGCCTCGGTATCTATTAAGATGGCCAAGGAGCAGGGGCTGGCCTTGAATCCTATGAAGATATCCGGTATCTGTGGAAGGCTCCTTTGCTGTCTGGCATATGAAAGTAAAGATTATGCAGCTGTGAAAAAGAAGATGCCTCAGGCCAAGCAAGAGATGTCAACACCCTGGGGTAAAGCCAAGGTAATGAGCACTGACTTGTTCAAGGAAACGGTAACGGTCCAATTTTTGGATAATGAGGCGGTTAGAGAGATAGCTCTGGACGAATTGACTCAGCCGGAGAAGAAGTCTTATAAGGAAGCCGATCAGACTTAGGGCAAATCGTGGTTAAGCTAATTTAGAGAGGGTAGATATTTTTGCCATTCACCATGATTACTGAGAAGGTGATAGGGAACATAGAAGCCATCATTGTGAGGAGCATGCGGCTGGTGCAACAATGTCATGCGCGCTTCATCTGGCGTACGTCCCCCTTTGCGCCTGTTGCAGGGGATACAGGCGCTGACCACATTGTCCCAGGTGTGCTTTCCACCCCGCCGCCGTGGAATAACGTGGTCTAAGGTAAGCTCCTTAGTCTGACGGCCGCAATACTGGCAGGTATATTGGTCACGGTTGAATACTTCGGTCCTGCTCAACTTTCTCTGATGGCGAGGACGCCTAACCATATAGACGAGTCGGATTACTGAAGGTATCTCAAACACCTGGCGAGCAGAATGAAGCTGACCCCTGCTATTCTCCAGCACTTCAGCTTTGCCCCGAAACACCAGGACTACAGCCCGACGCGTGCGACATAAGTTAAGGGGCTCATAACTCTGATTGAGCACTAAAACAGCGGCATCTATCATAAGCACAACCCGCCTAGTAAGCTCACCCTTCTTAATTCTTCGGCTATTTTAGCAAGCCCTTCTGGCCAGCGCAATAACTTGTACTAGTTCATCTCTCCGTGCGATTTTCACGATATGTCGTTCAGGGTGGGGTTGCCCAATCATATGAACGGCCTGTTGACGACCAGAACGAGTAGCGGGCCTACCCAAGGCACTGACTATTTGCCCCATCTACCTGGATGACTACAATACGAAATGGCATCCGTCTTAGCAGGGTATCCGTGAAAGCAGCTGCGGTGTGAAATCCTGCTCTGGCATGAGCCTCTAAAACATCCCACCTTGAGATAATATCTCTAGCACTAAACGGTTTAACGACCACTCCAGGCAAAGGTCTCACATTAAGTGTATCCATCTACACAATATCTCCAGGCTCCTTAACTACATAGTCTCTGGGTTCTTGATTGCCTAGGGGCGTGGCGTCTGGCTCTTCTTGGCCGATATGCGATTTGGCGAGGGCTCTTTCAATACACCGTAGTTCATAGCTCCTTAAGAATTATGCCCACTGCGGACGCAGATGAGGTAAATCCCTCATGATGCAAGAACACCACTAGCTTATCCTTGCCCCACCTCGGATAGTCTTCCCTTGGCTTAAGCACAGCCTCAACCAGTTCCACTGAATAGGCAGGCTCTCTCAAATGCCTGTGGCGATGGGACGGTCTCCGAGACTCTCTGTTTGCGCGGGATAATAGTGCCTTTTCCAACGATAGAAGCTCTGAGGAGAAACGCTGAAATAGCGACAGGTGCGGCGGGCGTTTTGATTAGGGGGTCGGTAGTAACCGAACCATTTAAGTCGTTGCCCGGCTTTCTTTGGCAGCACCGGGATACCCGCCAGGGGCCCACATCCCAGAATTTCGCTATAAACATTCATAATGCAACCATTATGGCGTCCTTTCATGACTTCTGTGCCACTAATCATATGCAGAAGTACAACTGTTGCAGGGACTATACAGGGGTGATATAATGGTCTAGGTTAGACATTACGCAAAAAACTGGATTATTGCGGGGGTTTTAGGG